>Ga0194129_10002568_pt1 | contig 27142 bp, 26 predicted proteins | sample TA2KigCa35mmetaG_FD_150862 | JGI IMG/M metagenome (GOLD analysis project Ga0194129, IMG submission 150862) | Freshwater microbial communities from Lake Tanganyika, Tanzania - TA2015038 Kigoma Deep Cast 35m | ecosystem: Environmental > Aquatic > Freshwater > Lake | place: Tanzania: Lake...
GCCCATGCCGGCGGCGGATGCGGGGCCACCTGGCTCCGCGACGGCCGCCTCGCCACCACCGGCCGCGACAAGAAGGTGAAACTCTGGAAGGCAGATGGCACGCTCGCGCGTGAGATGGGGCCGCTGGCCGACATCGGCACCCGCGTGGCCGCCTCGAGCGACACCACCCGTATCTTTGCGGGCGACTGGGCCGGTGCGCTCGTCAGCTTTACGACCGCCGACGGCCGGCCGGCCGGCACCCTCGACACCAATCCACCGCCCCTCGCGGAACGGCTGGCTGCGGCCGAGAAGTCGCTCGGTGACGTGGCGACGGCGGAGCGCGACGCGGCCGAGCGGGTCGAGCGGGCCGCCAAGGCCCTCCAGCTCACCGAATCACAGTGGGCGGCTGCCCGCCAGACCATGGAAACGGCGCAGGCCGAACTCGATGCCGCCACGGTGACCCGCGCTGAGGCCGCCAAGGCCGTCGCCCGCTGGAAGGCCGAGGTCGACTTCGCCCGCCGACCCGTCGACGCCCCGCCGTCCGCGAACTGATCCGATCGCCTCGACGGCCGGCTACCGCGGTGCCATGTCGCAAGAGATCCCGCCCGCGGCCGGCACGTAACAGGCCCGCGCGTAGTCCATCACCATGCGATGGGCACTGAACCGCCAGGCGAGCGAACTGATCGAGTTCATCATCATCCTGATCCACTGTCGCGGCAGGCCGTCGGCATCACGATCGTAGAACAGCGGGATCACCTCCTTGGTGAGCGTCTCGAGCAACGCCTCCCCGTCGCGACGGTCCGTGATCTCATCGTTCAAGTGGGTCTCGCCGCGGCTGATCGCGAAGCCGTTGCGGCCGTCGTAGGCCTCGGCCCACCATCCGTCGAGGATCGAGCAGTTGAGTCCCCCGTTGAGCACCACCTTCTGGCCGCTCGTGCCGGATGCCTCGAGCGGCCGCCGGGGATTGTTGAGCCACACGTCGACGCCCTGCACGAGATGCCGGGCGACGTTGATGTCGTAGTCCTCGACGAACACCAGCCGTCCGGCGAATCGGGGATCATGCCGGAGATTGGCGATCTTGCGGATCAGCCCTTTGCCGGGCTCGTCGGCCGGATGCGACTTGCCCGCGTAGATGATCTGGATCGGCCGGTCGGCATCGCTGATCAGGGCATGCAGCCTGTCGAGGTCGGAGAGCAGCAGGTCGGCCCGCTTGTAGGTCGCGAAGCGGCGGGCGAACCCGATCGTGAGGATGTTGGGGTCGAGCACGGTGCGGGCCAGTTCGACCGCCTCGTCGCACTCTCCGCGTCGCCGGCACTGCCTGGCCAGCCGCCGTCGCACGAACTGTAAGAGCAGGTTTTTGAGGGCGTAGTGGGTCTCCCAGAGTTCGCCCGGGTCGCATTCGTGGATCTTCTGCCAGACCTCGGGGCCACCCATCTGCCGGAACCAGTTCGCCGGAAAGATCCGGTCGTACAGCAACAACATCTGCCACGACAGCCAACTCGGCACGTGGACACCGTTGGTGATGTGGCCGATCGGCACCTCCTCCTCGACCTTCCACGGCCAGAGGTTGGCCCACATCCGACGGCTGACGTGACCGTGCAGCGCGCTGACGGCATTGGCCCGTCGCGACAACTTCAGCCCGAGCACGGTCATGCAGAAGGGCTCCTGGTGGTTGTGGGGCTCGACGCGGCCGAGCCCCATCAACTGGTCGTGCGATATTCCCAATCCTTCCCGCATCGGCCCCAGATGCTCCTCCATCAGGTTACCGTCGAAGCGATCGTGCCCCGCCGGCACGGGCGTGTGCGTGGTGAACACCGTCTGCCGGGCGACACGACGCATCGCGTCGTCGAAGGGATACCCGTCTCGCTCCATGCAGCCGCGGACCGCCTCCAACGTGGCGAAGGCGGAGTGTCCCTCGTTCAAATGGTAGACGCCCGGCACGATCCCCAGCGATCGGATCGCCTTGACGCCACCGATGCCCAGGATGATCTCCTGGCGGATCCGGGTCCTCGTGTCACCGCCGTAGAGGCGACTCGTGAGGGGCCGATCGGCGAGGGCGTTCTCCTCGATGTCGGAATCGAGCAGATAGAGGCTGCAGCGGCCCACGGACAACTTCCAGACCTTGGCGAACAACGGTCCACCGCGGGTGTCCACCTGCACCATGATCGGCCGCCCGTCGAGGCCGATAGCCGGCTCGATCGGGAGCAGATCGACCTTCGTCGGCTGGTATTCCTCGTGCTGGAAGCCGTCAATGTCGAGGTGCTGGCGAAAGTAGCCCTGCGTGTAGAACAGCCCCACGGCCACCAGCGGGACCCCCAGGCCGCTGGCACTCTTCACGTGATCGCCGGCGAGCACCCCCAAGCCGCCGGAGTAGATCGGCACCGACTCGTGGATGCCGAACTCGGCCGAGAAGTAGACCACCGGCTTGGAGCCGAGCACACCGGCATGCACGTTGCTCCAGGTGTTCTCGGCGGCCAGATATTCCTTCATCCGCCGATGGGCCTGATTGATCCGGCTGTAAAGCACCAGTTCCGCGGCCCGGGCCTCAAGCCGCTCGGGCGTGAACTCGGCCAACAACGCGATCGGGTTGTGGTCGAGTTGCCGCCAGCGGATCGGGTCGAGTTCCCGGAACAGGTTGGTCACCTCGGGGTGCCAACTCCACCAGAGATTGCGGGCCAGGGCCATGCACTTGGCGTAGAGGTTCTGGGGCGACAACTCGTTGAGCCGGGGTGGCAGGTGGCCGCCCTTGGCGACCCCGTTGGGGGAGGACAGGGCGGCGGGTGCGACGCCCGCCGTGGCTTCTTTGGCTTGGCTCATGGGAGGAACTCCAGGAGGGATGTGGAGATGGCGGGCCGCCTGCCGGAAGTGGCGACAGTATAGCGACTGCCAGCCGCCGTGCAGCGGACGCCGGTCGCCCGCCGGTCGCCTTATGATGGCGTCATGACGTCGCCTGACCTCGCCCCCCGCGCCACAGACGAGCCGCTTCGCGTCGCCTGCGAACGCCTGCGCGAGATCGCAGACCGCTCCGCGGTCGATGGACCGTGGCAAAGCGGCGGAATGCGGCTGCTCGCCGACCTGGGCATTCTCGGCCGCTTCGTGCCGGCCGACTGCGGCGGGAGCGGCGCGTCGGAGCCGCGGCTGGTCGCCACGCTCGCGAGCCTGGCGCACGCCTGCCTCACCACCGCCTTGGCGGTGTCCCAGTGGGCCGCAGCGGTGCGGGTGATCACGACCGCCAAGGCGCCGGTGCGGGCCGCTCTGCTGCCTGCGCTGGCCCGCGGCGAGACGTTCACCACCGTCGGCATCTCGCAACTCACCACCAGCCGTCAGCACCTCGGCCGGCCGGCACTCATGGCCGACCGCGACGGTGATGGCTGGCGACTCGATGGCCTTTGCCCCTGGGTGACCGGCGCTGAGGCCTGCGACACGATCGTCGCCGGGGCGATGACCCCGACGGAGGGCCAGATGTTCTTCATGGTGTCGACCGCGGCAACCGGCCTGGCGATCGATTGTCCGCTCAACATGCTCGCGCTCTCCGGCAGCCGCACCGCGGCCGTGCGATTCCGGGCCGTGCGACCAACGCATGCCATCGCGTCACCGGAGCCCAACGCTCCCCGCACGGGCGGCCTGGCCACGACAGCCTTGGCGATCGGCTCCGCTCGGGCTGCGATCGAGATCGTGGGCCGCGAGGCCGGCCGCCGCGACGGCCTCGCACCGATCGCCGCCGGACTCTCCGAGGACCTCGCCGACCTCACCGGTCGGCTCGATCGTGCGGCGAGCACGGCCGCGTCAGCATCCGAACGCGAGGGGCTGCGGGCGGCCGCCAATGATCTCGTGCTCCGGGCGGGGCAGGCCACCCTAGCGGCCTCCAAGGGCGCTGGCTTCGTCCGCGGTCACCCCGCCGAACGACTCGTCCGCGAGTCGCTCTTCTTTCTCGTGTGGAGCTGTCCGCAGGCGGTCACCGACGCGCTGTTGTGCGACCTCGCCGGCCGGTGATCGGCGGTGTCGACCGCGTTCCCCACGCACCCGACCGGCCCGAAAGACCCGCACGATCGGCCCAAAACTGGGCTTGTTCACCCAACCTTTTCCCGCGATTCTCTTGGGCCCGCCCCAGATACCGCTGGTTGCATGGACACGCCCCGCTCGATCGTCGTCGTCAAACTCTCCGCCATTGGCGACGTACTGCACGGCGTGCCGGTGGCGGTGGCCCTGAGGCGGGTCTTTCCTGACGCGGCGATCGGCTGGGCCATCGAAGGACGTGCCGCCGACGTGCTGGCCGGCCACCCCGCCGTCGATCATCTCTTCCGCCTGCCCCGCGGCTGGCTGAAGTCACCCGCGACCGTGCTGCGACTGCGTCGCCAGTTGCGTGCCTTCAAGCCCGACGTGACGATCGACCTGCAGGGCCTGCTCAAGAGCGGCGTCGCCACCTGGTTGTCAGGAGCCCGCATGCGGATCGGCTTCGCCCGCCCCATGGCCCGGGAGCAATCGTGGCTGGCGTACACCAACCGCGTGAAGCCCGTCGCGACGCACGTCGTCGACCGCAACTGCGACCTGCTCGTGCCCCTGGGAATCCGGGAGCGACGGCCGGAGTTCGCAATGCCCCGCTGGCCGATCAGCCGTGAACGGGTCCAGCAGTGGCTGACGAGCCTGAGACTTTCCGATCCACCGGTGGTGATCAATCCCGGCGCCGGCTGGGCGAGCAAGCGGTGGGAGCCAGAGCGGTTCGCGGCCCTGGGCCGGAGCTTGCACCAGCGGTATGGGATCCGGCCGTTGGTGGTCTGGGGTGGAGCGGCCGAACGCGCGACTGCCGAGCGGATTGCTGCGGCGTGCGACGATGCCGCGATCGTGGCAACCGCGACCTCGCTGCAGGATCTCGGGGAGCTCTTCCGCCGCTCACGCCTGCTGATCTCGGCCGACACCGGTCCGCTGCATCTGGCCGCGGCCGTCGGCACGCCCTGCGTCGGCCTGTTCGGCCCGGTGCCCGCCGCTCGCAACGGACCCTATGGATCGCAGCACGTCTGCGTCGAGCCGCCGGAAGCCGCGCGGCCCGCTTGGGAGGACCGCAAGACCGACGCGGCAGCGATGGCGGCCGTCGAAGTCGATGCGGTGCTCGCCGCCGTCGAGACGCTGCTCGCCCGCAGCCGTGCGGCGGCTTAGGCCGCCCTTCAGGCGTGGCGGATGCTCGTGGCGGAGGATGACTGCCTCATTCCCATGAGAGCAGCAAACCGTCGCCAACCATTTCCCCGTTCGGCTGAAACACGAGCACCGCGAGTTTGTCGTTGCCCGTGGGCCAGAGTCGCAGCCGCTACTGGTTGTCGAGCGTTACGACGTAGGAACCGTCGTCCTGCACCCTCCACGAGCCCCGGGCGTTGATCCCGCCCTTTTTCCAACGCTCCGTCCACCCGAAGTCGGGCGTGACGTCGTGGACCAGATCCGAGTTGACGCTGCTGCTCGGGCTTCAGGGGCTGTGCGAAACGGGGCGTCGCCATGAGGTCCCCGAGCACGACAGCCGCGAGGGGACGATTCGGCGGCAGCAACAGGGACGCATGGGGCTTCCTGACATGCCCGGACCACCAAACGAGACCGGCTGCCGGACACGACAGTCAAGCAATCGTCGCCTCAGCGCGTTCCCCGCAGCCTCTCGCCGACAGCGGGATCAGGACGATCGTCGTTCTTCCAGCCCGACTCCCACGGCCGTCTCCGCAGGCGGCTCGTACCGCCGCCCGCGACACCGTCCCGCGCTGGGCGCGACGGGCGATTCCCGGCCGGACCGGACAGGCCTGCCGCTATACTTTCACGTTGCCACGCGTCGGAGGGTCCGCCATGCCACGTCCACCACGCAATCCGTTCTACGCCGTGCTTGGCGTCGTCGGCTTCGCCTTCACCATCACGGTCGCCGCCTCCTGCGTGGCGGTGCTCCGCGGCCTGCGCCCCGCGGGCGCGCCGGGCGGACGGCACCCCTTCGATCGCCTGGTCGACGAGCACGGCACCACCCTGCTTGTCTGGGAGATCGTCATTCTGGCGGTCGCGACGGTGGGGGCCATCTGGGTCGATCACGTCGCCGGCGAACGGATCCGCCGCACGCGAGCCGCCCGCGAGACCATGCCGCCCGATGAAACCGGAGCCGACGAGCCTTGACCGCCTCGCCCGCCAGCCGGATCGCCCGCCTCCGCGCGGAGATTCGTCACCACGACCGCAAGTATTACTTCGAGGCGGCTCCCGAGATCACCGATCTCGACTACGATCGCCTCGTGGCCGAGCTTCGTGACCTCGAGGCCGACCACTCCGACCTCGTCGAAGCCGACAGCCCGACGCAGCGGATCGGCGACGAGCCAGTGGCCGAGTTGACGAGTGTCCGGCACCGGCTGCCGATGATGTCGATCGACAATACGTACGGCGTCGACGACCTGCGGGCCTGGGGCCGCCGGGTCGAAAAACTGCTGTTGGAGGCGGGCGACGAGTGTCCCCCGCGCTTCGTGCTCGAACTCAAGATCGACGGCGTGGCAATGTCACTGACCTACGAGCAGGGCCGGCTCGTGCTCGGGGCGACCCGCGGCAACGGCGTCACCGGTGACGACGTCACCCACAACGTCCGCACCATCCACGGCGTGCCGTTCGCGCTCGCGGTCGACCAGCCGCCGGCCTTGGTCGAGGTCCGTGGCGAGGTCTACATGACCAACTCCGACCTCGTCTCGCTCAACGAGCGACAGGCCTCCGCGGGCCTCGCCCCGTTCGCCAACACCCGCAACGTGGCCGCCGGCAGCATCCGCCTGCTCGATCCACGGGAGTGCGCGGCCCGCCCGCTCAGGTTCCTGTGCCACGGCGTGGGTGACGCGACCGGGCTGGGTATCGGCTCGCAGTCGGACTTGTTCGCCTGGGCCACCCGCGCCGGGCTACCGGTCGCCCAGCGGACCGAGGCCTTTGCGTCGCTCGATACACTCGTGGAGCACGGCACCGAGCTGATCGAGGACCTCCACGGCCTTGACTTCGAGGTCGATGGCTTCGTGGTCAAGGTGGACGATTTCGCCCAGCAGCGGCTGCTGGGGAGCACGGCCAAGAGCCCCCGTTGGGCGATCGCCTGGAAGTTTGAGAAGTTCGAGGCCACCACCCGGCTGGCGGGCATCCGCGTCCAGGTGGGCCGCGGCGGCACGATCACTCCCGTGGCCGACCTGGAGCCTGTGGAACTCGCCGGCACGATCGTACGCCGAGCCAGCCTGCACAACGCCGAGGAGGTGGCTCGCAAGGACGTCCGCGTGGGCGACGTGCTGGTCGTCGAGAAGGCCGGCAAGGTGATCCCGCACGTCGTCCGCGTGGAGAAACACCTCCGCACCGGCCGTCTGCCCGTCTGGGAACCGCCGGCCGCCTGCCCGGAGTGCGGCACGGCCGTGGTCAAGGACCCCGACGGGGTCTACATCCGTTGCCCCAACGTCGACTGCCCGGCTCGCTGCCGGGAGCGGATGCGCTTCTTCGCGTCGCGCGGGGCGATGGACATCGAGGGGCTCGGCGACAAACTGGTCGAGCAACTCGTGGCCACCGGCCTCGTCAGGCACTACGCCGACCTCTACGCCCTCGAGGCGGCCCAGCTCGAGCCGCTGGAACGCATGGGTCAGAAGTCGGCCGCCGCGCTAGTCGCCCAGATTCGGCAGAGCAAGGACCGCGGACTCGTCCGCGTGCTCAACGCCCTTGGCATCCGGCACGTCGGCCCGCGGGTGGCGGCGCTGCTGGCGGCCCGTTTCCCCACAATCGACGCGCTCGCCGCGGCGACCGCCGACGAACTGGGGGCGGTACCCGAGATCGGCCCGGTGATCGCGGCCAGCGTCCACGAGTGGCTGGCCGGCGACGAGGGGCGGCGAACGATCGACGGCCTGCGACGCGCCGGCGTGCGGCTTGATGTGCCGGCGGCGGAGCGGGTGAGCGAGGGGCCGCTGACCGGCAAGACGCTAGTGGTGACGGGGACCCTCGAGCGATTTTCCCGCGAGCAGGCCGAGGAGGCGATCCGGCGTGCCGGGGGCCGGGCGGCGGGGAGCGTCTCGAAGAAGACCGACTATCTCGTCGCCGGCGCCGAGGCAGGCAGCTCGACAAGGCGACGAAGCTCGGTGTGGCGGTGATCGACGAGGCCACCTTCGAGCGGCTTCTGGCGAGCGGCTGATACGGGCCACCCGTGACCCTCGCGCTCGACAGCGGCCCGACAGGCCTTGTCCATGGGAGGCCAGAGGCTGCTCGTGGCGTCGTGCCGGCCTGGATGGCAGCCGCGGTCCTGGACGCCGGCGGATCGCGTGGGAGCCGCATGAGGGCGACGCTCACGTGATCAGACCCTTGACGACGTGCCCATGCACGTCCGTCAGCCTGAAGTCCCGACCCTGGGCACGGATCGTGAGCCGTGTGTGGTCGATGCCCAGCAGGTGCAGCAATGTCGCATGGAGGTCGTGGACAGTGACCGGATTCTCCGCCACGTCGTAGCCCAACTCGTCGGTAACTCCGTAGGTGATTCCCGGCCGGATGCCACCGCCTGCCAGCCAGATCGAAAAGGCCTTCATGTGGTGGTCACGGCCGTTGCCCTGGGCCATCGGGGTACGACCGAACTCCGTGCCGAACACGACCAGCGTGTCGTCGAGCATGCCCCGTCGGGCAAGATCCTCGACCAGGGCGGCGGCCCCACGATCCACTTCGGCAGCCGTACCCCGGACGTGGTCTTTGACACTCCCATGGTGGTCCCAGTCGCGATGGTAGAGCTGGATGAACCGCACCCCCCGCTCGGCCAGCCGCCTGGCCAGCAGGCAGTTGGCCGCGAACGACCCGTCGCCTCCCCGAGTGCCGTACAGGGAAAACGTACTCTCCGGCTCGTCGGAGAGGTCCACCAGTCCGGGTACGCTCGCCTGCATGCGAAAGGCGAGCTCGTACTGCGCGAGCCGCGCCGCCACCTCGGGATCGTCGACCAGTTCGCCCCGCTGGGAATCGAGCTTGGACACGGCGTCGACCACCTGCCGCTGCCCAACTCCACTCACGCCCGGCGGATTGTTCACGTACAGCACCGGATCGCCCTTGGAACGAAACTCCACGCCCTGGAAACGGCTCGGCAGGAAGCCTGAGTGCCACTGGCGGGAGGCGATCGGCTGGCTCTGGCCGAACTTCCCCGTGCTGACCATCACGACGAATCCCGGCAGATCCTCGGCATCGTTGCCCAGGCCGTACCACAGCCAGCTGCCGGCGGCGGGTCGTCCCGAGATCATCGAGCCGGTGTTCATGAACGTGTGGGCCGGATCGTGGTTGATGGCAGCCGTGTGCAGGCTGCGAACGATCGCGATCCGGTCGGCGATCCGCGCAGAGATCTCGGGGAAGATCGTGCTAATCTCCTGGCCGCTCTGGCCCGCCCGCGCGAAAGGATGCTGGGGCGCGAGACACCTAAGCTGCTGGCCTTGAAGCTGCGCGATCTGCTGCCCGTTGGTGAAGCTCTCCGGCATCGGCTGGCCGTCCATCGAGACGAGCCTGGGCTTATGATCGAAGGTGTCGAGGTGGGTCATGCCGCCGGCCATGTACAGCCAGATCACCCGCCGAGCCCGGGGAGGCACGTGCCAGGGCCGGACCACTCCCTGCCAACGGGCCGTCTCGGCGGCGTGTGCCCCCGGCGACGCCAGTAGCGAGCCCGCGGCCAGGCCACCGAGCCCGCCGGCGGCCCGCGAGAGGAACGCACGCCGCGCCAGTTGCTCGGTGACAGAACGGGGCAGGGGCGTCATGGTCGCTCAGTTCCTCGTGTAGGCCTCACCGAGGTTGAACACCGCGCGGGCCGCGGCGGTCCAGGCGGCCAGTTCGACGACGTCGGCTCCGGGCGGGGGCGGTGACGCCCCGACGGCCACCAGCGCGCCGGCAGCCGCTGGGTCGCCGGCGAACGATTCCCGCTGGCGGGTTGCGAGGTCGGCGATCACCGCCGCTTCCGCGGCCAGCGGCACGCGGCCGATGCCCCGCTGCAGCATGAAACGGGCACGGTCGAGGGGGTCGTGGCCGGCCTCGGCGATCGTCATGGCGGCCAGCGCACGCGCCGCCTCGACGAACTGCGGGTCATTGAGCAGCACGAGCGCCTGCAGCGGCGTGTTCGACCGCGGCCGCCTCGCCGTGCACTCCTCGCGACTCGGCGCGTCGAAGACCAGCATGGCGGGATGGAGATACTGCCGCTGCCAGTGGACGTACAGGCCGCGGCGGTAGGCCGCAGGGCCCGTGTCAGCCTGATAGGTCCGCTGGGGAAAGTTGAGATAGTCCCAGTAACCCTGGGGCTGGAAGGGCTTCACACTCGGACCGCCCACCGCCCGAACGAGCAGGCCGGAGGCAGCCAACGCCACGTCCCTGACGTACTCGGCCTCGAGGCGGTGGCGATCCTGGCGGGCCAGCAGGCGATTGTCGGGATCGGCCTCGCGCCGCGCGGGGGTCGGCACGCTCGACCGACGATAGGCACGGCTCGAGACCACGGTCCGCAGCACGCGCCGCACGTCCCAGCCGCCGTCGCGGAGGTCACAGGCCAGCCAGTCGAGCAGTTCCGGATGACTGGGCGGCTCTCCCTGGGAACCGTGGTCATCGAGACGCCGGGAGAGCCCTTGGCCGAAGGCCAGCGCCCAGAGGCGGTTGGCCAGCACACGGGGCACGAGGGGGTTCTCGGCCGACGTCATCCAAGACGCCAGGTCGAGTCGAGACGAGCGGGACTGGCCTCCGCCGATACCCGGCAGGAACCCGGGCGGGGCGGGCGACACGACCTCGCCCGATTCGTCCATCCAGTTGCCGCGGGGCAGCACCCGCACGGTGCGGGGCGGCCTCGAGACGGTGGCGGGCATCGCGGCGAGCGACCGGTCGACGGCGTCGATCTCGGCCTGGACCGCGGCCCGCGCCTGGGCCGCCGCCTCCTGGGCCTCGGGGCCCGCATCAGCCGGAGCGGCGACGGCGGCCAGCCGCTCCTCGAGTTCGCGCAGCCGCAAGAACTGCGCGGGCGTGGGCACCCGCATCATCTCGCCCCAGATGCCGTTGGAGTTGGCCCCGTGGTAGATGCCCCGCTCCGCGACGTCGGCGAAGAACGCGGCGAAGGCGTAGAAGTCGCGGGTGGTGAACGGGTCGTACTTGTGGTCGTGGCACTCCGCGCAGCCGAGCGTCGAGCCAAGCCAGGCCCCGGCAGTGGCGCGAACGCGGTCGGCCGCGTACTTGGCGTGATACTCCTTGTCCTGTCCGCCTCCTTCCGCGCTCATCATGTTGAGACGGTTGTAGGCGGCCGCCACCCGTTGGTCACCGGTGGCGTCGGGCAGGATGTCTCCAGCGAGCTGCTCGCGCGTGAAGCGGTCGAACGGCATGTTCGACGCGAACGCCTCGATAACCCAGTCGCGGTAGGGCCACATGGTGATCTCCTGATCGCCGTGGTAGCCGACGCTGTCGGCATAGCGGACGAGATCCAGCCACCAGGCCGCCAGTCGCTCGGCATGGTGCGGGCCCGCCAGCAGCCGGTCGAGCAGCCGGTCGTAGGCATCGGGGGCAGTCTCGCGGACAAATGCGTCGACCTCCGCCGGTTCCGGAGGCAGGCCGGTCAGGTCGAACGACAGCCGCCGGATCAGGGTGGCCCGATCGGCCTCCGGAGCCGGCGCGATCCCCCGTTCGGCAAGCAGCGCGTCGACGAAGACGTCCACCGGGTTGGCCTGACCAGCGGTGGCTGGCAACTCGGGCCGTCGCAGCGGCCGATATGCCCAGTGCCCCTCGTATTCGGCCCCCGCCGCGATCCAACGCTCCAGGGTCATCCGCTGGGCGTCGGTGAGCCGCTTGTTGGTGTCGGGGGGTGGCATGATGACGTCCGGATCTGTGGATCGGATTCGCGTCGCCAGCTCGCTGGCCCCGACGTTGCCGGGCGCCACCGCTCGCGTGCCCCCCCGGTCGGCCGTCGCCCCCTCGCGGACGTCGAGCCGCAAGCCCGCCTCGCGGGCGGCCGGATCCGGTCCGTGGCACGCAAAGCAATGCTCTGCCAGGATCGGTCGCACGTCGCGGTCGAAGGATGGGCCGGCAGCCCGTGCCGCAAGCGACAGCGAGGCGGCGAGCAGCCCTCCGCCGAGGGTGACATAGACCGATGCGGCGCGAACCGAATGGGGCATGACGCTCGACCTGCTTGGTGAGCCACCGGTATCGGGATCAGCCGGGGCTCCGCGGGGAAACCGTGTCGGTCGCGGGCCCTTGGATCCCGACCGTGCCGTACCGATGAAAAGTGTAGTCCGCTGCCTCGGTCGGAAAAACAGCGGCTACGCAGAAGATCGCCATCGCAAGTCCCCAGCAGGGCTCACCCGCCAGCACGCCGATCAGCGGCCACGCCACCAGCCCCGCACGGGCCACCAGCCGCCGCGTCGCGGCGAACCACAGCCCACCGGCGAAGACCACCTCGAAGGCCACGATGGCGTGGGTGACCAGATTCATCAGGTACTCCGAGCCACGGTAGACCCGCGTCAGGCCATGGGTCGCCGAGCCCGGCCGGGCGGCGAGCCACCAGGCCGCCGTACCGTCCCACCAAGAGTCTCCCTTCAACTGGGCGAGCAACACCGCCAGGGTGATTGCAGCCACGTGGACCCGCACGAGCCCCAGCGCCACGCGGGCCCAGACCGAGTGGCCGGCCGTTGGCAGGCCGCGCCGGCCGCGGAGCAGTCCGTCGATCGACCAGCGGGCGGACGCAGGCCCGACGACGAGGCACCACAGCAGCACAGCCAGGCAATCGTCGGCCGGCCCAGCGAGCACAGGGCCGCGGGCGAGCAACGACGCCCAGAGCGCGGCCGCGGCGACGCAGGCCAACCGTCCCCCCAGACCCAGCGTGACGGCGACCAACGCCGCCAGCAGCAGCCCGAACAGTGCCCACAAGATGACGGTCGATCGTGCCAGCGCGAAGAGCGACGGCACGCGGGTCCCGACCCAGCCTTCCGGGCCGTCGAGCGGAATCATCCCGCCGGGCCCGAACCAGGTCTCGAGATCACCCGCGTAGCTCCCGGCCAGCACCAGGCCCAGCAGCCCTGCGAGAATCCGCACCGCGGCCAACGGCCGCGTGTCGGCCGGCGTGAACCAGAACCGCATCCAGGTCCGGCCCACCGCTTCGGTGAGCCTGCCCTCCGCCTGCGCGGGCTGCGACTGCACGATGGCCGTCATGGCGAGGCACCCACCGCGTCTTCCGCGCCGTCGCGATCCCGCGCGGAGACCGGGGACGGCAGCAGCGGAGCGAGTTCGCTCCGTCGCGCGCCTCCCCCCAGCTCGATCAGTTGGAGATCACCGTCGACCCTGCGGACGCGGGCGGCGTAGACCTGCTCCAAGCGCGGCGGCCTGGGCGGCCCGACGCGGTCCGCCAGCGGTGTCCGCAAGACCCGCACGATCACGTCCTCGTTGCCACAGCGGGCGAAGCTGCCGCGGCCGATGCCTGCCGCTAGCCCCGCGGCGGCGTCATCGGCATGCGCCAGCGCGATCCCGCGGGCCAGACGCCGCCAGCGGGCGGCTCGCTCCCCGGCGAGTTCGCCTGGTAGCCGAATCGGATCGCTGGCCGCGGTATGGCTGCGAAGTTCGAGCCGATGGTCGCCATCCTCGGGCGTGCCGGAGGTGAGCGGGTCATCGAAGCCGAGATCGAGCCACGCCGGCGCCATCCAGGGGACGAAGAGCCGCGACGCGACGGATCGCAGCAGGGCCGAAGAGCCGCTCACCGAGTTGCCCGCGATCGAGATCGCGAGCCCGACGAGATAGAAGGCCAGCGCCACGCTCATGAACGCCACCACGGCCTCTGGGGGTGACCGTCGCGCTGACGCATCGCGTGCTGGGTTCGCAGGAGGCATGGCCGGCATGTCCGACTCGTCGCAGGACGGAACGACGCCGGGCCGGCTGGCGGCCCGCCGTGTGACGATGAGTGTGCTTCCCGGGGAGCGGTGTTGCTAGTCGAGTCGCAGGCTGCGGTCGGGCGGTCACGTTGACACCCACCCGATTCGGCGATACGTTGAAGAGGCGTAGAAACACGCGCATGCCGCCCCGAACGTGATTTGGGGGATTAGCTCAATTGGGAGAGCGTCTGGCTGGCAGCCAGAAGGTCAGGGGTTCGAATCCCCTATCCTCCACTTCGGCAGCATGCGGCGTCCGTTCCCGGCGGAGAATGTCGCTTTCGCTCGCGGCGCCCGCGGGTCTCCCGGAAGCCCCGGCTCGTTCCACGAGTGTCTCATGGCCGCGTTGGCGGGGATCTCCGGCGCGGCGGCTTGGCTCGATGGATGCGTGATCGACCAGGCCGCTCTGGCGATTCCGGCGGGTGACGCAGGCTTCGTGCTCGGGGCCACGGTCACCGAGCAGCTGCGGACGTTTCGCGGGCGGCTGTTCCTCCCTGAGCCTCATGCTCAGCGGCTCCTGCGTTCGCTCGAGCTGGTGGGGCTGTCCGCGGCCTGGAGCATCACCGAGATCATGACGGCCGCCGCCGCGGTCGCGGCACACAACCACCGACTGCTGCCCGTCGCGGCCGACGGCTCGCCCGGCGATCTGGCCCTGGTGATCTTCGTCACCGCCGGCGACCTGCCGGCCCAACACGGCGGTCGTGCAGGCCGGCCACGCGTCGGCATCCACACGGTTCCCCTCGCCTTCGGCATGTGGGCCGCCGCGTACGGGCACGGCCTCTCGCTCCGCAGCGTGTCGGTCACCCAGGTGCCCGACACGTGCTGGCCGCTCGCGGCCAAGGTGCGGAGTCGACTCCACTACCATCTGGCTGATCGCGAGGCCGCGGCCCTGGAGGCCGGTGCGCGGGCCGTGCTCGCCCACGAGGACGGCCGCATTAGCGAGACCACGACCGCCAACGTGGCGATCGTCCATGGCGGGAAGGTCGCCACACCGCCGGCCGGCGACGCGCTGGCCGGCGTGAGCCTGGGCTTCGCCCGCGATCTCGCGGGCCGCCTGGGCATCGTCTGGGAAGAGCGGTCGCTACGGGCGGGCGATCTCGCGGCCGCGGAAGAGATTCTGCTGACGAGCACGCCGAACTGCATCCTGCCGGTCACGCGCTTCGATGGCATCGCGGTCGGAGACGGCCGCCCGGGCCCGGTATTCACCCACCTGCTCGATGCCTGGAGCTCGTCGGTGGGCCTCGACGTCGCGGGCCAGGCACGACGGCATGCCGGCCACGGAAATCACGGCACATGACGACGTGTCGCCCGGCCCGAGACCGAGTGCCGAAACAGCTTCCGGCACTGCGGCTATCGCCACCCGTAGATGGGATGTGCCGCCATGGGCGCCGGCCCACTCTATTTCTTCCTGCTCCGCAACGGAGTGGCTCCGGAATCCCGCAGCACGATGGTCGTGGCGGGCCTGGTCTGTGCCATTGCCTGTTTCCCTCCTTCAAGATGACGGGCGTGTACCGGTCGGGCCAGGGCTTTCCGACGGCGCTGAGGTACGTCGACTGGCTGTTCACGACACCCCTGCTGTTGATGTAGTTCCTGCTCCTGCTGCGGATGGTTGAAGAGGGCACCACGTTTTTCTGGCAGCTCGTCGTGGCGATGATCGTCACGGCCCTGTTGCCGAGGTCGATTCCCGGTGGTGGTGCACTTTTTTCATCGTCTCCTGACTGTTCGAGCTGATGATCGTCGGCGTCCTGTTCAGGTCGTTGGGACACGCCCTCAGGGAGGCTCCGGCGTTGCTCGCCAACTCGCTCGAGACGATGCGGCTGTTCGTGCTGATCGGCTGAGCGATCTATCCGATCGGCTTCCTGATGGCCCGCGCGGGGGCCGGGGAGTATCGCGAGATCATCTACAGCGTGGCGGACGTCATCAACAAGGTCGGCTTCGGGCTCGTGGCCTACCAGGGCATCAGGGCCACGGGGCATCGGGAGTAGCCTGCCTCCTCCTGACGTCATCGGTACGCACCATCACGGCCCGTTCGCCGATCTCCCGGCGAGCGGACCGCGCGTGCGCGGGAGCTAAGCCATGACGACCGCCCGTCCGTCGCGACCGCCCTGATCACCGGGCCGGGCTGGTCCCTGCGGCTGGCCGCTGGTCGGGCTGTGGCTCGCCTGCGTCGCCACTATGGCCGTCGTCGCAACCTGCTTCACGCTCGCACCCGTGGACGTGATGGCCATGTTTGCGGCCCTCAGCTGCTGGCATTTCGGCATGGCTCATGTGGAGGGTGACGGCCTGAGTGACGGCGGGCCCCGCCGGGCGATCGCCGCCGGGGCCCGGGGCGGCGCCGTGCTCGCGCCCCGCGCTCTTCTCTGTGGGCCTCCACTTCCTCAAGTGGCACGGCTGGCGGCAGATGGACCGCCTCGCGAGAGCGGTCACCGGACACGCACCGCGGTCGTGGCGGGAGCTGGCCGGGGGGTCGCCCACGTGCGGACCCGCGCCTTGCCCCTGCTCGTGCCGACCTGCTTCGGCCTCGTGATCGCTGGGTGGCTCTGGTCGCCAGGTCACTCGCCACGGGACCTCGCCATCCTCTTGAGAGGCGTGTCTTTGGTGGTCACGCCGGCCCACGAAGAGCTCGTCGACCTGCTGGGGGCGGTCTGCCACCAACCGTATCCCGCACCGTCGGCCGGCCCCCTCGTGCCCCGACGAGGTTGGGTCCGCATCCTGCCACGACGCGATACACTGATGCCCCTTTCATTTCGCGGCACGGCCTCGACGCATGGACGCCCCGGGCTCGATCCTCGACATTTTCCTGAAGCTCGACGAAGTGCTGCACGGGGTCTTGCAGGCCTGGGGGCCGTGGACCTACGTCCTCTTGTTCGCGATCATCCTCTGCGAGACGGGCCTCGTCGTGACGCCCTTCCTGCCCGGGGACTCGCTGCTCTTTGCCGCCGGCGCGATGGCCTCGCTCTACCCCGACGACCTGCACATCACCCTCTTGCTCGGCCTGCTCGCCGTCGCCGCCATCCTCGGCGACACGATCAACTACACGATGGGCCGCTGGGTGGGTCCCAAGGCGTTCACGATCGACCGCTGGTTCCTCAAACGCGAGCACCTCGACCGGACGCAGGTATTCTATGAGCGGCACGGCGGCAAGACGATCGTGCTCGCGCGATTCGTGCCGTTGGTGCGCACGTTCGCGCCGTTCGTGGCCGGCGTGGGGAACATGCCTCCCACGACGTTCCTCTGGTACAACGTCGTGGGGGGTGTCGCCTGGGTACTGATCTGCACGCTGGCCGGGTATTACTTCGGCAACATTCCCGTCGTGAAGCGGAACTTCGAACTGATCGTCGTCGGGATCGTGGTGATGTCGGTGCTGCCGATCGCCTGGGAGTGGTGGTCGGCCCAGCGGTCGAAGCGGTAGCGGCCCAGCGACCCGCCGTCTGGCGGCGGACGCAACGTGACGGCGGGACATCCCGCCGTTGCCCCTCAGAACCCGCTGAACTGCTCGAACTCGTCGTAGGGACGTTGCTCGAGGTTCACGAACCGGGTGTAGTCCTGTTGCCAGAGAAGCTTGACGTCGCCGGTGGGTCCGTTGCGTTGCTTGGCGATGATGATTTCCGCCTGGCCCCGCACCCGCTCCCGCTCCTCGTCGCTCGTCTGGTAATACTCCTCGCGGTGCACGAACATGACCACGTCGGCGTCCTGCTCGATCGCCCCCGATTCCCGCAGATGATTGAGGCGGGGCCGGTTGTCTCGTGAGGCCTCGGCCTGCCGATTGAGCTGGGCCAGGCAGAGCACCGGGATGCCGAACTCTCGCGACATCATCTTCAGGCGCCGGGCGATCCGTGCCACCTGTTCCTGACGGGGGTCGCGCGGGTTGTCGGGCTCGATCAGCTGCAGGTAGTCGATCACCATCAGGGCCACGCCGTGCCTCCGCTTCAGCCGCCGCGCCACGGCGGCGATCTCGGTGAGCGTCCGGCCTGGGGTGTCGTCGATGTAGAGCGGAGCCGAACCGATCTCCGCCGACTTCTGCACCAGCCGGCGGCGATCCTCCTGAGAAATGGTTCCATTGCGGAGCCGGTGGCCGTTGACCTGAGCCGACGAGCAGAGCAGGCGATCCGCCAACTCCAGGCAGGCCATTTCCAGGCTGACGAACAGCACGGCCTGCTTCAGCCCGATCGCCACGTGTTCAGCGATGTTCATGGCGAACGCAGTCTTGCCCATGCTGGGCCGCGCTGCCAGGATGATCAGCTCGGAGTTGTGGAGCCCTCCGCAGAGCGTGTCGAGATCACTGAAGCCCGTCTCCACGCCGCCAATGGCATGCTCGTGCTTCATGCGGGCGTCCATCCGCACCATCACGTCCTCGAGCACCGAAGCGATCGGCTTGGCATCGGCCGAAATCCGCCGCTCCAGGATCGAGAAAATCTTCTCCTCCGCCCGGGAGAGGAGCTGGCGAGGCTCGTCGGCGGCGTCATACGCCTCCCGCAGGATGTCGGTGCCGGCATCGATCAGGCTGCGCAGCAACGCCTTGTCCCGGACGATGAAGGCGTAGTGGGTGGCGTGGGCCGCGTGCGGCACCGCCTCGAGCACCTCGGCCAACAGCGGCGGGCCGCCGACCCGTTCCAGATCGCCCTGGGTGCGGAGCCTCTCCAGCACGATCGTCGTATCGATGCGCTTGCCACCCTCGTGCAAATCGAGCAGGTGGCGATAGAGGAGCTGGTGGGCCTCGTCGAAGAAATCCTCCGGCCGGATCACCAACGCGACGTCGTCGCAGACGTCGGGCTTGAGCAGGATGCTGCCGAGCACGGCCTTCTCGGCGTCGGAGTTCGTGGGCCGTTCCCGGCCCTCGATCGGCTCGGCGATCGTCGCCGCCCCGCCACCCCGGCCCGGCCGATCCACACGCCGCCGCGTACCACCGTCCCGGGCTCCCTCCCGTGCCGTGCTCATGCCCCGACGCCTCCCTGCGGACTGATCCGGCCCGGCTCCCGTGATGCGGCTACTTCGATCCAGCCTCGCCACTGCTGGGAACCACCCACACCTTGAGATCCCCCTCGACCTCGGCCGCCAGCCGCACCTTCACGGTGTAGAGGCCGACTTCCTTGAGCGGGCCCTGGAGGATGATCTGGTCGGGCGGCACGGTGAGGTCCTGCTGCTTGAGCGACCGGGAAATCTCGGCCGCGCCCACCGACCCGTACAGGTGCCCCTCGTCGTTGGCATTGGCCTCGATCGTGACGCTCGTCCGCGACAGCTCGTCGAGCACGCTTCGCAGACCCGCCAGCCGCTCGCGGGCGATCTCCTCCAGCTTGGCACGGTGCTTTTCGACCATCCGCTTGTGATGGTCGGTCGCGATCGTCGCCAGCCCCTGTGGCAGGAGGTAGTTGAGGGCATAGCCCCGCTTCACCTCGACGACCTCGCCCTGCTTGCCGAGGTGCTCCACAGGATGAACCAGCAGCAGTTGGATGCCGCCCCGTTGCCCGACGGGCAGCCGCTTGCCAACGGCCGCGACGAGGGAAGGGCTGTGTGTGGACATGATGCTCTCCGACGGAATGTGGACGATTGGGATGTTCGAGACACCAGGCTCAGAAGGGAATGTCGTCGTCGCCGCCGACCGCCGGCCCGTCGTCGCCGCCATCATACCGTGAAGCCGAGGCGAAATCATCGCTGGTCGCGGCCGGTGCGGGTCGCTCCTTGGCACGGCCACCCTCCCCCTTGCCGCCGAGCAATTGCATCCGCTCGCACACGACCCGCAACTTCGAGTTTTTCTTGCCGTCCTTTTCCCACGTGTCGAGCTTGAGTCGCCCCTCGATCAGGAGCGGGGATCCTTTGGTCACGTATTCGCCGGCTACCTCGGCGGTGCGGCCCCACAGCGTCACATCGACGAAGGTCGTCTCCTCGACCCATTCCCCCGTGGCGGTCTTCCGACGATCGTTGACCGCCAAGCCGAGGTCGGTCACGGCGGTGCCCGACTGGATGTACCGGACCTCCGGGTCGCGGGTCACGTTCCCCACCAACACAACCTTGTTGAAACTGGCCATGCGACGATACTCCCTGTCCTATGTGTCGGGGCGACCTGCCCAGGATACTGAACTTCTGTACAACGTCGACGGTATCGTAGCCCGCAACCGACCACCCCGCAAGCGGGGCAGGATCAGGAGGCCGCGGGCCCGGCGGCGACCGTGGCCGCCCCCGTCCGCCGGCTCGCTTCACCGGAGGAAAGGGCGTGCTGCACGAGGGCGTCGGCGATCCGGTCGTCGACCCGCAACACGAGTTTGCGGAGGACGTCCTCGCTAATCTCGCACTGCCGATCCAGCACGGTCAGGCCGTCACCCGGCATCTTGAAGTAGGTCAGCCAGTAGACGCCCTTCTTCTGCCCTTTGATCGGGTAGGCGAGCTTACGCTCATCCCAGAGTCGCGCGGCAAGGAGCGTGCCTCCCTGCTGCGTGATCAGGTCGGCCAGTTGCTGCGTCACCCCACCCGGATCACGGGCGTAACGCCCGGCATCGAGGATGAACATACCTTCGTACACGGCCATCGCTTGCTACTCCCTGGAAAAACCCCGTTATCGTCTCAATGACATGTGAAACTCAGTTGTATCGATTCATGGCGGCCTGGATGCCGCGGGCCAGCCATTCTTCCGCCGCGTCGGCCGCCCGCTCCACCATGACCTCCATCTGCTGCTGCTCGTCTTTCGCCAGCCGACCAAGCACAAAGTCTGCCGCCTTCCAGCCGGCGGGCACCGGCCCGATACCCAGTCGAAGCCGGGGCACGGCGGTGGTGCCCAGGCGCGACAGGATGTCGGCCAGACCGTTTTGGCCGCCCGCCGACCCGCTCGGCCGCAGCCGGATCGTGTCGAGGGGCAGATGGAAATCGTCGCAGCACACCAGCATGTCAGATTCCGGAATCTTGTAGAAGTCCCTGGCCGCCAGCACCGCTGATCCGCTGAGATTCATCCACGTCAGCGGCCAGAGCAGGAGCGTCGCGTGTCCCCTCAGGCTGGCCTGGGCGATCTCGCCCTGACACCTCGCCCGCCGCGGCGGGCTGCCCGCCCGTCGGGCCAACGCCTCGAGCACCTCGAAGCCCACGTTGTGTCGCGTGTCTCGGTAGGCGTTCCCCGGGTTGCCCAGGCCGACGAGCAGTTTCACGGTGCACCAGCCAATCCGTCCGGCCCGCCGCCGGACTCAACGGACCGGTCACTCGCCACCGGCCTCCTCCTTCGCGTCTTCGCCGCCGGGCTTACGGCCAATCACCTCTGGCTCGACGACCGGTGCGGCTTCCTCGGCACCCTTGCGGGTGGGCAGCATGCAGGTCACCACGGCGTCCTCGCCGTCGAGCACGGCGCGAGCGCCGCCCGGCAGTTCGAGGTCCTTCACCTTGAGGGCGTGGCCGAGTTCCAGGTGGCCGATCGACACCAACACTCGCTCGGGCACCTGATCGGCCTTGCACTCGAGTTCGATCTCGTGCAGCACGAGGTTGACGATCCCGCCCGCACGGTGCCCCGGCGAATCGCCCTTGAGTTCCACCGGCACCTTGATGCGGACCAGGTCCTTCGCGCTGACCCGCAGGAAATCGACGTGCAGCGGTTCGATGCCGAAGGTGTCCCACTGCAGGTCGCGAATCAGGGCGGCCGTCTTGACCGCGCCATCCAACTGGACGATGCGGCTGCCGTGACGGATCACGGCGTGCAGGGCATCTCGCTTGGCGACCAGGCCCACGCAGGGCTCCTTGTGTCCGTAGAGAATCGCGGGCACCAGGCCGCCGCGCCGCAGGCGTCTGGCTTCACTGGAGCCGGTCGTCTTCCGGAGGGTGACTTCGACAGTGGCGTTCATGGTGGTTCTGAGACACGGGCGAGAGAGCCGAGGGGGGCCCGGGTGGCCGGGGCCCGCGGAAGCCGCTGATTCTGACAGCCGGTCGGTCTTTGGCAAGGCGGCGGCCACGACGCGGGCCAAATCGGCCCGGCTGCGGCGGCCGGGGGCTCAAATGAAGTACATGTCGTGCGCCGGGTCCAGACTCGCCGCCACCAGATCGGCGAGCGTCACCGCCTCCAGGGCGGCAGCCCGCGCGGCAGCCGCCTCCCGCCAGGCCGCCAGCAGCGCCGCGGCCGACCGCGACGACCGCGCCAGGCCTGCGGTCACCGGGGCGGGCGATGCCGGCTCCCCCTCGACGGCGGCGTCGATCTGCCGCAGCGTAATCTGGTCGTCCGGTCGGGCCAGGCGATAGCCGCCACCGGCCCCGCGGACACTCGTCACGATCCCCGCCCTCTTCAGTTGCAGCAGGATGTGGACGAGAAACTTGGCCGGCACCCGCTGGGCGTCACAGATGGCCTTCATGCCGACGGGCTCCCCGCCCTGCGCCCGGCGGGCGAGTTCGACGGCGGCGATCGCCGCGTATTCGGTTCTGGCGGACAGTTGCATGATGCGAAACCGGAAACCATGAAACCCGTCACGAGCCCCGCGAATGGAGGCCGCACTCGGTCTTGGCCGACCCGCTCCACCGGCCGGCCCGCTCGTCCTCGTCGGCGTTGACGGCCCGCGTGCAGGGCGCGCAGCCGATGCTCACGAAGCCCCGATCGTGCAGCGGGTTGTAGGGCACCTGTTCCCGCACGATCGCGTCCCAGACCATGGCCTTGGTCCAGTTCGCCAGCGGGGAGATCTTGACGACCGCGAACTTGTGGTCCCAGCCGACGATCGGGGCAGCCGACCGGTCCGCGCTCTGATCGCGCCGGAGGCCACTCATCCAAGCGTCGAACCTCGTCAGCACCCGGCGGATCACCGCCAGCTTCCGGTCGCTGCAGCAGCGGTCCGGATCAGTGCGGTAGAGCGGGCCGCCGTTGGCCCGTTCGAACTCGTCGACACTGCTGGCGGGCCGCTCGAGCGAGACCTGCAGGCCGTAACGGGCGGCGATCAGATCGCGGAGCGCCAGGGTCTCCGGAAACTGGTAGCCAGTCTCGAGGTTGAACACGAACGTGCGGGGCGCGATCGCAGCGAGCCAGTGGATGATCAGGCAGCCCTCGGGGCCGAAGGCCGTCGCCATGGTGAGGCGATCGCCGAACCGCTCGACGCCCCAACTGATGATCTCGGCCGGTGACGCGGTCTCGAGCGACCGGCTGGCCCGCGCCAGCTCCCCCCGCAGCTCGTTGGGAGGTGGAGGACTCGGCGAAATCACCCTGGAAGCGACCGCCATGGAGAATCCCTACTTGGTTGGTCAACTATCGGAAGTTTCTCGAATCCGCATTGTGGATTCGGACGATTCGCCGGTCAAGCACGAGCGCCACCGCCGGAATCGGTAGGGTCGCCTTCGTTGGCAGGCCTTGCGGAACCGCCCCCCTACACCCCAGGCCCGAAAACTGAACAATCGCTGCGGGTTTGGCGGCTGCGGGCTGGCGGTGACCGTCACCGTCACCGCGTCGAGGTCGCGCAGGGAGCAACGCGATGGCACGTGACGTGGCACTGGCTGTCGATCTCGGCGCGTCGGGAGGCCGCGTGATGTCCGGCGCCTTCGACGGCCGGCTGATCGAACTCGAGGAACTGCACCGCTTCGAGAACGGGCCGGTGACGCTGGCCGGCCAGATGGTCTGGGACCTACCGCGGCTCTGGCAGGAGGTGACGACCGGACTGCGGGCCGCGGCCACGCGGCACGGCCGCGGGGTGTCGAGCGTGGGCGTCGACACCTGGGGCGTCGACTTCTCCTTCCTGGCCGCCGACGGCAGCCTGCTGGCCAACCCCGTCTGCTACCGCGACCCGCGCACCAACGGCATGATCGACGTGGCGACGGCCACCGTGCCACGGGCGGAGATCTTCGCCGCCACCGGCGTGCAGTTCATGGAACTCAACTCGCTGTACCAGCTGCTCGCCATGCGGCGCGCTGGCAGCAGCGTGCTGACAGCCGCCGAGCGAATGCTGATGATCCCCGACCTGTTTCACTGGCTGCTGTCGGGACAGGCCTCCAACGAGCGGACCAACGCCAGCACGACGCAGTGCTTCGACCCGGCCACCGGCGACTGGGCCTTCCCGATGCTGGAACGATTCGGCCTGCCGCGTGGCATCTTCGGCCCGATCGCGGAGCCGGGCCAGACGCTGGGCAGGCTGCGGCCGGAGTTGGCGTCCGACACGGGGCTGGCCGGCGTCCGGGTCGTGCTCCCGGGCACGCACGACACGGCCAGCGCCGTCGCCGCCGTGCCCGCCGACGAGCCCCCGAGCGACCGCCCCGACTGGTGCTACGTGAGCCTCGGCACCTGGGCGCTGGTGGGCGCCGAGCTGGCCCATCCCCTCGTGACACCCGAATGCCTGGCCCGCAACTTCACCAATGAAGGGGGGATCGGGAGAACGACCCGGCTGCTCAAGAACATCTGCGGCTTGTGGCTCGTGCAGCAGTGCCGGGCCGCCTGGCAGCGGGCCGGCCAGAAGTGGAGTTGGGATCAGCTGACGGCCCTGGCGGCGGAGGCCCCGCCGCTGGTCACGCTCGTCGACCCCAACGACCCGTCGCTCGTCGCCCCCGCCGACATGCCGGCCGCGATCCGCGGCCTGGCCAGGATGGCCGGCGAACCGGAGCCCGAGTCGACCGGTGCCACGGTGCGGGCGGCCCTCGAGAGCGTGGCAGCCGCGATCCGCCGCACGATTGGGGAACTCGACGCCCTGCTCGGCCGCCGCCTGGGCCGGGTGCACGTGGTCGGGGGCGGCGTCAAGAATCGACTACTCTGCCAGATCATCGCCGACGCGACGGGCCGTCCGGTCGTGGCCGGCCCGGTCGAGGCCACGGCCGTCGGCAACCTGCTCGTGCAACTCCTCGCCAGAGACGGCGAGGTCGATCTCCGGGCGATCCGCCGCGTCGTCCACGACACCTTCGAGCCGGTCCGCTACGAGCCCCGCGACGTCGCCCGCTGGAACGACCGGCTCGGCTGACGCAGCCTGCCGCGGCGACATCAGCGCTGCATCACGCTCGTCAGGATCAGGGCCACGAGCATGACCAGGAAGAGGCCCGTGGCCAAGAGTGCGCGGGTAAGCCAGATTTTAGCGAACTTCGCCTCCTCCCGCTCCTGCCGGCGCCGCTCCTCCTTGCGTTTTTCGATGCTATCGGCGACCCGGGGGAGGAAGGCATCGTTGCACTTTGGACAGATCAGCCGCCGTCCGATGCAGTCGTTCGGCACGCGGGAGACGTGGCCGTTGGGGCAGGGAATCTGCCAGACCTTTGCCTCGGCGACGGGCTGGGCCGTTTCGCCGCACAGCGGGCAGACTGTGGTCGGCCCGTCGGCCCGCCCTGGGCCGCTGTATCCGCACGAACAGGCGATCTCCTGGATCATGGCTCGATCGTACCGCCGCTGGCAGGATGCTTCAGGCCGCCTGCGGCTTTCGGGCAGGACGCCTCACGACCCGGCCGTGCTCGATCTCCACGATCGAGTTGGCCAGCGCCAGCGTGCTGGCCCGATGCGTGATCATCAAGACGGTGCGGTTCTCCACGTAGCTGGCGAGCGCCTCGTGGATCAGCCGCTCGCTCTCGACGTCGATCTGGCTGGTGGCCTCGTCGAGCACCAGGATCTCGGCGTCACGCAGGAAGGCGCGGGCCAGGGCGATCCGCTGCCGCTGGCCGCCGGAAAGCCGGAAGCCGTTGGGACCGACCATCGTCCGGTAACCATCGGGGAACTCGGAGATGAACTCGTGGGCACGGGCCTTGCGAGCCGCCTCCTCGATCTCCTCCACGGTCGCGTCCCAGCGGCCGTAGCGGATGTTGTAGAGGATCGTCTCGTTGAACAGTTCGGTCTGCTGCGTGACCATCGCGATCCGCCGCCGCAGGTCGGCGAGCGCGATCTCCGTCAGCGGCACGCCGTCGAGGAGCACCCGGCCCGCGGTCGGGTCGTAGAACCGGCAGATCAGGTTCATGAGCGTGCTCTTGCCGCCGCCGTTGGGGCCCACGATCGCCACCCGTTCGCCAAAGCCGATCGTCAGGTCGACGTCGGCCAACACCGTGTCGACACCGTCGTACGAGAAGGAGACGCCTTCCAGGCGAATCTCGCGGTGGGGCGAGGGCCGCCGCTTCGGCTCCGTCGCCTCCTTGAGCCGCGACTCGGTGTCGAGCAGCGGGTAGAGCCCCTGGGCGCCGACGCAGCCCATGTTGAGGCCGGTGATCACGCCCGACAGCTTGCGGACAGGGTCGCTGGCGCCGATCAGGAATCCGAAGAAGATCATGATGCCCGACACCGTCATCGGCTGCTCGGTCATCGTGATGCCGAAGATCCGGGTCTCCTGGTTGATCACAAGCCAGGCACCCACGGCGATCGCCGTGGCCACCATGCCGATGCCCAGGACCTCCGTGATCGGATTGGCCAACGCCCGGTAGAAGGTGTGGTGCATGCCGATCCGCATCATGTCGGCCGTGCAGTCCCGGAACCGCCGCCGCTCGAACGGCTCCATCGTGTAGACCTGCACGGTGAGCACGTTGTTGAGCGCCTCCAGCAGCACGTGGTGGAAGCTCTTGGACTGCGACAGGATGCTCGTCGAGTTGTGACGCATCCGGCGGTTGAGCCAGACCATTAGGAAGCCGACCACCGGCGCCAGCACCAGACAGGCCAGCGTCAGCTGCCACGAAACCATCATCGCGCAGCCGAGACAGGCGATGATCTTGAGCGGCTCGGTGACGGCACCGCCGTAGAAGGCCGTGATCCCGTTGGCGAGCATCTCCGACGTGGCCGTCACCTGGGCCATGAAGCCCGCCGAGCCGAGCCGCATGAACTGGGCCCGGTCGAGCTCGAGGGCCTTGTCGAAGATCTTGACGCGGATGTTGCGGCTGATGTCGAGCGCCACCCAGGAGACGAGCATCGTGCTGGCCAGCAGCAGGCCGTGCTTGATGAAGGTGCTGATCACGACGAAGGCCACGACGACCAGCACCGTCTGGAACGGGTCGATCGGCAGGAGATCGAGCCAGGGGGCGAGCCGCGTGCCGGAGAACACGACCGCCCTGTCGGCCGCGAGATCGAACTTGAGTACGTCGACCCGGTGCCTGGCCCAGGCGAGATCCCGGCCCTGCCGGGTGCCGGCGGCGAGTTCCGTACGGAGGGTCGCCAGCTCGACGTCCCCGGCCTCGATCCGCACCTCCGAGGCCGCGACCCGCTTGGCGTTCCAATCCTGCAGCGACTCCCCCTTGAGCGTCACCTCGATGATCGGAAAGAGGGCCGCGATGTTCGCCCCCCAGAGGCCGGCCACGCCCGCGGAACAAAGCAACGCCGCGGCCAGGAGGGGCCAGCTCTTGGCCGCCTCACGAAGCGCTCGAAGAAAATAGTGCATGAACCGCTGGCCCTGCGGGGCGTCGGGAATCGGGTCGGGAGGGTA
>Ga0194129_10002570_pt1 | contig 27121 bp, 29 predicted proteins | sample TA2KigCa35mmetaG_FD_150862 | JGI IMG/M metagenome (GOLD analysis project Ga0194129, IMG submission 150862) | Freshwater microbial communities from Lake Tanganyika, Tanzania - TA2015038 Kigoma Deep Cast 35m | ecosystem: Environmental > Aquatic > Freshwater > Lake | place: Tanzania: Lake...
ATTTAGATTTAAATGATATTTATAGAAAGTCATATTTATTACAAGCAAAGCATTTTGAATTAGGTAATAGTACAACACTTTCTAGCATTAATCCATATTATGAAAAGGGGATACAATTATTACAGGATAATAGTAATAATAAAAAAAATACTAATAAAGACTTATAAATTAATTAATAAATTTTTTATTTAATTTATACATTTATACATTTATACATTTATTCATCATTATCACTGTCATTGTCACTGGCATTATCATCATCATTATCATTATCATTATCATTATCATTATCATTATCATTATCATTATCATTATCATTATGACAGTCTTCCATATTACAGCTAGCACTTGTCTCTAGAATTTCTACATATTCCGAACCATTCCATTTAATATTTGCCGTGTTAAACAATACATTCATATTCAATACTTCTGGTTTCTCTTCTGACCTAAAACTGGTAAACAATGTTTTAATCTGCGTATCATCTCTAAAACGAGCACTATATTCTTGCTGAATATTATTACGTCCAATTCTGCCTAAGGCTTGAATAATTTTTTCCTGCGTCATATTTAGGTCCTTACTTAAGTATCCATGGCAGAACTGATAATTTGTGCCATAAATATAATCAGTATCAGCAATTATTAAATACAGCAATTGTTTGTCAGCTAACTTCTTCATAATTTCAGTATAAGCAATACTTTTGTGCTCAGTAAACACTCCAATACCAAGAAGAAGCAAAACTTTCCAACTATCTTCTACGTCTTTAAGCAACATAATGGATGATATAGTTGCTTCATCAATATTACTAGTAAACGCATTTTTAGTATTTACTTTCACATTTTCTGCCCAAATACCCAAGTGTGCTAATTTATTAGGAATAAATACATCATTAAGTGTTGCACTTTTTACCATTTTTTTTAACTCTTCAAGTGTATCTCGCATTTTTACAATATTTGCGTCATCAGTCTTATCAAGCATATCAGATGCTATTTTACCCTTGCTCTTATTCTTCTTTTCCATTGATTTTGATGTTCCACTTGAGCCACATAATTTATTCATAATCTTCTCTTCTTCAAATGCCAATTCGCTCTCAATATCTGAAATTCTTTCATTCAACGTATTGTTATATTCAATCTTCTCCATAATATCTTTCATAATACTTGCTGGAATATTTGCTTGCTGAATACAAAACTTAGCAACCTTCTGAACATCATTTGCTAAGAATATGGTAGGGCCATCTGTTAAAGTATACGCATCTTTTGTTGTAACATAAATAGCACAGCTACCATTTACAACACCGGCATTAGCCATAGGATTCTGAACAACACTAGAACTTACGGTTGGTGTTGTTGTTGATGCCATTCTAGATAATGCTCGTCCACTGTTGTTTTCTTTTATAGTATCCATGCTGCGCATCTTTAATATTTTATTTCCACTTGGGTCAATTGCCGTGTTTGGCACAATTCTTTGCTTTCTGCCTAGTTGGAACGCAGTATAAACAGAATTCCAAGATTCAGGTAGTATATTCTTTAAAACCTTCAAGTAATATAATTTAATACTTTTCATATTAATATCGTGAACATTAGCAAAGTTACGCGAAAATTTAGCAGTTGATTTAACATAATTATTTCTTTCTGAGAACATAGCAAATTGCGATGTTTCTTTTAAATCAAAATATCTCAAGAGTGTCATATGTTCTTCACAATGAGCAACTACTTTTAATACTTCTTCGTATTTATCACTTAAATGATGAGGCATAATAACATATCCATTGTTGTCAATTAGTGGAATAGTTTTCTTACAATCGTGACTAACAATATTGAAAACTCGCGGAGACCTAAATTTATTTTTGAAATCAGATATAGTTTGAATAAGTTCGTGCTCCTTTGGCAAAGTAGCAGATGACAAAACCATATTAGGAATCATATTTTCACTCCAGTTTTTCTTTATAATCTTATGTAGTGAGTGTTCATTATAGTCCATTGTAATAGTTGGCTCATCCCATTGAACTACAATTCGTTCGGCTCTGTTAAATGCCAACATATAATACATCGCAGGCAAATAAGAACGAATATCGCAAATCATTATTTCAACTTTATCTCCAACAGAGTTATCAACCTTTTTAATTGCTCCAGTGCGTTTATTTACAGTATATTCCTTTGCCGCAAAATAGTGTAGACGAATGTCTTCAGCGCTAGAACAACCAAACGCAAACGCAATCTTCTTACCAGCAGAAATAGCGCTTCTTGCCAATGCTAGTCCAACGTGTCTCGCAGCGCAAACAAATATAACACGATGTCCTTCAGACAGACCAAGCGGCGTTAATGTTTTACCAGTGCCAGTTGGAGCAATATACAAAACTAATTTAGATTGTTTAGTCTTTACTGCGTTAAATATTTCTTTCTGATGGTCGTACAAGGTAAGGTCACTGTATTTTAATAAATTAGAATTGCGCTCAATAAATTCATATGAATTATCAATAATATAACCCAAGTCAACTTCATTGGCATTTTCATAGTGCTCCAGAACAGCACAAATTACGCGCTTCAAATGAATATTTATATGTTCTATATTATTATTAACCAGATTACTTAGTGTGTAATAATGAAATAACCAGTGTTTATTTTTGTCTGTTTTCTCAATTATCATTTGTTCAAAGTGTCTGAATAAGACAAACTCATAAATATTTGTATTTAATGTGTCTATATTTTCACTGCGAGACAGGCGAATTTGATCCTTGGTCTTGAGTTTAACATCAGAAACAACATCAATATAACAGATTGTATTTTCTTCATTTTTTTCACTAGGTTCATTTTCCTTTTTCTTGTCTTTTTTTCCTTTTGCTTTCTCAAATTTGATAAATGATAAATTATGAGTTGATACAATGTTCTTGACCTTGTCTGCGAAATATTTATTATAAAGAAATTCCTCTATTTCGCTACTAAATTCTATCTTTAGAAATGTAAAGAGAGAATCTGTTTTATTAATTCTGATATTAACATCAGAATATCCTTTGATTATTAGATTAAGAACTTCATTTTCTTGGCTAGAAACGGGAATCTCAATAGAGTCCCATTCGGATTTAGATAATTTAATTTGTTTAAGATCCATTTTAATGTAGGTAAAATTTGGTGGTTTATTATATTTAATGCTTATTTCTTTAAATACATTTTTTAAATCAATTTTTTTAGACCCCTCAAAATAAAATTGAATTAGAAAAACAAAATAAAAATAGCAGTATAAATAATAAATAAAGTAAAATGTCTATCAATGAATATATTACGATTGTGTCTATTGAGGGAAATATTGGCTCAGGTAAGTCAACATTACTGGAAACATTAAAGACAATATTTAAGGATAATGCTTATATTATATTTTTAAGAGAGCCAGTAGATGAATGGGAGAAGATTAAGGACAAAGATGGTAATACAATGCTTCAGAAATTTTACGCTAATCAGCGTGAATATTCCTTCGCATTTCAAATGATGGCCTATATTTCCAGACTCACAATTTTAAGAGAGACTGTTAGAGACATTATGAAGAAAAATGATAATAATAAAAGTAAATATATAATTATAACTGAGCGCAGTTTATATACTGATAAATATGTGTTTGCGAAAATGTTATTTGACCAAGGCAAAATAGAAGATGTTAATTTTCAGATTTATTTAAATTGGTTTGATGAGTTTGCTAAGGATTTTCCAGTAAATGATATTATTTATGTTAATACTGAACCAGAAAAGTGCTACGAGCGTATTCATAAGCGTGCTCGTGTTGGAGAAGATGTTATTCCACTTTCTTACTTAAAATCGTGCCACGAGTATCATGGTGCGTTTCTAGATGAGACGATGGGATTAAAAGCAAGTCAATTAGTGTTAAATGGAAATCAAGATATATTTCAAAATAAAGAAGTAATTGATGATTGGATTGCTTCAATTAAAGTTTTCTTAGGTCTAGAATAAAGAAGAATATAATAACTATATAAGTATTTTTTTTATTTTTTATAATTAATAAAAAAATTGAAATTTTTCTTTACACTCTTGCTAGAAGTATTAGGATTATTAAAATAAATAAAAATAATATTTTAAACTAAAAATGGCCTCGCAATATTTATTTAACAAGGTTGATGAGATGAAATCTCTTGATTTCTTTGACGAAAAAAGTGAATATATGTCTTATAGAATTTCTACAACACAATTAAAAAATTCATTATTCAATCCTCATAACTTTGTTAATTTACCAAAAGATTTTAATTTAGTAACTGAAGATGATAGTAAAGATGATATTAAAAATTATGATGATAGTGAAGATGAAGATGAAGAAGATACAGAGAAAAATATTCGTTTGGCTGGTGAATCAGAGACTGATTACCTATGGAGAATTCATACAAGAAGTAGGGTTAATAATATTAGGTGCGCAACAAAATTGCCGTATGAATCAAAAAATAATTATAAAAATCATATTTGTAAATGTAATAATAATGAGTCTTGTAAAGTTGATTACAAACAGTTAAATTATTATTCGTGTCCAGCAGCGGCTTATAATGGGACAAATCTTGTAAAATGCCAATGTGATGAAAATATTATAACAAAAATAATAAATGATTGGAAATATTTATATGAATTAGATAATATTGATATATTACTTGAATTTATTGACGATTTTGGGTTTGCTAAAAATTTTCATATTGTAATTATAGATAAGAATATAAATATTTATTATGGTCATGGGTTTTATGGAATTTAATAAATAAACAATTTTATTGAATGTGGTTGTTAGTTATTAATTGTTATTAAAACTAAGCATGTTTGAAAATAGATTTAATATATCCAAATAGTAGTCCATTGATGCTGAAAAGAAATCTCCATAATAGTTTCGTTGTAAAATTTTATTTGTATCATATACAACATATATAGCAAATAATAAAATACCAATAAAAGAGAGTATCTTATGTGCTTGACTCATACCAAGTCCTAACACAAAAACAAGACGAAAAATAATTAGTAGTAGCAATGACCAAAATAAAATGGAGCCAAATTTATAGCCCAAATTAATACCACCAGCAGTTAATGCTACACCAGCAGCTAACATAACACCAAACACAGACATTGCTCCTTGAACTGCTGTATCAATTACAACAGAATTATATTTTCTTTTATAAACACTAAGCATAAGACCAAAAATATACGAAAAGAAAGCAAATAAAGCAAACTTCATAATTCTAGGCATTGGAACAAATACAAAAACTAAAATAATTAAGATTTGAGCCATAAACAAAGGAAACGTTTTAATGTCCGGATTATTTGTCTTATTCATTACATAATATGTAATACCTAATTGAGCTAATAAATTTGAAAAGACCATAATTAAGAACCCACGTTTTTCATACATACGTTTTACAATGTTAATCTGTTCAGACATTATATAATATATAATATTATATAATATCTAGAAAAATAAAAAATATTAATTGATTAAAATGTCAAATCAATTACAACCGGGTAATGGTCAGAATCCAACTTATCACAATATTCTTTATACCCGTGATAAATAGATACCTTAGACACCTTACTAAAAATTTTTGAACTCATTAGCACGTGGTCTATCATTGAGTAATCTTTTTGAGAGCTTGTAGCACAGTTACTATCAGAATCATACCAGTCACTATAGCGCTCCGATTGTGCCATTTTTGACGCTGCGTTTGTAAGCGTATATGTGCCTTTTTTCTCACCAAATAGCCCCTTCAATGTATCTAGGACGTATGAAATCGGTTTATCAGAATTAATATCTGGCACTTCTGCGTCAAAATCGTTCAAATCGCCTAAAAATATGATTTCGTAGCCTTTAGCAATATAATTAGAAATGACATTTTGTAATACTTGCGCTTGTGCTTCTCGTTCGGCACATCGGGTTTTATCAGTTGGATATGCTAACAAGTGGGCTCCAATAAGCGCCGTTTTTAGTCCATTTAAATTCAGCTCAGTAATATAATGCTTACTAACACCAGATGTAGATGAAGACCCAGTGTAGCCGCATTTAGACCCAGGAACTGGATACGAAATACGCTCTTCGCTGCGATACAAATTTACAAGTGGATCTATACGTGTTAAAAGACCAACATTTTGCCCTGTACTTGTATCAGTGCCTTCTTTCAAATATGGATTGTAACTGTTATCATTTAACGCGCTTATTAACATATTAAGTTCATCACAGCCTTCTATTTCACAGAAATTAATAATATCTGGATTTAGTCCCTTTACAACATTGGCTACATAAGATAAATGTGTTTGCGCATTAGGCACAGTTGTCCAAGGGCAACCTGAACCGGGGCATTTGGCATTACTATTGTAATCAACAAATAGCCATTCTACATTATATTGAACAATACGTAATGAATTTTTATTTTGTCTGCGATCGCCAGAAGTTGTAACTATTGGACACTCTGTATCGCCTTTAACTAACAAATTTGTTATGTAGGTATTAGAAGATATAAAAAGGAGAAAAAATAATACTAGAAAACTTGAAGGCGCCATTTTATAAATAATATATACTACAATTATAATTAAATTTCTTATAAAAATTGAATTATAAAATATTTCTTATAAATAAAAGTAAGAATAAATAAAAATAAATATAGATATAAATAATGTCTCAGAATCAACATAATAATAAGAAACCAGAACTAAGTATTATTATTCCTGTAGCACTAAAATATGTAAAAAATAAAAATACTCCTAGTCCTAAACATAAATATATAGAAATGAATACAAAACCATATGAATATACATTAAATTTTGATGGAGCATCAAGAGGCAATCCTGGTCCAGCAGGAATAGGTGCTGTTATATTTCATAATGGTCAAGAAATATGGGCATCGTGTCAATATATTGGGACAAAAACTAACAACCAATCAGAATATAGTGCGCTTATATTAGGTCTAAAAGAAGCATTATCTAGAGATATTAAAACCTTACAAGTATATGGTGATAGCCAATTAGTTATTAATCAAATTAATGGTGAATACAAGGTAAGAAATCCTGGACTACAAGAGCTTTATCAAGAGGTTCAACATTTAAAGACCCAATTTGATAATATTATAGTAACCCATGTTTATCGCGAGTTTAATAAACGCGCAGACCAATTATCAAATATGGCACTAGATGTGTTAGATGTTAATCAGGAAAAAGGCAAAACAGGGCTAATGTTGCCATCATTGAAAGAATTAGAGCAAGAAACAGGACAAAAACAAGAAGTTAAAATTCAGAATCAGAAACAAGAATCGTCTATAATAAAAAATCTAATATTTCCAAATATATAAGCAAAACTATTATAATCTAATTCTCTAAAAGCGATATATTTAACATTGGCGGTGGTTTAAATTTAAGTATGTCTTTTTCTGGTTTTGTTGTTTGAAATAATTCGGCTCCATAAATGTCCTGAAGCATTAACCACTCAAATAGACCACCTTTATACACATATACATTATAAAATCCTAATGTCAATAATTGCTGATATTTTTTCTCAACACTATCATCATTACAATTTTTTCCATATACAATAATACGTAGCCCCTTATTCTCTTTAAGATATTTATTAATTGCGTGTTCTTCTTGTTCGCAACTAACAGTGCCACGTATTAAGCACTGCTGATCTGTTGTTGGTAGTGTATTGATAAGTAAGTATATTTCTGGATTTTTTGTTACTGTTTGCATATCTTCAAAATTTATTTTTTGTATTGACTGAGTATTACCCATTTATAAATTATATTGTCTAATAATGTATAAATGCTTATTTTTAATACATTTATTTTCTTTTTTATAAAAAATTGAATAATAAAAATTATTATATAACATATAATATAATCTATAATCTAAAATAAAATGAACAATACCTACTTATTCTTACTATATTCCCTGTGTACAATCACTATTATTTATTTAATTCATACTATTATTTTAACTGAATTAAATAAATATCATATAACCCAAGACTATAATAATGATGACTATGATGATAATCCACAAATGCTCTCATATCAATTACGAGGATTAATTATTGAATCGCTAGTAGAAGATAAATTTAGTTATATTCATGAACATGTTATAAAGTCAGCATTAAATGGTAAAACATCTCTTAATTTTACTATTATGTGTCTCCAATTAAAAAACAGACAAGATGATAAATGTAATAATTATGATGGCTATAATGAATGGATATTAAAGGAACAAAAATATAATGGTATTGTTATTCCAAAAAATATTAATCCAAATATAATAAAAAACCGTGTCATACATAGATTACAAAACATATTTCCAGACAGCAATATTACAAAAAGACAGCATAATTGCTGTGGTTATTATGAAATAAACTGGGCAAAATAAACAACCACCTTTCTTTGTCAACCACATATCGGCAACCAGCAAACCACTTTAATTAAAGTGTACCACGATTTCTACCTTCTCCTTTTTAATACTCTTAGTTGCCGAAATAGATAATTCTTCTCGCTTCTTTCGTGTCTTTGAATTGTCAACAATTGTCTCCTTGCGTTTTGATGTGCTATTACGGCTATTCATATCTTTTTCTATTGTGTCATAATTTTCTCCAATATAATCAACTACCTTATTTTCTAGAGCCCACTTGAAAAAATTTAGCTGACCAATAGTGGTCTCAATTGATGTGCCATTTTTATAAGGAATACTTATACGATCCCAGCGACAAAACGGGTCAAAACGGCGCTTACTATAAGCCTTTAGTTTCAACTTGTAATCGTCATAGACTTTAAAACGGCGCGCAACATTATCTACGGTTTGTTCAATAGTATACAATGTATAGAATTTCTTGGCATAATTGGTCGCAAACCAGTCAACAATACGAAGTGAAATTTTAGATTCACCTGTAATAATTCGCAGCATATTATCTAGATTATTATTTTCATTAGTATCATAAAATACTAATAGATTTTTTAGCAATAAATCATTTTGCGTTGTATATGAACTATTTGTTGTCATTATTTAAGTTTTTAAAACTTATATTTAAGTAGTTTTTTCGTTATTTTAGTTTTATATTTTAGTTTTATATTTTAGTTTATATTTCACTTTTTATATTTTAGCAAACTAACAAAATATATTCCTATTAGGAAAAATATAATCTAGCTCTATAATATTAATATGAATATGAATGATTTCATGAACACTTATTTTGGACCTTTAGGCCAAGAATATTGTATCTACTTTTATGCTTTGTCAATCTTCTTTGGCATTGCTTTTGTCTTGAGTGTTATTTCCGTTGTCACCTATATGTTGACACATATTAACAAGATTGATATGAAAATGCTTATCCATACTTTCTTCTTATTGATCAACTCTTTCTTGGCTTATTTAGTCAACAGATTGCTTCATACTATGTGTATGAAGAGCACATAAATTAATTACCCATTTGTTCTCCATCTGGATTATTTTGATTCTTTGTGCGCCCTTGGGTAGTGTTAATTGGTTTTAAAAACATATCACGAGTTACTACATCATTAACATAACTAGTTTGCATTGAATACGGATTAGTACCGCGCTGACTGATAAGTTCACGATCAGACATTTTATTGTCAAGCGATTCACGTTTAGATTCAATATTAGAGAAATTATCATTCATACTTAGTCCACTTATGCCACTATAGTCATTAAATCCTAGTCCTGCTGGCATATCTTCTGCTAAAGATTGCTCAATCGCGTTCATTTTGGTATCATAATTTAGACTATTGTTAGTTGTTGTCTCTTTTATAGATGGTTTTCTGGCACTTTGATAATACGTTTCTCCATTACTCCATTTCCAATAATTCATTATATATTTATAATTATCTTAAATAATGAATTATTTAACGCTTTTATTCTAATTTATTTTCATCATTATTATAATGTTCCTTAGTTATTTTAAGATTCTTGGTAAAAAAGAACGCATCTTTGTTAGTTCGTCGGCGTTTTAAGTTACATTCTAAACAGCAAATAACAAGATTATGATTGTTATGTCCAATATCATTATTAATTCTGTCTAATGACCATTGTTTCATTTCTCTAACAATTTCATAAAGCAAATATGTTTCACATGCGCAATAATAACATTTCATATTTGAATCAATTAGTAAGGTTATAACATCATTAAAACTAACAAAAGCATCTTCATTTAATTTCTTTTTTAAAATATCCTGCTGTTTATAACTAGATATTTTTGATTTAATATGACTAATAATTAGTTGCTGCTGTTTATTAAATAATTTTCTACTGTTGTTATTGTTATTGTTATTGTTATAGTAGTCATTAATTTTTCTTAATAATGATAATTGTGTTTCAAATAGCAAGTCTTCATTAATTAGACCCCAAGTATTTGTTTCTACACGCAGCTTCTTTTCCTTCTCTTTTTTTTTTATTTTTTTTACACATTCAGTTTCACTATTTGTTAGTATAAATAATTTTTTGGATGTATTTTGTTCTTCTTTTTCTATTACTTCTTCTACTTCTACTTCTACTTCTACTTCTTCTTCTACTTCTTCTATTAATATATTTTTACTAGTATTATTTTTATTTTTATTCTTATTTTCTGTAGTAGAAATAAATATTGTTTTTATATTATTCATATTATCCAATAATACAAAAAGTTTTTAAAGTTTGCGCACAACATAAAATAATATAAAACAATATAAACAATAAACATAAATATAATGTTTTAAAACAAGTTAAACTTAACTCGCTATATTATAATATAAACCAACAAAATGGACTTAAATGAAATAATGGATGTAAATGAAACAAAAGAAGAAGTAATTACTAGCAAAAAACCAAATAATAATGACACTTGTAATGAACTAAAGACAATAAAATATAAATCAATGATAAACAATGGTTCTACTTGGAATGAGCCAAAATCAGCAACTAACTTATCTACATTAGACAAATTCTTAGAAAATGAGAAGAATAGTAATGCCAATGAGCCGTGGTCTAAACTAGACAAAACTGCCAAAACAAAGAAACTCTTAGCATTTGCTGAAAAATATAGAACAGAACAGAACCTTACTGAACCCGAATACACTAAGCTTATCGCATTTTTTAAAGATTGTTTAGATAAGAAACGGCTACAACGTGTTAAGGATGTAATATATGATAAGGATACAGGTGAAATCAAAGAAGTTCCAGCATTACATTTTAATAAGCCAACAATTCACTTTACATTAAAAAATATTGATAAACGTGTATCAACTATAAGAAGTTTGGCACCAAAGAAAAAGGGAACTGCTAAGAATGTTACTGATAATAATGACTCTGACTCGGATTAATAATATATATATATATATAAAATTGAACTATTATATATTTATGTTATTGTATATAAATAATAACATAAAAGTATCTTTATATTAAATAATAAACCTTAAAATAAAATGACTTCATTATTTATTTTTGCGTTAGAAGAACTAGATAATATAATTAATGAAATAACAGCAGATGAAACACCCTATTTTACAGATGATGACGCATTAGAGCTATATGACACTTGTTTGTATCTAATGGAGGAATTTATCAGAAACAATCCAAAGATAATTACAGAACCTGATTTTGAAGATATATTTGAAGAAAATATTAATGAACTTATGTATGCGCAATTTGAAGACGACATTTTCTTCAATGATGATGCTGAAGGCGAATTAGATGAAATTATAGAAGAAGCAACTAAAGACTTCTTTAATGATTTTATGCCTACAAGGTCTTATGAAGATGCTCGTATTTTAGTAGAACCGGACTATGATTATATTGGAGAACAGTTAAAATGTCTAAGAAATAAACCTCAACCTGCTCAGCGCACACCGGAGTGGTATAAATTTCGCCATAATTTAATTACAGCAAGTAACGCATATAAAGCATTTGAGAGCCAAGCAACTAAGAACCAATTAATTTATGAAAAATGCCAACCATTAGCAAGTACACAAACATCATTATTAGATGAAGATTTTGTAGAAGAAGTAAAAATGGTAAATGTTAATTCAACACTTCATTGGGGACAAAAATATGAGCCACTATCAGTAAAAATTTATGAGCATATATATAATACCAGTGTTGAAGACTTTGGTTGTATCCAAGACGAAGAATATGCGTTTCTAGGTGCGTCGCCAGATGGAATTAATACAGATATAAAATCACCGCGTTATGGGCGTATGTTGGAAATTAAAAATATTGTAAATAGGGAAATAGATGGTATACCTAAGAAAGAATATTGGATTCAAATGCAGCTACAAATGAAGGTTTGTGATTTGGAAGAGTGCGACTTTTTAGAAACACGATTTACAGAATATTCTGACCAAAATGCGTACAACCAAGATATAAATTCTGAAGAGATTTATGAAGATGAAACCGGTAAAGAATTTATTAATAGTTGCTTATCAAATGACTTAAAACATAAGGGAATTATTATATATTTTCATACTAAAGAAGGCAAGCCATATTATGTATATAAGCCACTAGATATTATTGAACCAAATGATATACTAAAGTGGGAAGAAGAAATGTTAGATTTATATCAATCAGACAAATATAATTATACTTACATAAAGTTTATTTATTGGAAATTAGATCAGATGAGTTGTGTATTAGTATGTAGAAATCGGCAGTGGTTTGAAGATAATATATGGGAATTAGAGGAACTCTGGGAAACAGTAGTTGCTGAACGGGTTTCAGGATTTGAACATAGAGCTCCAAATCGTAAAACAAAAATAAATGCATTTGATTTACTAAATAATACACAAATACAGTCACAGTCACAGTCACAGTCACAATCAAAATGTTTATTAAAATTTAATAGTATTGTAAAATTAGATGTAGACGTAGAACAAGACTCTTAATATAAAATATTCTCATTATCGGGAATAGAAAATGGTAACAAATTTGGCTCAGTTCGGTAATATCCAACACGAGCACCAGGACCCTCTTCAGCAGGAGGCAATGGTTTCACAATATTAGATTTATTTTTTATTTTTTTATACAAAGCATTACACATATCGGCTCTAATACATGTTCCCTCATCAGGATTATTGACATAACGCAAGTTATTTGTTATTTGCTCATAAGAACTCTTTGAAAATTCTGGATAATCAAACCAAATATCACTATATTTTTTATCAGACACAGTTCCTTTACCAATTAAAGGAAAACTGTCTAATAATGGCTTATCAACGGAAACAGGAAATATTCCGGGTGTTTCTAAATCTTGTTTGTTAGTTGAAAACCCTTCAATCTTAATTATTGGCGCAAAAAATAAACCTAATGCCAGTATTGCGAATAAAAATAAGAATGTGTGTATTTTTGTCATTTATATATAATAATAAATTAATATTATTGGATTTATTATTATTATTATTATTATTATTTTTATTATTTAATAAATGTTTAATAAATATTTAAAAAGATATAGAACAATTTATATATAAATGAACAAAGAACACGCAACATCTGATGATATGAGAGTAACTAAGAGAAATGGTGAATTAGAGGAGGTAGCATTTGATAAAATTCTATCTAGAGTTAAGAAATTAGGACAAGAAGTAGGTATTCAAATTAACTATCAGCAACTAGTAATCAAAATTATTGACCAACTATTTGATAAAATTTCTACTACAAAGATAGATGAATTATTAGCTGAACAGTGCGCATCAATGTCTACTTTGAATCCTGATTATGGCATACTTGCTTCACGAATTGTAGTATCAAATCATCAGAAAAATACTCATTCTCATTTTTCAAATATAGTAAATATACTTTATAATTTTAAAGATATTCATGGTAAAACAAGACCATTATTATCTGATGCTTTATTTGAGTTTACATCTGAATATATAGTAGAAATTGAAGATATGATTGATTATGAACGTGATTATTTAATTGATTACTTTGGTTTTAAAACACTTGAAAGAGCTTATTTATTTACAGTTGGAACAACAATTGTAGAACGTCCACAGCATATGTGGATGCGTGTGGCGCTTGGTATTCACGGTGACCCAAAAACTGAGAATCCAAATGAGACACTTAGACTTGTAAAGGAGACATATGATTTATTGTCTCTTAAGTATTTTACTCACGCAACTCCTACACTATTTAATGCCGGAACACCAAAGCAACAATTATCTAGTTGTTATTTAATTGCAATGGAAGAAGACAGTTTAGATGGTATTTATAATACTTTACATGACTGCGCACAAATATCTAAATATGCTGGCGGTATAGGTTTACATATTCATGATATAAGAGCAAAAGGAACACATATTCAAGGCACAAATGGAACATCAAATGGACTAGTTCCTATGTTAAAAGTATTTAATAATACGGCTCGCTATGTTGATCAAGGAGGTGGAAAGCGTAATGGTTCATTTGCTATTTATTTAGAACCTTGGCATGCTGATATTGAAGATTTCTTAGAACTAAAGAAGAATCACGGTGACGAAGAAATGAAAGCACGTGATTTATTTTATGCTTTATGGATTTCTGACTTGTTTATGGAAAGAGTAAAAGAAAATGGTAAATGGTGTTTAATGTGTCCTCACGAGTCTCCTGGATTAAGTAATGTATACGGAGACGAATTTAAAGAGTTATATAAAAAATATGAAGCAGAAGGTAGTTTCCGTAAAAAAATAAATGCTCGTGATTTATGGTTTAAGATTTTGGATGCGCAAATGGAAACTGGAACGCCTTATATATTATATAAAGATGCTGCTAATAAAAAATCTAATCAGAAAAATTTGGGAACAATTAAGAGCTCAAATTTATGTTGTGAAATTTGTCAGTACTCAGACGATAAAGAGACTGCTGTTTGTAATTTGGCCTCAATTGCGCTACCTGCGTTTGTCAATGAAGAAACAAAGCAGTTTGATTTTAATAAATTACTAGAAGTTACTAAGGTAGTAACTAACAATTTAAATCGTGTAATTGACATTAATTTTTATCCTACTGAAAAGACAAGAACAAGTAATTTTAAACACAGGCCTATTGGCATTGGTGTCCAAGGATTAGCCGATACATTTATAATGATGGACATTGTCTTTCACTCGGAAGAAGCGCGACAACTGAATAAGGATATTTTTGAGACAATTTATTATGGAGCCTTGACAAAAAGTAATGAAATAGCAATTGACCGTAAAAATAAAAAGAGTCATACTTATATACATTTTACTGAAGATGAGCTAACAAAACTTCCTGCTGGATTAGAAGGCGCATATAGTTCTTTTGTTGGGTCTCCTGCGTCACAAGGTATATTACAGTTTGATATGTGGAATAATTTTACAGGACACTCATCTACTCTTAATTATAATTGGTCTGCTCTAAAACAGTCAATTATTGATAATGGTCTAAGAAATTCATTGCTAGTTGCGCCTATGCCAACCGCATCTACATCACAAATTCTGGGTTATAATGAGTGTTTTGAACCGATTACTAGTAATATTTACAGTAGACGAACATTAGCAGGCGAATTTGTATTACCAAATAAATATCTAATGAAGGATTTAATAAAGTTGGATTTATGGGGTGAAAAAATTAAAAATAATATTATTGCGAATAAGGGTTCAGTTCAACAGTTAAGTGTTGTTCCAGAGCATATTCGTAATAAATATAAGATTGTATGGGAAATACCAATGAAGCATTTAATTGATATGGCTGCTGATAGAGGAGCATATATATGTCAAAGTCAGAGTATGAATTTGTGGATGGAGGATCCTGTATATAATAAGTTAACATCAATGCATTTCTATGCTTGGGAAAAGGGACTTAAAACTGGCATATATTATTTGCGAAGAAAAGCAAAACACCAAGCACAACAATTTACAATTGAGCCTGAGCTAAAAAAAACAGGTTTAAATGAAGATGATGCTGGTGAAGAAATATGTGAGATGTGTTCAGCATAGATATTTTTATTTTTATTTTTATTGTTATAATTATTCTGTAGGCTGAGAGTTAGCTCTATCTACAGAATTGTTTAACGACCTACTTAAAGATTTACCTAGAGACCTACTGGTAGAGTTAGGATTTCTTGAAACAGATTTAGATAGCATATTATCAATCTGAACCATACCAGGCTGTAAGAAGCCCTGATTGCCATTATTCATAAGATACTGATTTGTAACATCACAAGTATCTTGATTATTGGGTGAAATTTTTAAAATTAACTCTTTTATTCTATCATTTGTATTACAAACATCAAATGCTTGTCCACCCGGAAATGACATACCGTAAACACGGAGACAAACTACAACATCCATTATTGCGTCGTGCATATATCTTGTATCAGGTTTATATCCAAAATAATGTTCATAAGCTTCAACTAATTTGGGTGCTTTTATTCTGTATATATATTTGGGTATTCCAGTCTTTGGGTCAACATATTCCAAACTACTCTTTAGATTACAAACAGGAGTTGTTATTTCTTGCGTACATTCAAAATTCTCATCCTTCATTATTTCTCTAATATATGGCATATTAAGATCCTTAGATATTCGCAAAAATTCGGCAACAATCATTCGTCTATCAAAATCTACATTATGTCCTACAATTACATCAGCCTCAGCAAAATCCGTCATAAATTCTTTTAGACAATCATATATATATGCTTTGCTAAAATTATCTATTGAATTTATTTTTTCCTTACTGATGCCATGAATTTTGCCACTTTCTTCTCCTATTTCTACTGACTCCGGAATATTAATATATTTGTTATATATTTTACTTTCACTAGGATTATCAGTGTCATATAAAATATAGGCTAATTGAATAATACTCGGATATTTCTCAATCTCATTAGACCAAATATTATTTTTCTTTTTTAGTTCACTTATGCTAAGCAGTTGTCTTTCATATTCTTTTTGTTTTTGAAATGAATTATATGTTTTATTAGGCAGTCCAGTAGTCTCTGTGTCAAATACTAGTATCTTTGTCATCTATTATTATAATTAGATAAAAAATATATATTATAAAATCAATTTTATAATATAATACAATCTATAATCTATATTATATAATATAATATATAATCTATAATCTAAGTAAACATTTTACATATTCCAAATGATCTACGATGCCATTTTGTAATTCCATATTTTTTGATTCCATCCATATGTTGTTTAGAACCATACCCTTTATTACCATTAATACCATAGCGCTCAATAAGTTCTGGATTTTCAATACATAACTCTTCAATATATTTATCTCGTTCTACCTTTGCCAAAATAGATGCTGCCGCAATAGATGTATATTTATTATCACCACCTTCAACAGTTTCATATTTAGCATATTCAATTCGGCTATTTGATTTATTACAAATAGTTAATGGTTTAAAATAATTACCATCAATCAATAAGAATAAACTGTTAGTATCTAGTGTCTTTAATTGGCGCAAAATAGAGCGAATTGCTTTGTGCATTGCTGATTGGGTTGCCTGTAGTATATTTATTTCATCAATAACTTGTTCATCTTCATATTCAACAGCCCAAGCTATAGCATGTTGTTTAATATATTCAGCAACTTCTTGAATCTTTTTAGGATTTTTTGAAGTGAATTTTTTGCTATCTTTCATTTTCCAATGGTCAAAACTATCATCTTTAGGTAAAACTACGGCGCCACTATATACTCGTCCAAACATAGGACCTCGTCCTGCTTCATCGCAACCTACTTCAATTATATTAGTATCTTGATTATAGAACTTTTTTAAAAGGCATTCTATAACAATTGGCTCAATAGGTGTTTTCTCTTCTTTAACTTTTGGAGACTTTTTAGTATATTTTCTTGGTTTCTTTACAACTTCTATTTCTATTTCCATTTCTTCACTACTATTGCTGGTTGTTTCATTTATATTTTCTATCTTTTTATTAATACAATTACTAATAGAATTACTAATAGTATTCTCATCATCGTCATCATCAATAATAGTAGCACAAACCCAGTCAGACATTTTTGTATAATATATATTTGTTATATAAAAATATGTTAAACAATTATAATTCAATTTTTATAGAATATAAATAAAATAAATAATAATTGTTTTGGTTTAACTTTTTTCACAATATAAATTATACAATGAACGGAGAAATATTATTACTTTTTGTTATTCTATTATTAGCATTAGTTTTATGTTCTTTTTTAGGCGGTAGTAACTGTCTTGGAAGAGAAGGATTTACAAGCACAAATATTAATGGCATATATACTGGAGCCAATGGAGTTAGAGCTGTTGTAACAGATGATAGTATTGTATTTGTAAATAATGGAAACACTGTTACACTAACAAAAAATATATCAAGTCAAACTTATACTGGTCCTAATGGTGCTACTGCTACATTTAGTTCTGATGGTTCATTAACAATTGTAACTAGCCAGGGAAGCACAGTTTTAACTATGAATAATTCTGATTCTTCTTTATCATCATCATCATCATCTTCATCTTCATCGTCTGGTTCTACTTCTACATCTAATACCGGCGCAACCAACTATGATAATTACAATCATTACAGTGGTATGTCTTATCCTACTATTTATTATGGTCCTAATGGTTCTACTGCTCGTGTTATTAATGTTGATGGACAAGGTAAGATTATAATTACAAACGCAAATGGAACAACTAGTATTTACTATATTAATACTTCAGGCTCATCTTCAACAACAACATATAAAGGTCCTAATGGCGGAATTGCTGTAATTACTACAGACAGTAATGGCAACCAAATTGTTCAAATTACAATGCCTAATGGAAATAAAATAATATATACACCTAACAATATTTATGCTGGTAATAGTCAAGACCCTACTACAAGCACAGGCACAAGCACAAGTAGCACAGGCAGCAGTATAACAACTGCGACTGGACCTAGTGGAAATACCGCATATGCGGCAACTGGACCCAGTGGCAATACAGTTGTAGGCACAAGCAATACATATGACTCATCAGCTTATTACAATTCATTACCTGCCGGTATTCCTGCTAGTCAAATTCCCGCTGGAGATGAAGACTTGTATATTTTGAAATCACAAGTTGTCCCACCAGTGTGCCCCAAATGCCCTGATCCTATTATTAATACTTGTTCAGATAGTTTTGATGTAAGTAAATGCCCTGCTTGTCCTCCTTGTGCTCGCTGCCCTGAGCCGGCATTTGACTGTAAGAAGGTGCCAAATTATAATGCGTTTAATCCTAACTATATGCCTGTTCCTGTATTAACTGACTTCAGTAATTTTGGTATGTAAATCCATATTTTTTATAAAAAATAATATATAAGACATTCTATTTGTATATTATTTATAACTTTTTTTTATAATTTTTCATATATTTTAAGAAAGACGCCGTGTTTTTACACATTTCTTATCTATTTGCATTGATTGCCCTTTTTGCTCCTGTGGAACAATTTTAATAATACACTTAGATTTCTTACCATAAAGAGGCTCAGTACATCCTTTTTCTGAGTTTGATTTTGTATTATTTTGGTTTGTATCATTTTGTTTTATATCTTTATTAAACTCTATATTTTTTACAAAATTTGGATATAACTTAGGTTTCTCGTGTGTACATCTAGACCTAAAATGCTCATAACGTTCTCTTACATCACAATATGTTAGTCCAGATTTCTTCTTAAGCATTCTATTTACAAGTTCATGTAAATTATAAATATAACGAGAAAATGTATCACGGCTTTCCATATCTTCCATTGTTAAAGGTAATTGTTTAAAATTGGTGACCAAGTTTTTGCGACAAGTTCCACAAGGTAATACATTTTGTAGTGACAAAATAAAATCCCTATATTGATGCTTTTGTTCTAAAGTAGGGTTCACAGGATAATTAAATGATATTGTATGTAATAATGTCCACGCAACAGGACCCCAAATTTTGGTTACCATACCATCACCTGAATAAAAATCTTTTTTTGTAAATATACGCTTCGTCCTATTTTTCTTACCGGTTCTATTCTTACGCGTTTTAGCCATTTAATTACTTCTTATTCTATACAAAGAAAAATAATAAAAAATATATATATATATATAATGGCTTTTGTAATAAATAATAGTAATATTAATGGTTTAGTTGATAATTATATTAATAATAGACAATTACTTCCACAAGCATTACGTGATGTTCCAATTGGAAATTGGAATGTATCTAGAGTAACTAACATGAATTCTCTTTTTAAAAACCGATTTGATTTTAATGAAGATATAAGCAATTGGGATGTATCTAGAGTTACAAATATGGCAAGTATGTTTGAATCGGCAACAAATTTTAATCAGAATTTAAGTAATTGGAATGTATCTAGAGTTACAGATATGAGAAATATGTTTGAAGTTGCAAGAAGTTTTAATCAAAACATAGGTAATTGGAATGTATCTAGTGTAACTAATATGTCTAATATGTTTCAAGGTGCAACAAATTTTAATCAGAATTTAAGTAATTGGAATGTATCTAGAGTTACAAATATGGAGAGTATGTTTGAACTTGCAAGAAGTTTTAATCAAAATATAGGTAATTGGAACGTATCTAATGTAACTAATATGAACAGTATGTTTACTGGGGCAAGAAGTTTTAATCAGGATTTAAGCATTTGGAATGTATCAAATGTAAGAACTATGACTAATATGTTTCAAGGAGCAACAAACTTTAATCAGAATTTAGGTGGTTGGGATGTAACTCATGTTAGAAATATGGATTTTATGTTTAATGGAGCAACAAATTTTAATCAAGATTTAAGTAGATGGAATGTATCTAATGTTAGACATATGTTTAGTATGTTTGAAAATGCAACAAGTTTTAGTATAAATCCAAACTGGAATATTAGACGTGGAATAAATATTGGACAAATGTTTAATGGTACAGCAATTGGGGCAGCACCTCGACAACGACCTCAACAACCACCTCAACCACCTCAACAAGCTCCGCAGGGTGTAGCGTTTGAGATTCATAATGCTTTTCCTGAATTGAATTTTAACAAATTTATGGGTATTGTTAAAGACGAAAATAAAAAATCCAAAACAAATTTTAAAGACCCTGATTATCCACTAAAACCTATTGTTGGTTATGTTAGTGAAAGCAAAACATTAGATAGTGATGAAAAACCTAAATTAAAAAGTGATTTAAATGGTGAAATAAAAACGCGTTTAAATGCTTATTTGAGTGAACATCCTGAGAAAAAAGGCGATGTAATGGAAATGATACAGTTTGTTATGGATCAGGGACCAGAATATATTGACCCATATACACGTTTCTTCGTGTTTGACTGTCTCAACGCATATGGACCCGGTGGAGCAAGTTGTACTAAGGGTGTTTATGAACGTGTTTTTTTAATAAATAAATCTGTTTTAATACCTTTATGTAGCGATAACACTTCTTCAGCATTAGCATCTTCAGCATCTTCAGCATCTTCAGCATCTTCAGCATCTTCAGCAAGTAGTTGTAAGGAAGTATATAGAGAATTATTAGGTTGTTTTTATCCCGATATGGATATTAATGCTCTTTTTGGTGAATGGTATGCTATTAATAATATGGAAGAAGGATCAACAAGTCCATTAGCAAATACTAGTGAAGAAGAAAGAAAAGAAAATTTCAGAAGGTTTGTTTTAAGTAAAGTACCACGAGCAGATCCCATATCAATAAATAATTATATTGAGAGAAATAAAAATACATTTAAAACATTATTAATTGGAGGAAGAAAAACTAGAAGAAATAAAAGAAAAACTAATAAGAAAAGAAAAACTAGTAAGAGAAGTAAAGGCAACGATAGGAAATATAGTAAAAGACGTATACCTAGTAAAAAAAGATAGAATATTTATAAGAAGTAGAAGATTATTTTAGAAAAAAATTAAAATATTTGTATTATTTATAATATGCCTCAAAAAATTAATATGTTTATTAGTAACGGTAATGTTGCGCCAAGATCTAATCCAACTCCTGCTGTTAACTACGCCAATTTAGCGGTTGCACCTAGTACTACTACTAATGTTGTCGCTCCTTCTACTTTAAATGCTTCTATGATTGGTCGTATTCATACTATTAAACCCGGTTGTGGTTCTTGCGGTAGAAAATAAATAAAAAATGTATGTAATATATTATTTAATATAAGTATAATATATTATAATGTTATCTTCTCTAGCATTTAGTTATCCAACTCCTTATCCTTCTAATCGTTTAAATAAAGCCACTAATTTTAAAACTATGTTCGATACCACTTTACTTCCATATAATCAAGTGTATAATGGTTGTTCTAGTAATTTTTGTTATACAACTAGTAAAGGAACATTTATTTATAAGCCACATGCAGATGTAGGTATGGTTGGTAGAACCGCGGCTGGTTATTTAGCACAAAGAAAGCGTATGTAAAATTTATTTTGAGTATTTATATATAGTAACACCTGTCATAAAAAGACCTAATAATTGAAAAGTCAATCTTAATTTATTATTCTTTTTTTGTACTCCATTTCTAATTAAATAACCACTACAAGATGGATCATAAGATTCTGGTGTAATGGCTACTGATGTAAATGTAATTAAGCCCCATATTCCAATATTTAACGCAATATCATATGTTGCTTCTTTAATTAATTCATTTGTTGATTCACAAGACATTTTATTAGTGTAAAATTACTTATATATTTAAATACTTTCTATATATGTAATTAAATACACACAACTTAACTAGTTTTATCATTTTTACCGAGTATTAATTGAAGTTTCTTAAACCAATCAGATTCTTTAAAGAATGTGGACCAATCTGCAGTTATTAATAATATGAAACCAAAAAGATATAATAATACTTTTGTTTCATAATCGATTTTATTCTCTCGAGTATATTTTGGATTAAATAAATAAATTAATAATCCAGCCATTAATGCCTTAAAAATAAACTCCAATTTATCTCTCCAATATAATGCTTTAATATCAAGTTCTCCGTTTTGTTTGTTGGTATTTTTTAAATATATATGTGTTATAACCGATATAATAAAACAAACCTTAATAAAAATAATTAAATTAATATACATATCCAAATTATTCATAATTATAATATATAATAAGATTTTTTAATAATATTAATATATTTTTAATATTATTATGAGTGGTTCAAATTTATTTAATGATAAAAGTGGCGGAATTCCTATAAATGATGCATATAAATTTAGCACATTTAGTGATTATATTGTAAATGGTGGATTAAATACGCATTTCTCTCCTGTTTGTGTTTTTTGTTCTTCCAAAGATAGTATTTCTTTAACAAGCGATGGTTCTTTTAAGCATTGTAATAGATGTAAAAAACAATTTAAAGCGCGAATTAATTAATTTATATATTTATATATTTATATTATAAATGGCTTGTTTAATAAGTTGCGCTATTTCTGCGATTTTTATAATTGGTATGATTTATTTTTATAATATGACGGGTCACAGTAAGATTGTTAATTCGTATAAGGAAAAAATGCCTCCCAATCTACAAAAAAGATATGAAACTATATCAAACGAGAGAATGAATATAAGTTATCAAGGTTATGTACTTGGTTTTGTTCTTTCCCTCTTTGTTATATATTATAATTCACATTTTAAAGGCGCCAAATTAAGTAATACTTCTTTAGTTTGCACCGTTATTGCGGTTTCCTTTATTACTAATTATTTTTATTATATGTTATCGCCAAAAAGTGATTGGATGTTAAATCATATGAATTCACAAGACCAAGTTAAAGGTTGGCTTTTAATGTATAGAGAGATGCAATTTAATTATCATGCTGGTTTAGCATTGGGAATAGTTGCGGTCGGAATAATGGCTTTTGGGTTTAGATGTTAAATTAATATATTATTATAATAATGTTATAATAATAATAATAATATTTGTATAAATTAATATATTATGAGTAGATCATTTCCTGAAACAGCAATAATAAGTATAAGTACACATGGAGAAATTAGACTTAATAGAGATATTGCAAGTGCAGATGAAATTATTTATGATAGTGCCGGATATGCAGATGTTTTACCTACATTCCAAATAAATAGTAAAATTCAAGAATTTTATAAATTTAATGCGGTTGTTCCTGGTGTATTAAGCTATGTTGGAGGTGATGATGATTTTGGAGATATTGCAGATATTGAAAAAATGGTAAAAGAAGGTAGTTATCATGACTATGATGCATTAGTTGGAGAAGAAGTTGGAACAATTAATACACATGTAAGAGATATTATGAAAATAACTCCTTTTATGGAAAGAAATCTAAATCTTTTAGCAGGTCAAGTTTCCGCTGCTATTAATAATGATATAAAACATTTACTTGACAAAATCCAAAATCAAATTAATATTTTAAAAAAACAAGAAGAATTAGATGAAGAAGAAGTAGATACTTTAGAATTTTATAAAGAATTTGTGTATAATTTTGATAAAGCGTCAAATTTAATAAATTGTTTGTTAGGTGGAAATCGTAAAATGATAAATAAAACATTTTTTCTTAATGAAGATAATATTTCACCACGTGAAAATTGGACTATTACTTCTCTTAATGATCCATTAAATGCTCGTAATATGATTTTCGATGAAGTTTATAATAGTTCTATAGGTGTTGAAAGAAGATCTGCGCGAAAAAGACGTAGTATTACAATGGAGCAATTAATTAATTATCTTGCAGAAAATGGTGTAAAAAAATTATTTATTATTGATTTAACATGTTGTCCTATTTTGGGACCTTATGTAGATGATCCAGATGTTGCGGATAAAATTTATAGAGGAAGAACTGGTGCATTATTAAGACGTAGTATACTTGGTAGAAAGTTTTCATTTGGTGGTAAAAAATCTAGAAGAAGAAAACGTTGTAATAGAAAAAGAAGAACATATAAAAGGTAATACGCGTTACACTTTATCGGTCGCTACGCTTTATCAGTCGCTTCGCTTTAAACCAATTATAAGGATTAAAATTATATTGACCTTTAACACCTAAATGAATTAGTCCGTGAATTCCGATTGCGTTTGTTACTGTTGAGAGAAGCATTAATTTTTGATAATAATTTAAGTTAGAAATTCGTTTATAGTTATTTATAAAGGTTATTAAAATCCAGTTACAAAAAGCGCGCTTAAAGAAGGAGCAACAAAAATACTTGATAACATTTATATAAATATACAAATAATTTTATTCTTTAAAAAACTACTTAAAGACAAATTGGTATATTAGAGTGTGAGTAAGCGCTTAGGGGGTAAGCGTAGTGACTGGGGGAAAAGCGCGTAGGGGTAAGCGTAGTGAGACATCGTACAGCAATTTTAAAAAAAATGTCTATTTTTGAAAAATGATGTCAGTATTAAGGGCTTGTAGCTCAATCGGTAGAGTGTACGCTTTGCAAGCGTAAGGTAGAGGGATCGAAACCCTTCTGGTCCAATTTATAGTTGTTTTTAACAGCAAAATTCTATGTCTATTTAGGCGTATAGCTCAGTGGTAGAGCGCTATTGTGTACAATAGAGGTCGATGGTTCAATTCCTTAAAATAGAAACTAGTAAACTAAGAAGCTCGTATAGTGTATTGGTTTGAGCACGCGGTTCTTATAAATCCGTAGGCTGGGTTCAATTCCCAGTATGAGCATTTAAAAAAATTAATAAAATATTTTATTAATTTTTAATATTTTTTCCATTTAAATCCACCTGCAGTATAGTTTGGATTATTACAAGCTCTAGATATAGTTGAATGAGATATATTAATTTGTTTACTTGCCTCTGAAATACTATTATATGTATATAATAAATTGTTATTTAAATCATATTGTTCTACTTTTTTTGCTATTTTTATTGTATTTCCTTTTTTGTAATATTCTTTTAATGATTCGCTAATTTTTTTTGAAATATTAGGATTATTTTTAAATTATTCTAAACGCTTTTGTTTTTTTTCATCTGTAAATTTTTTACCAAAATTAGGATTATTTTTTCCTTTTAGTTTTTCACTTATTTTTTTAATTTCTTCTTGAGTTCTTTTTTTACCAAATAGTGGATTATTTATACCGCTAGTTTTTTCTTTAATTAGTTTTTTTGTTTCTTCGGTATGTTTTTTACCAATAAATCCACCTCCTTCTCCTCCATATGTCATATTATAACCATTTTCACCATATGAATTATATTTTTTAATATATTCTTTTTCATAAAAATATCTGTCACTATCGAAGCAAATAATTAATATTGAAAATTCAAAGTTTTCTATACCATATTTTTTTACTGCTAATCCTAATGCAGGACAACCCATACCTTTTTTTATTGTATTTTTATGTTGTTTCCATCTTTTATTTGGGTCATCTTTTGTTGTTTCACCAATATAACATTTACCATTTATTTTATTAGTTATTTTATAAATATAACCCATAATAACAATAATAGATTTTTGTCTTTAAATTACTTTAAAATATTAATATTTTAATGTATAAAACTATTTAAAGATATATTATTACTAATATATGTAATACAATATTAAATTACAATATTAAATTACATTTTAAGGTATCTTTCAGCAATTTTTATTTGGGAAAAAAAGATACCTGCAAACAATTATAATATGGGATCATAGTTTAGTGGTAGAATGCGTGCTTTGGGTAAGCCGAAGGCGACTGTTATAAGCCGAAGGCGACTGATAAGCCTTTTGTCAAATTTGCACGCGACTCGGGTTCAATTCCCGATGGTCCCCTGTTTTGTTTTCCAACAGCAAATGTGTCAATTATAGCTCAGTGGTAGAGCATCTCCTTTCTAAAGGTGAAGGTCACAGGTTCCTAAGGCTCGCAGAGACTGCTTTGCGATTCCTGGATTATGGAAAATAGTATTAAAGGCCAACTGGCGTAATTGGATAGCGCACCTGACTACGGATCAGGAGGTTCTAGGTTCAACTCCTAGGTTGGTCATTTTGGTTTTTTTACAGCAATTGATGGATAAACAATTTTTTAAAAGAAATGTGTTGAGGGTTCAAGTCCCCATGTAAAACCAGCAATATAAAAGTTTCATACAGCAAATTATTAAAATTATGTTTAAAGCAAATTATTAAAATTATGTTTAAAGCAAATTATTAAAAATGTGTTTAAATTTTTTTATTGAAACTTGTATTTTAAGTGTGGTGCGTTGAAAGAAAAGGT
>Ga0194129_10002573_pt1 | contig 27104 bp, 54 predicted proteins | sample TA2KigCa35mmetaG_FD_150862 | JGI IMG/M metagenome (GOLD analysis project Ga0194129, IMG submission 150862) | Freshwater microbial communities from Lake Tanganyika, Tanzania - TA2015038 Kigoma Deep Cast 35m | ecosystem: Environmental > Aquatic > Freshwater > Lake | place: Tanzania: Lake...
TAGGTGGATTAGGTATGTTTTTCGGCTCACCTTTTTTATTTAACTTAATAAAAGGTGGCCGGCAATGTGTATAATTTTTCATTATTTTTCCTTAGTAATATATTAGTGATATATTAGGAATATATTTTTACATTGGTAGCGTTGATTTGCTTAAATTAAAGCGTTGCAAACTCTTTTCTGCTAAGAATGACATACGATCATAATGCTCATTAAAGAATTCTCTTATGCTAATAGATGGGTTAACTTTTAGTTGTGTCATAAACAATTCTTTTAAAGAAAATTCTTGATTTTGCATATCTTGATAATGCATTTTATATGCAGTATCTTCATAAACAGTATTCATAGCAGTTCCGACCATACTATAATTATGGATTGGAAATCCAAACATATGCTTTCTATTTTCAATAAAACGCACCGTATTGCATTGTAAAATATGATTCATATCTCGCCAATACAAAAATGCTACATAAAACCAAAGCTTTGGCTTTATCTTATCGTGAAGATTTTGCATTAATCCAAACAATGTTTCCATATCTGGATTTATGAATAAATTGGGATTTGAATTTTCTATTGCAGAAATAACTTCGGGAACATCTACTGTGCTACCTTCAATAATTTCGTCATAAAATTTATCATTAATGATGCAACCTATGGCACATTTATAATTATTTTTACTACCACGATACCTACAATCTCCTAGAAATAAATCTTCTGATCGTTCATTTTGAATCACTAAATGCTTAATGATTGCATCAAAAACTTGTTCAAAGTTGTTTACCGGGATATATTGATTTTTAATTTCTTCATTTGATTGATTTGATTGATTTGATATCAATCCGTATATTTCCACATTATTCTCCTTTTGTTATTTTTATTAATAATTATTTACTATTTATACTTTGCAACCAACTCTAATATCGCCAAAATCATGACCTAATATAATTTCTTCGTTCATAATTAAAGTTAGAGCTTTTACTGCTGTTTTATAATCTATAGAATTAAAACTAATTCCAATAGCATCATTTAGCCAATCGTCACAATCATCTGGATCTATATCTGTATCTTCTGATACTATTTTTAAATCAGGGAATTCTTTAAAGTGGTGAAATGCTAAATATTTCCAAATAGAATCTTCATCATTGTAATATATTTTTTTACCTTGACCTTCTGATAGTCCTAAAAATTTATTTGCTTCTTCTTCAAAAGAAACTTTATATTGATAGCCGCCAGTTTCTTTTTTCAACCATTCAGGCGTTTGCCAATCATTTGCTATTGCTACGGCAAATCCTGCAACACAACCTACTGAATTACAATTAAATATCTCTGTGGTTTGAACAGAAGACAACATATTGGTATTATACCAACTTGCTTCTCTTGTACCGTTTACAATTAACTTAGTGTAATCATCATTATCTATAGTCAACTGACCAATAAAAGAAGACATATTAAATCTGAATTTGCCATCTTTTTCAATTGCGTCAATTAGTTTTTGGAAGTTATCTTTATTCATTGCATTTTCCTTTCATTAATTTTAATGTCTGCTCCATATTCACCCAGTATAATTTCTTCATTCATAATCCTGGTCAAAACATCTACTGCTGTTTTGTAATCTATAGTAGAAAAATCAATTTCTAAATCAGAATCATCCCAATCAAAATTATCAATATCACAATCATCAGAATTAATATAATCAAGATCTGGATATCTATCTGGTTCGTAGTATCTAAGATATTTCCAAACACAATCATCTGTATTGTAATATAATTTATTTCCTTGTCCTCTGCTTAAACCAAGAAATTGATTTGCTTCTTTTTCAAAATCCGGTGCCCAATTTTGATAACCTTGAAATAATTGTTTATCATAAGTTGTTGGCTTAATCCATTCAGGAGTTTTCCAATCATTTGCTAATGCTGTAGCAAATCCAGCAATACAGCCTACTGAGTTACAATTAAATAAATCAGTAGTTTCAACCCAATCTAATTGACGAGCAGTAAAATCACTTGCTGCATCAGTGCCATTAATAATAGAACTTTCAAAATGTTCTGAATCTAATGACAATTTGCCAATAAAACATTGCATATTAAATTTTGCTTTACCATCAAAATTGATGGCATCAATTACTTTCCGAAAGTTATCTTTATTCACTGTATTCTCCTTGTTTTTCATTGTTTTGTGTATAATTACTTAATTTAATTTCTAAGTCGCAACACCAGTCTGCAATCTTAAAAACTACTTCAGCAAAATCTTCATTAAATGGATATGAGCCACCAAATGTTAAATCGTGCAGTATATTTCCAGTTCCTTCCCAAGTGTTAGCCAATTCCATTGCTGCACCTTTAAATTTTTTGAGATCTCGTAAAAACAAACCTCTTTCTTTTATAAATCGTTTAAACTGTTCTTCTTGATCCATTTTATTCTTCCTTTGTTTTTGGTGGATTTACTTTTATTTCTCCATAATGAGAACCGATTACAATTTCTTCATTTAATATTCTAGTTAAAACATCTGCTGCGGTTATATAATTAATGCTTCCAAAATGAATATCCAATTCACAATCAGTCCAGGAGCAACTTCTATACCTTTCCAAATTTTCTTCCCTAAGAATTTCTTTATCTACATCGCCCCAACCACACTCATCTTCATAATCTTTTTCCCATTGCCATTGCAAAGATGGATATCTTTCAGATTCGTAATACCTTAAAAATTTCCAAATACTATCCCCTCTGTTATAATATAATTTTTCTCCTTGTTCCGGCGTTAATCCAAGAAATTTATTAGCTTCATTTTCAATACGAGTTGAAAATGATCTAAGTTCAGACGAATGTTGATTTCTATGAAAAAATACAGAATTAGGATTTAGCCAACTAGGAGTTTTCCAATCATTTGATAATGCCATAGCATATCCAGCAATACAAGCTACAGTATTGCAACTAAAAATATTTGTAGTTGTTATACTGCTACTTGTTTCTGGTTCATATTCACTAGCAAGAAATTTATTATTAAACTGACCTTGTTTTTCTAAATCAGATAAAGTTTGAAACTCAAAATCGTATGAAAAATTATCAATATCATCTTGAGAAAGATCAGAAATATATGCATGCATATTAAATCTAAACTTCCCTGTAGTTTCAATTTCACTAATTAATGTTTTAAAATTTTCTTTATTCATTGCTGTCTCCTTAGACTAATTTTTTTATAAATAGGATAATATCTTTAATTGTTTTTGTATTAAGTATTACTTCATTATGGTTTTGAGCAATTCGCCACGGAAACATAACACCCACAAAATCTTGTAATTCTATAATATAATCAATCAATTCTTCTTCTAATTGTTTTGGGGTTCGGCTATCCGTATCCATTACTGCTCCTTTTGTGTAATATCTATTTCTTTTTCAATTATTGGCATTAAATTTTCATTTGAATTATGAAACAAACAAGGCTCTGATTGCTCCATAAACTTAATTAAATTACTAATTTGAATGTTTGTATTTATGGTTTTTGATTGCATTACGCGGCATCAGTTCCGGGCAAAAAGAAAATGCTAACATTATTCTTAACATCTTTTCCAAATAAAGCACCAGGTCCATTTCCCTCTTCATCTTGAGATGGATAGATAATATTTCCATCATCTAAAAGCAAACCTATACAAGTATATGGAGTATCTTCCCACCCTTCTGCTTCTACAATATCTCTGCTCAAATTAATGATATCAACTATCTTTCTACCTATAATATTCATTATTTTATATCTCCTTGTTTTATTTTATTTTTTAGATTATTTACTAACACTTCTAATTGCTCTGTGGTTGAAATACTAGACAATAGACCAACTAAATATTCTGTTGAATTATCGCCCCATATATATTTGCTAGAATCAACAATTTCTTGTTCTAATTGAGTTCTTTCATTACTTGATTTTCTTTTATTAACAATAGATTGAAATATTCTGTCGGCTACTTGCTCATTACAATGACCAAAGCCTTCTTGATAATTAAATTCATCTACTGCATCTTCCCACTCTTCATCAGTTAAAGGACTTAATTTAGTATCTATAAACAGATTATTAAAATAATGTTTATCCCACCAACTAATGCAAATATCTTCTTCGGGATCATACAAATTACTTAACATATCTATTGCTACTTTTATTTTTGTCATTTATTTCCTTTCAATTGCTCTTGATAATATTGATGAATAAAAGCCCAATGTTCATCTAATTCTTCCCAGCTGGCTTCAGATGTATCTATACCATTAGATATTAATGGTTCATAATCTAAAAGTAATTCTGCATATTCATCGCTACATTTAAGACCGTGCTTTACCATTTCTCTCCAGAAAGGTGGATATTTAAATTTTGCCATACAATAACCTTAAGCACTTTCTGGTTCAGTAAAGACATTTTCTTTTTGTAAAAGATCCAAAACTTTTTTCCAATCTTTTGGATTTTTATTTACTAACTCTTTAATATCTTTTTCTATCTTTTCTACAAGACCAATCTCTACAAGTAATTTAATGTGATCTATAAAATCTTGCTTATTGGTTTGAAAATGCCTAGTTGTGCCAGCAACTGGATTTTTTACATAAACATAATTACCGTCTTCGCAAGGTATAAATAAACTATACGGACTATTTAATGCTGCTTGAATTGTTAATTGTAATTCTGTTTTTGCATCTTTCTTTTCTACGAATTTTTTTGGTGATTTTTTACTTGCCATTATGAAAAATAATCCTCATCTTCTTTATTAAGTTCAATATCTATAATTGCTGATTTTATATAATCTCTTTGTAACTCCGTTATTTCCGGAATAAATTCGATTAATTTTTCAATTGCTTCTGTTTCTAAAAGCGCGTCATCATCTTCTTCTGTTTCCCAAGCATTTATAAATACTGTATGATAATCAAAAGAAATATGTGCTGAAACCAAACTCATCGTTTTCTCCTTTAATTATTAGCTAAAAAATACAATAACGATATAGTGAATAATGTAACTAATGTAACTCTAAACGCCATATCATAACCTCCTTTTATGCGTTTTCTCCAAGCCATTCCATTGCTTCTACAATGATATGATAAATATCACCGTTTAACATTCCTACATCTAAATGTTCAATTTCTCCATTTTCTTCTAAATAAGCGTCAAACCATGGATTATTCATCCATTGATCTTGATCAATTTTTTTAACATCTAAGTCTGTATAAATACCAGCGTCATCTAATTGCGAATTATTTCTTACTCTTACTCCATTATGAGTAAAGTCCATTTCGCCATCGCAATAAATATGAATTGCTTTGTCTTTAAAAGATATTTTTGCTACGTGATTATGTGTTGAACCATCAGCATAAAAAATATCTGTTCTTTGAAGTCCCGGTAATTCATAAGTAAATTCAATTTTATATTCTAATGGATTCACATCTCCGCCTTTACTGTTTGTTTTTCTACAATATATTCTTGATATACTATCTCTAATTGTTTTTCCCAGCTTTCTATTTCAAACCTATCGTGAATTTCTTGTAAAGCAGATAACAACTCCCAATTTGGTTTCCAATTTGGAAGAGATAGGCTTACAATTTTTTGTACAAATAAATCTATAATGCCTTTTTCTTCTACATCTTCAGTATAAAATTCATCACCAATTAAGCAACCTATTGCGCATTTAAGATTATCTCTACCCCTGTAAAGACATTTAACATCATCATCAAAACCACCAACATAATACACCATAGATTTTTTACCTTGATTAATAAGATGTTGTTTAACAAAATTAAAAACACTCTCATCACTATTTAGTTTTTCTAATTCTTGCATAATACCCACACTTCCTTCCAATTTTCTTCTAATTTTTCTAATTTATTTTCCCATTCTTCTGGATCATATTCATCGTGAAGTTCTTGTAAATCTTGCAACATATCCCAATTTGGTTTCCAATTCGGAAGAGAATGTTTTACAATATTTCTTACAACAACATTACTAATATCTTTTTCTTCCATATCTATAGTATAAAAAATATCATCAACTAGGCAACCTATTGCACATTTAAGATTTTCTGGACCTCTATAACGACATTGATTACCACTTTGTAACTCTTCTATCATTTCACTTTCAAATTCAACAACAGATTTTTGACCTTGATGAATAAGGTGTTGTTTAACAAACTCAAATACACCTTCATCACTATTTAACATTTCTAATACTTTCATTATATATACCTCTGTTTGTATTTTTTTAGTCCGTTGTTATCTAAATATTCTTGTCTTTCTTTTTGTGCTGCTTTTACATCATAACCTTTGCTTTCAAGCAAGCACCATATTTCTTCATTACATTCACCATCTGTATATAATTCACCCGGATGAGTTAATGCATTTATTATTCTTTCTATTATATATTCATAGCTTACTAGCTTTTTTATATCACTTTTATCTCTCATTGAAATACTTTTTCTTGAAACTCTGTTTCTAGTTTTCTAAGTTTTGATGTTAATGTTTTAGATGTGTATTTAATATCTTTGTTATACTTAATTACATTTTGAACCCATTCTGAACGAGAACGATTATTTGCGTTAGTCTGCAAACCCAAATATTGAGTTAACATTTTTGGTTCAATTGTAATTTTTACTACTTCATCGCCTGTCCATTTTTGCCATAAACTATATTGATAAATTTCTTCACTTGCGATTAATCTTGCATACCATTCAGAAACATTTTTGTATGTTATTTCACTTAACCCAATTGTCATACTGGCAAATATTAATGACTTAAGATCCGGTTTAACATCTGTATATTTACCATTACCGTCATTATATTCATGATACGCTAAATCAAAATTATCTTTAAATTGCGCTATATTGCTTAAATTATAAGTTAATGCCATTGCTGTTCTCCTTTATATTTAATCTGTTTCGTGAGCATTATTTGACGGCTGTAATGAAGCAACAATAAATGGTACTTTTACACCGTCTTTTGTTATAATATATTTGTTATCTTGTTTTGTAATAAATTTATTTTTAATCATACTTTCTAATATGGCCTGTAAATTATCTTTTCTTTGAAATTTATGAGGAAAAAATTCTACAATTTCTTCAATTGAAACTGCTGGATTTTTCATTTTAAATCTCATAGTCAAATATTTTAAAAGCAAAATTTGCTTGCTGTCTCTAGATAATTTTGATTTTTTTATTCTATTAACAATGAATAAATCATCATTTTCCATAGACAATTTTTGCTGCAACATCACTTGCCCACCTTAAAGCATCTGATTCACAGGTTTCTCCAGAAAAAGATTTCTTTTTAATTTCACCTGTTACATCATTTATTGCAAATGCGTGACTTAACAATTCAAGTCTATTAGTATAAATTTTTACAGTTGCATATTTTTTATCCCAAGTATCAGCTTTTTGAAAATCGTATGCTAATTCCCAATCTTCTGTTTGATATTCTTTTAGTATTTGCATTGTTTTTTTCCTTTTGTGTTTTATTTATTATTGAACGCCCGTGTTTTTATTATTATTAAACAATCAAAATTGAGTGTGCGCTAATCACACTTTCTTTTGAGATAACAAATCTGACATATGATCTATTGTTTTAACAACAACAGCCTGGTCATACCAAGTTTTTTTGTTTTTGTTAAAAACTTTAGCGTGTCTAATTACCTCTTCTTTCTTACCAACAAAAATTCTGACTTGAACCGGGAAATTTTCTTTTAACAATACAATTGCATATTTACTGCCATAATTGACCATAATTTTGCCCCTGTTAATTTTATGAGTTTTGATATACTTCAATGTGATCAATTATGTTATTGATTTCATCTTGATTTAGACTTATTGTATCTCCATTATCATCACTTTTGGCAAATACAACATCGCCTACAATAAATCCTATTATTCGTTTTTGAAAATGACCATAACTTGTTGCAAAACGATTAAATGGCAATTCCAAATTTATTCCATCTTCATTACAATACATTACTATGTTATCATCAAGATAAACTGGTTCAATACATCCTTTAACTGCTGCTTGAAGAGTATCCAATGTTATTTGTTTTTCGTTTATTATTTTCCAACTATCGTCAGCTCTCATTAATATTGCTTCCATATTATTTCTCCTTTTTTGTTTGTTTATATAAAAAAAGCATCAAGTTATAATAGTATAAAAAAATATTAAAAATATACAAATTATATTAAAAGACATGAAAGGGAGTTAATGTCTTAACTTGATGCTTAGTGCTTCTATTAGGTATTGAGCCTAAAACTACAAATGTAAAATTTGTCGTTATACTTTTAACTATAGAAGCTACCGTTACTATTCGTAACGAATTACTGCTGTTTTTTCAATTAGTTCTTTACCATCAAAATACCATTGCCACATTAAATTATCTTCCCCCACCCAATTTATATAGCTTCCTGTATTTATAAATGGGGCAATTGCTTTAAAGAATAAATCTTCTTGACCAATTTTGCTTGCATAAGCTAGATAAACAAGATTTCCTTCTTCATCACGATTGTATTCAAATCCCAATGCTTCTAGAATATCCAAAAATGTTTTACAAGTTTCTGGATAATTCCAATCCATCCAAGAAAACCATTTATGTTGATCCCATTCATTGCCATTTACATATTGAATATCTTTACCATAAGCGCCGCCGCGTTTAATATCATTATTATTATTAAGCGCACACATTGCTTCGTAACACAACTCAAAGTTTTCTTTCTTAATAAACATTGAGTTTTCTGTTATATTTACATAGTATCCCATTGGATACCCCTTTCTATTTGTTTATTTAAACGCCCAGGGTTTAGCACCATCAATATCGTAAAGATATTTTGCAACTTTCAGATTGCAGTCAACATTAAGCAAACCATCTAAACTAGTTCCGCAGATTTGTTTAGTTAATGTTTTCCAACAACTATTGATTTGTACTAAACCACGATCAATAGACCCATTTTTATTTAAAGTCCATATCACATTGCCGGCTTTATCATATTTAGCATTAATTGCTTTTTCATTACAACCACTTTCTCTCCAAGCAATATATGAAAAAAGCTCAACAGGTAATCCAAATTCAATGAATTTGTATTCCCATTGAGGGCATCTTTTATTCAAATCCTTGGGGATTTGTTGTTTGATTGTTTTAGGTATTACTATCTCTTCTGTTGTTTCAACAGCTTTATCAATAACATCTAGTTTTGCTAAAGGCTGCATAGCAACATAATTTATTTTTACATTTGGAATATTTTTGCTTCCATCAGCCAATACTGATGGATTACTAAAAACTATTAATAAACTTACATAAGCAATTGCAATAATATATCCGAGTGTTTTCTTATACATACTCATTTCTCCTCCATTTAGGTAATGTTTTGTGCTGCGACACATTAAATATCTATTTAGCGAAAAACGAAAGCAAATCTACAACTCCTACTTACGCTTTTACTTATTATTGTTCTATAGTTACCTCCTAAAGGTCTATATATATTTTAACACAAAATAAAAAATATTACAAAATTATTCCTGCTCTTCTTCTAATAACAATTTAGTTACATCAGTAATATCTGGAGGCATCTCGCCCGTTTGTACTAAATCATTGTGATATTTAATATTTTTTGTAATCTCTCTAAATGAAGCAGAGTGGGGATTGTAAAAATATTCTTTTACATTCCCTGGCTCTTTTGACTTAACAGAATATTCAAATATTCTGGCATGCCAATTATCTGGTTTAAATCCCATTTGTCTTTCACAAATCCGATTTGCAAAACCAACTGCTTCAGTAACAGTAGAAACATCATCTACTCTAATTGCGTAACGATATTCTACAATATAGTAATTATCAAATTTAGGCATTAATCCAGCTTTGAACCTACTGCTATCAGAAATAATCCCAATGGCATAAAAAATAATATCGGGATTAATAATCCGGTAACTAATAAAAACAATATTGCAATAATTGCAACTGCAATGAAATCACTCATTTTTTCTCCTTATTGGTTTGTTTGATTACATCGTTTTTCCCTGTGTTTAAATCAAAGGGAATTCCCATTGTTTTACCATCACTAGACGGCACTAATTGACCAGACAATTCATTTGGCATTGAATTACTAGGTTCTGTTATAATAAAATCAGAATCACCAATTTGCAACAAATATTTTCCAGGTCTTATTTGTTTAAGACTATATTGTAATGAAGTTAGTTGCGATAAATTGTTAATAGAAATCCAAAATCCTTGATCATTAACTGTAACCAAAGTTTGTTGATATAAATCACAAACAAGACGACCTATTCTTGAATCAGCAAGATTTCTAAATTCACGATATGTGCTATCTGTAATACCAGTGCTATAATGATCATATTCATGAATTAATGTTGCAACTAATTCATAAACATTGGAATTTTCAACATGACTTTGATCAATAATAATTTGACGCTCCGATTTTGATTTATTAATATTTAAAGTTTGACCTAGCGCGTCTGTTGTTTTTGATTTAAACACAGCAATAGGTTTATCCATCAAACTAAAAGATGGTTCATACGCAGTGCATATTTCAATTGCTTTTTGCAACTTAGGAAATTTTGTAAAGTCATAATTAAGATCGTAATTAAATTCTTCACTCACTATGTCTTTTGCCAAAGTTATATTAGTGTTTCTTAGTAATCTAAACAACAAATCAGAATGGCATCTTACAGCAACTTTGTCTTTGTTGGATAGAACCGAATCAATATTTGGAATTAATGATTCTTCTGGAGATAACAAGACAGCTTTTGATGTAAATTTTTGTCTAAATATTTTAGACCAGTTATCACTTGGAGTCATATAACTATATGCGCCATCATATAGACCATAAAATTCCCAGGGTTTTTCTCTTTTAACCAAAACTGATTCAAATATGTTATCTACCATTTCATCATCGCTGATTTTGCTTATTACAAAAGCAACATTTGATTGTAACGAATAATTGTCTTTTACCTGTCTATCTTCATTCAAAGCAATATCATTACTTTGGTAGTTGAATAAATGGTTTTTTACTTCTTTATTTTCATGAACTAAAACAGATTTACAATAAACACGTAATGGATTACCGTTGTTTACAATACTTTTCAATATTGAGGTATGCCCATATTTAAACAATACAGTTTGATCGTCGCAAAAATAGGTTTCGTGATTATTGTATATATCCATCATTTTTGGCGATGCTGTAATATAAACACTAAATTCACCTTCAATTGGTTTACCAATTTTTGTAACAATTGATCTATCCCAAATTCCACCATCTTTTGCATTTGATATTGCTTCACGGTATATTTGAAATTCATCTTCCCAACTTAACATACCGGCTTCTAATGTAAATGAAGATGATTTTGGCTCAGAGTCATTGTATTGATAATAAATACAATTAATGCCAGATTCTTCTTTAACAATATAAGAAAGAGTATATGGACCTTGTTCATCATTCCCAACAAAAACCCATTTTAATCCCATTCTTAATGCCGCTATTGGAGCATATTTAATACCAGAACCAAATTGCCCAATAGTATCTGGATCATTTCTTTTTGTAGACAGACCTAATTTTTCAAGATTAAGTCTGTTAACAAAACCGGATTGATCTGAATTAGCAAAATTAGTTATTTTAATATATTTTTTCATTTGTATCCCAGCTCTAATCAATTATTCTTTTGGCAAGGCTTTCAATATAGCGTTCACCAAGCTGATTTGTTCACTATTCATTGATGGCATTTTACTAATTGTATTGTAAATTTCATCAAGAGTATATGAAGATTTAAGATTTCCAGTAAATGTAATGCTTGTGGAAATATTCTTAAGATCATTTTCAACAACTACTTTTTCTGGATACCCGGCTTTAGCCATTTCTTTAAGAATAATTTTTCTCAACAAATCAGTAGTTGTTCCAACTCCATTATCAGTTCGGTCTTCTTTCTCATAATAATAACACATAAGATCATAACGAATGGTATCAATTATTGCTTTATATGCCGCAACATTTGTTTCGCAACCATTTTTTTCTGGTGAATAGTCATTAAGTAATCCGTAAATTTTATCAGAAATATCAACTCTATCTGCAGCATCTGAAGCAATATCGTCTGTATCAATATAGTCATTCAAATCTACATGATCTCGCAATTCTCTTGCTAGTTCCTCATAAGAAAGATTTCCTATAACTTTATCACAAAGTTCATCATCATCTATTTCTTCAACAACATCTGTAGCCATAGATGAAAGATCAAATTGTTGATAAACTTTTTCTGATAATTCTTCATAATTTATTGGTGCTAACAATGCAATATCTTTGCTTGGAATTGATATTGTAACTTGTACTTTTTCTTCTTCGTTTATGTTTGTCATATTCTTTCTCCTTTGTTGTTTTTATTTATTGTAATAAATTTCTTTACGATCTTCTAACATACCCATTACATAACGATAAATTGGTGATGTTTCGTTAACTTTTCTTTTTGCTCCGTCAAACCAATCTTGATAATGATAATATACATCTATGATTTCATCATAAATATCAGTAATGACTTCAATAAAAGAAGCAGGCCCACCTGTTGATAAATGTATTCTATATGATTTGCGAATATCTACTCCTAATGGATATTCAAAAAGATCAGTGTCAACAATATCATTGTTATTAATATATCTTAACAATTCTACATCATCTGCATCTTCATCATCTAAATCATTTTGTTCATTAAATGCTACAGTTAGCAATGCTCTAATATGCTGTTCTGTATGTTGCATATTTTCATCAATGCGCTGTTCGCAAGTTTGTTGTTTACTCATATATTCTCCTTTATTTTTTTATAAATCGTGTATTTTAGTTGTTAACTCATCTAAATCATCTGGTGAACTTACTTTTTGTATTTCTTTATCTATTAAGTTAAACAAAGATTCTATATCTTCAGCAAACAATAAAAATGTTTTAATTTGTGCTAAATATTCAATTTCAAAATTATCAGAATAATATTTAAGTGGTTTTATTTTTCTTGATGAGCTTTCATTTGTTTTATTATGCAAAAAAGGTTGAGCCCAACCATCACTTTTGCCTACTGGATAACAAGTAGCATACCCATAAGATATACCAATTTTATTTGCTTTCCACCAAAAAACACTTTTAATAATTTCATCAAACGCTTCTAATTCTTCTTCATTTAGGCTGTTAATAAAATTTTGATTTAAATGTGGATAATGCCATTTAACATTAACTGCTAAACTTCCATCTTGACGAAGATATTTATCTTCATCAATTAGATTTTTAGGTGTATGAAAATACATTACACGCAATAAATTTGTAGCAATAGTCATTATTTCACCTTTCGTTATTAAAGAATTGTGGTTGGGTTAAATTGCATCTTTTAACCCAACCACAAAACTAATTATTTATTTCTTAATCCACACTTGCTGTGGCAATAAATTCATTGGAAAGTCGGGCAATCTATTTGATTTCAACTTTAAATTGTATTTTTGCACAATTAAATATGGAAGAGATGTGTATGTAATTGCATTACTGTTATTTGGCATCATAGCCTTAGCACTTGCCAACAAAGAAATTGGATTTCCAAATTTTATCAATGCATATACCAATCTTTGTTCATCAATCTTTTTGTAACGGTGCAAAATTACAGCAACTGCTGACATTAATTGATCTCTCATTACATCAGAATTACTACCATATGCCGCTTTAATAATTCTAATTGTTTGATCAAGAATATCTGCACCGGCATTAGCATAAATTCGCTTTAATGTAACCAAAGCTCTAATTTTATTATTGCCAGGTCCAACACCTACATAAAATCCATTCTTAACTAGAATGTCATTAATAGCTATTGTTAGTTTATCGCCAGAAACAATTCCGGCTTTAAAAATATCAACAGTTGATGGTTTGGTGTGTTCTTGATTACTCAAAGCAAATATTTTTGCTTCGTCTTCAAGCGACAAGCCAATATAAACAAGAGCATTAATATTTAGATACTCAAGACCCATTTTTACTAATGCGTGATATCTATGACTACCATCAATGATTGCAATTTGACCATTTTCTCTCATTGAGCAAATAATAACACCCAACAAATCTGGATCAAAGGATTTTACAATCTTAGAAATTTTTGCTTTAAGTGGCTGTCTTTGGTATGTATAATCAACCATCAATTCTGATACTTTAATTTTTGATGTTATTTTTGATACATGACCATTATTAAATGTTGCTCCAATTGAAACATTACCTGATAATGATGGCAACTCGTTATTTGTAATGGGAATATTCAATTGTTTTTGAGCTTGGCGTGAATTTAACTTTTTGCTTACTGGTATTAACTGGTTATCGGTATTCATAATTGCTCCTTATTTTTTTGTTTTTATAGGTTTGTTTTTTATACTTTTGACAATAGTTTCATAATCATAAACATGTAAATTTTTAACTAACGCGCTTCTTTCAACGCTAGTTAATCCTCCCCATATTCCGTATTCTATATTGTTTTCAATAGCATAAAATAAACAATTTTTTTGCACAGGGCATTCATTGCAAATTTGTTTTGTTTTTGCGTGCTTTTTTCTAGATAAAGCCGACTGCCTTTCTGTTTCTGAAAAGAAATTTGATATATCCATTCCTTTGCAGGCTGCTCTTTCTCTCCATAATTCTTTTTCTATTTTGAATTTATTAGCCATTTTAATCTTTGTTTTCAAACAACGGCTCTATCACCAGTTTTCTGAAATACTCAATGTACCCTTCTTTACTTTCGCTTTGTTGTAAACTTATAAAAAGTAATGACAAATGTGCACTCAATGCCAACGCTGTATAAATAACGCGTCTTTCATCAAAGTTTTCTTCATCTGTAATCATATTTATGATATGCAATTGAAATCTTGTTCTATCGCTATCATCAGTAAAATCTATTTTTTCCATTAGATTAGTAACTGAAACAAGAGAACTCAAAAACTCCGCATTATCCATTAATTCTTTAGGAATTTGAGGTTGTTGATTATTATCAATATTATCTATGTCATCCATTGAAAACATTTAGTCACCACCAAACCGATGAACCATTAGATGTTTTACCAACAAATTCCAACCACCAAATAGCGTAAGTCCAATCATTAATATAATCTTTTATATTTGAATTTTGATCTTTTTCTTCTATATGTTTTTTTGCGTTAAAGGCAAATTGTTCTGTATTATCTCTCATCCATTTTGCCATATCAAAACAATAATCAGTATCTAAACCATTATCATCTGATCCGTAAAAACTATATTCATAATCGTCAGTTCCATATTGATCAGCTTTATCGTGTAACACATCTAAAAGAAAATTACCGTATTTACCTCTATACCAACAATCAGTTCCAAAAATACCTGTAGTGGTTGATATATGTTTAACCATAGGATCACTTTCTCTTTTATTTTGCCAAGTGCAATTACCTGCTTCTTGTGTTAAAACACAATCAATTTTGCCATCTGTTCTTGTTGCTTTTGCAGCACAAGGATATTCTCTAGGTATATTATCTAATCCCATAACGTTATCTCCTTTTTTTATGAAGTGAATCTGCCATTTTTTTCTTCCCATTCAAAATCTATATCATCAACTCCTTCCCTTGATTCTTCCATATTCCAAGAACGATTAGAAATAACTTTGCCGTTAGAGAAAACTAATTCTCCGGCAAAAGCCATACCTGGTTCTTCATATGATATTAAACCTTTAATTTTAGGAAATTGTTTTATTATTGCTTCGCTTAATTTTTCATCACCTGGAGACCAAGCAGTATCATAATAAAAATCTAATACATACTCATTACCAGAACTATTTTTTCTTGGAGGCGTTATTGAATTCATATCATAATCACCCCATTTAGTATCCCAATTATTAATGCACCAGTCATACCAATTATCTGCTCCATATTTATCAACAAGTTCTTTATTTTTCCCTTTATCAGCAGTATTAACTGGAGATGTTGTATCATCTAATTCTTTTGGCATTGGTATCAATGATTTAAACAAACGAATTTCATTTGTTATTGGATCGGTAACAAGTTTAAGAAATCTGTCCATTTCTTTTTTTGTTCCCATTATTGATAAATGATTATTGCAATGGTTTGGCATAATATTCTCTTTTGTTGTTAACTATTGTGCTAGACTAATAAAATTTAAAATTGCATCATTTAATTGGCCCCGAGCATTTCCCCAATCAAATTCTGGATTATATGGATTACTTTGAAATAAGATAGAACTACCTATTTGAGAATTTGTATTAGCAGTTACTAACAAACAAACTCTTTGTTTATTTGGATGCTGAGATGGGGCTATTTCATTATTTTCTTCATTTTCATAATCTATTGCTGCTGCCCAACCACAAGTTTGTATTGTAATCAAATCATAATTTTTAACTTGATCAATTAATTCTGTATTTTCTCCATCAAGCATATCATAGATATCTTTGTTAGAAGAAATTTGTTCAAATTGAATTTCATTTTGATCGTTAATCATAATTCCAAACATAAGTGCTTTTTTAGCATTAAAATCTGGTTTAAGTGCTGCTGGCATTTTTTTTACAATTTGTTTAAATTGTCTTTCATTTAATAGTTTCATTTTGTTTCCTTTGGAAATAGTGTTAATTGATTTTTATTGTTTTTAGATATTTCGTTTTCAAAAGAAGCCGGCATATCTAAATTATGTTTTTTACAAAACTCAACCCATTTTTCATATTGAGCTTCATTTTGTAAACCTATATTATAAATTGCTTTATAAAAACTTTCATCTGACGGATATAATTGATTATAATCTTCAAACTCACAGTTCATTTTTAACAATTCGTGATAAATGCTTTCTCTCCAATCTGGCAAATTTTCTTTGCAAATCATTCCAGGATAATCTAAATCCCACCCCTCAATACATTTTATTGCATCTTGATATTGTTTTTCGTAATAATCATTTTCATCAGCAACTGGATAATCATTTAATTGATCTTGCCATTTCATTGCTTCTACAAAAGCAGTAGTAATGTCTTCATATTTCAATTGATCAATAAATGGAATTTCTTGTTTAAGAATACGGCAGCATAATCTATCAACGCTACCTACTGCCCAATGATTATATGTTTCTATTCTAAAATCATTGGGGAATATAGACATTAAATCTTGTGTGATAACATCAAAATTAGATATTTCAAGAAGATTAGAATCTCTATTTTTATCAATCCCACAAAAACCCCAAGTTTTAAACATATCTTCGTGGCCCCAATAACCAAAATCTTTTGGTTTTTCTAATCCGTCTTTAGCACATTTCAATATGTTTTCGCTGTAATTAAATGCGTGAATATTCATTTTATTTCCCTTTTAAAGTAATCGTTGGATATGAATTAAATCCATATTTTTATTAATGTAATATAACGATATTATTTCTTTATTTTGCATAAGATCGTTATTACCATTGTAATAATAATACAATTGAATTGCGTAATGATATTTATTTTGTTCAATATCAAAAGTTTTTGTGTTTTTTAACACATTTGTAATATTGTATTCACTATTAATATATTCTTTATATTTACCAATATAACAAATTTTTATTGCATTATTTTTCATTGGTTGAGGCTTGAAAAAATCTTTATTTTTCTTGTTAGACAACAACCAATTTTGCTCTAAATCTTTTACATAATTTATAAGCTCTGTTTTTGTGTTAATTTCTTCTTTTAATACTGTCGCGTTATTCATTAAATTCCTTTTCCCACAATTCAAAATCAGGATTTATGTCAGTATCTAATTCCCAATCATAAATTTTGTTTTTTTCTCGATCAGACAAAATTGGATACAATTCCATATTTTCGTAATTAATCAAACGACCTAATATAGATTGCTCTTCATTTTTGTGATTTTTTAGGCTTTCCAGAATAGCTTCTAGTTCTTTGCGTTTTTTTTCGTAAGGATTCATTTGAATTTGTTTGCCATTTCGTTAAAAGCGGCATCCCTTTCTTTATGTGTTAATTTAGACATAATATATGTTGCTTGTTCATCGTTTAACTTGTGATAATGAGTATATACTTTTTTCTCATTATCATAATTTCCACCTGTAAGTGGGTCAATCTGTGTATTCATTTTTTTCTCCATCTTTAAGTAATTTACATATTTGTATTATTTTTTTTGTTGTTTTATTATCTTCGTTATTGATCATTAAATTTCTTAAAATCCAATTGTAATCTTTACTTCTTAATGCTGGAATTTTAACTTGACTTGCTAATTTATCAAGTTCATTTAATAATAAATGTCTAGTGTAATTGTCCATTATTAACTTTCTGATTGCTCTAGTAAATCTGCTCTTACATTTAATGTTTTTAGTTCTGATTTCTTAACCCAGAAATAATTACATTTGTGTAATAATGCTGGGGTATATTCTTTTCGAAATTCTCTTTGCATAAGATCAATTCCAATTTTTTGGCATTGATCACTTAAACAATAATCATACCCAGCTTCTTTTCTTTCATCTATGTAATTAGATGAGCAATAAATACATATAGCCATTTATGTCCTTTTTAATTTGTTTATATTAAAAAATATAACAAGGTTTTGTATTATGTTTTCCCTTGTTTTTATCGGGAGAATTGAGAGAGATAATGCGTTTATCTTTACATAACCCGATTTAATATTTAATTAAATATAACCTATTTTTGCTATTTGCTCGCGTATTGGTTTTCGTTTTTCTATATACGCAGTTTCTTCTTCCATTTTTCTTTTGAGAATTGCTTTAAGATTATCAATGTTTTGTTGATTAGACAATTCTGTATGTCCATCAATAACAACATCATAACCTTGATAAAGCAAACTAATTACTAGTTTGATTTGTTCAATTTTAGATAAATACAAAAATCTTCTGTCTTCACCTAAATCATAAACTTCGTTTTTTCTCATTTTTCTAATCATAGTAGAATTGATTAAGAAATCCATAAAATCAATTTCTACTTGAGTATTATACCAAAATAATTCTGGACTAAATGGTTTGCGGTTTTTTACGCTAATTCCTTTAGTTTTTAATTGACCAGTTCTTACTAATGTATTTATATTGACTTTACGCATTGTTATTTCCTTACATCTAATTGACTTGGATGAATTTGAATACTAGAACCAATAAGTTTTGCAATTTGTTTTTTTCTTGGACCAAATACTCGTTTAGAATACTCTGAACCATCAGGATAAACTGTGCCTAAGTAATTGGGATTATCAAGCATTTTCTGTCTATCATTCATCATAATAAACAATTGCTCAATTACCGCGTAATCAATAGCATAGTCTTTATCTGTAATAGCATAATAACGAATTTCTTGAGTTGTTATTTCTTCTTTGATATAAATAACAACTCCATAACTGACTTTACCAAAGTCAATTGCTAAGCCAATAACTTCGGTATTGATGAAATCATCTTCATCTATGTATTCTTTGCCTAATAATTTGTATGTCATATAACTCTCCCTTGTTATTTTTGACTACTTAACCATTGTTTTGCTAATTTTTCGCCATCTACAATTAAACGACGATTATATTCTTTTTCTCTTTCGTCAAATATATCTTGCATTTCTTTGATTTTGACTTTGTTTGGCAATGACCTTAATTCTAGTTCATCAATTCTATTTTGCCGTTCTATTTGGTCAGCGTTCCAAATTCTTTCACATTCCAAAACAAACATAGGTTTTGATTTTATTATTAACCTATTATCTTCGGTGATAAATAAATCACCATTTATTTCTTCATACATAAACTTTCCCTTTCGTATGTATATATTTTTTAGTTTGAAGTATGTAATAAATTACAAACTTTTTTATGATTACTTATTGTTATACTTTGTATCAGTAATAAACATTTTTTTTTGCGTGGCAAATTAGCACCCAATAAACGACCCAATTTAGCGAACAATTTATCGCTAAAAAAAATTCGTAATTTTTCGGATATTAAAATTGCCATATCCCAAGTCTATCGTGAAGTAAATTGAAAATTACACGAAAGTGAAAGATACTTTTTAATTCTTTTTTTTGCGCGCTAAAAGGTGCGCTATAAGATCGGGGTCAATCCGCGAATATATTACGAATTACTTTCTAAATACTTTGTTAAGGCTTTATAAAAGCACACACCGAAGCCGGCCTTAAAGGCTTAAATAAATACTTTTTGGCGGCATCATAAAGGGATGTATATTTAACTAAATTTTAGTATGCGTTTTAGACACACAACAAATTATTTTAGAAAGTCTTAAATAAAGAACTACGCTGTATTTATTAATATTATTCTTAAAAATTGAGTACATATTTTTCTTACACTCTCTCCTGTAAAATAAATTGGGATTTCCCGGCGCAATTCTAAAATTTTTACTCAATATCAGCAATATCTTGTAAATAGGACAACATATTCCCTGCATATTTTATACGACCAATATGCACCATATTAATATTTGGGTCAACCCAAACTTTGCCGCCTATATCTTGCCAATATCTGCAAAACCCATAGTCTTCAGATAAAAATCTATTTTTATGGGGGTCAATATATGAATTAAAAAATGCGTAGGTGTATTCTTTTTCTTGTTTTGTTAAAGAGCCGGTATCATCGTCATATTTAAGATGCGGATATTCCTTTATCAACTTCTCAAAACACGATCTTTTAATCAGCATAAATCCAGTACCTGCGTCAAAAATTTCTATTGCACCATTGTCAACTTTTAAAGTTGTTTGATTGTCGTTTTTTACTGGATTGACAACAAACCTTAAACCTTTTGACATTAGTTCATCATAACGAATATCGTTAACTACAGCCTCGTGTTTTATCTTTTTCCAATTAATTTGTTTAATAGGATAAGACCCGGTTATAATTTCTTTATTGTGCCATAGCATTTTAATGACATCTTCTGGCTCAAACCCAATATCTGCATCAATAAACATCATATGGGTAAACTCGGAATTACTTAAAAACTTGGCTGTAATATTATTTCTAGCCCTGGAAATTAAACTATCACTAATCGTTGATATGGCAAATTTAATTCCACGATCTCGGCAATACATTGTCATTTTAATCAGCGACATCATTGTTGTTTCGCTTACTTGTTGATCATAGCACGGAATTGCAAACATTATATACCATGATTCAAATTGTTCTTTTTCTATAACGATATTAGTTGACTCTACATTTAATTTATTCATGTTCTTATTATACACTCCTTTGTGGTAAGAAATCTTTTTGAGAAAAAAATTTTAGCGTCATTATTGGCCAAATTCAACTTACTAATTATGACATTTCAGAGATTGTCTAGCGTAAAATCAAAATTGCCATCAACTTGTTTTTTGGCCGGATAAGTTGGGGCAAATTTTCCAGCATTATTATTATACAGGGATACTGTGCCAAAATCTTCTAAATCATCATATTTTTCTGAATCAATATCAAAATTTAATATTTCTAAATCTATTTCATTATCTATCATAATATTTGAAGCAGCAGCAAATACTGAGCCGGCTAATGCGTCAGCCATATCTTTAGAACCATTATTTGGGTGATCAATTCTATTGTTAGAAAACAATCTCAATTTTAACAATTCATTTTCAACCAAATGATCCTCCCAATACCCGCGTAATCTAGTATCATATATTGCTGTCATTAAAGTATCATAATCTGTTTTTTTCACGCTATGAAAATCTGCATTTACTCCTAATGATCTAAGACTTTGAATCATTTCAACAGATTGCCATCGATCAAAAGTAACTAAACCAACATCAAATCTTCGGCACAAATCAATAATCATTTGTCTAACAGATGCAAAATTAATTTCTTCACCGGGGTCGGCTTGCCAGGAATATATTAAATCAACATTTATCACTGGTAATTTCTCAATACCCATAGATGTTTTAATTTCTGTTATGCCGGAACAATGCGTCATACATAAAGCCGATCTATCTCTTTTTAATCCTAGATCAACATGAATAAATCTTTTATGGCCATCTGAATTATTAAACCACGGATAAAAGCGCCCTTCTTCGTCTAAAGGATTGTCTGCATAATTAAAAGCTTTTCTAACTAAATTTTCATCTCTGAAATAAGCATCTTCCATATTTGGAGGATCGCATTCAAATCTTGCTTTTGCTTCAATTGGGTTTCTAACATATTCTGATTCTAATTGTTCTCTTTTAATTGTGGGATTAACTTCCCAAGTAGCAGCTTTAATTGTCCAAGTCTTTGGTTCTTTTTTTTCTCTTGAATTGTAATATCTTTGCTGAATAAAGTCTCCTTTATATCTAGGGAATGACAAAAGAATAACTTTGCCAACTTCAGGGAAACGAGACATCACGGATAATTTACTCATATTATAAATTGCAGATGCAGAACCTTTTGCTCTAGTATCTCCTTTCAATTCAGAATCGGTTTTAAATGCAGCAATTTCGTCTAAAACAATTGTTAATACTTCGTAACCTTCCCAACCTTCACTTTCTGAGTGACCAGAGAATAATCTTACCGGGCGAGAAAAGAAAAATATTTCCGACACTCTTGGCTCAAAACCAACGCCATTAAAAAATGGAGAACCTAATAATAAATTTTTTAATGGTTCAAAAAATACTCTTTGAGCTTGCTGCGCATTTACAGCCAGATTTAATAAATCTATATAGACACCGTGAGCTTTCCCATAATAACCCAAAGGATCTCTCAAACAATGTAGTAAATATGACGCATAAGCAATAGATATTCTGCTACAATGGTCTTTACCACTACCCTTACCGAGCATACAAATGACTTCATTATCTGTATAATTATTGTAATATTGAATTCCTTTTTCTTCACCCATCAATTTTATTAAAGTAGGCTTCCGAAAGATTTGAGTACTATGTTTAACAATTTCTTTTTGAATATCAGAAAGGTCTGGCAGTCCAAGATATTTTTTATCTTTGACAAAAACTTCAATAGAAACTGGTTCTTCTACAAGTTCATCTTGTTTCAAAAGTCTATCAAAATCTTCAAATTCAAGATTAACGCCAAGATAATCAGACATTATTGTAATTCCAGATTGCTACCAATAGGGGAAAACAGTAGTCTCAAATTCTGGTCAACGCCAGTAATGGCAGAAAACAGTGGTCTCAAATTCTGGCCAACGCAGGTAATGGCAGAAAACAGTGGTCTCAAATTCTGACCAACGCAGGTAATGGCAGAAAAGGGTGGTCTCAAATTCTGGCCATTTATTATAATGGCAAGAATACCTGGTCTCAAATTATGAGACATTTTCTTCCCCATCTATTACAACATTTTCTTTACCCATAATTTGAAAAGCAATTTCCAATTCTCTTCTTACTTCTTCAGCAATTGTTGGGTGCTTAGATATAACATCGCGCAAAATTTTTGAAAGTATTTGATTAACATTTTCGGCTTTTTGCATTCGTTGGATGTATTCAGTATCAGCCTGATTGCCGCCGCCCATTAATTTATGCAATTGAGCTTTTTTAGTAGCAATTTCCCCGGCTAACTTAATCGCCTGGATTCTTGCGGCGACCATTCCGTGATCGGTTGCGATGTTAATTGTTTCCCAGGCTTCTTTGCTTAATTCGTCAAATTCTTGAAGCGCTTTAAGTGTGTTAAATTGTATTCTTTCAAGAAAATAAGGGTCTTCTTCCGCACTTTTGTTTAAAAACAATTTATATTCTTCAATATATTCTTTAACTTCATTAGGAGTTAAAGTCATCAATGTGCCTATTTCGCTTTTTGAATAACCTTTTACAAAAAGTAGCCCAACCTCTTCTATGTCTTTTATTTTATCTACAAATGTTTTTGTTTTAATAATTTCAGAATTTGACATAAATACTCACTTTATTATTCATCTTCACGATGCCTAAACGCAATTTCCCCTCCGGCTTCGGAAGCCTCTTTTGTTAAACTTTCTACCGTCATACCGTGTTCTTTAACATAATGAACCCTATAATTAAACCAGCCCTGAACGGCTTTCCACATTTTATCATCAGTTGTTTCTTCAAGCTTTTTCATTTCCTCAACAGTAAGCAAAAAACTTAAAACACCTAATGGCATGTATACAACAGTGTCAAATGATTTATCTTTGTTTTTAGCAAATTGTTTTAATAAATTTTGAAATTGTATTACTAAATCTTTAACTGGTTGACCGGTGTAAAAATCAATATTGCCATAAGCATTTCTTGCTCGGGGGCAATATTCATCAACATTAGTAATTGTGCCAAAAGAACGGCACACTAAAGGCCTGTAACCGTATATTGTGCAGCCATTTTTATAAAAAGCACAACTGCGTTTTGTTTCTCCACCCCACACCCAGTCAGGATCGCTAAGAGCGTCTATAAGTGATTTTTTAACAGAATTAAACCATTTGCTGGCTTCGTGTTCACCTTTATTTTCAAGAATTAAATAATATTCTTTATTTAAATTGTAAGCAATATTGGCACATTCCATCATTGGCAAAATTAAACCGATGGTGCAACATTTGCCAGACCCTAGGCATTTAAATTTAGTTGTATTCTGCCTTGCCTCTAACACCCGTACTTGATTATAAACCATATCAAGTTCTGAAAATAAATGCACATCGCTTAAAGATACTGTTTTTTTCATTTTTTCCCCATACTTTTTTTCCTAGCCATGTTCATTTTTCTTTGCTCTCTCCTTCTTGCTTCAACTAATTTTTGCATTGGTGACTCCGGCTTTCTAGAGCCGGTTCCTTTATTAAGGTTACGCCCCTTGCCCCTGAATTTTAACAAATCATATTTTTTACACCAGTTATAAAGAGCCTGCGGGGTGATCGTAATATTGTATGTTTGATTTAAAAGTTTAACAATATCTGTTAAATTCATACGTTTTTTTACATAATGCTCGTAAAGCCAAGTTTTATCTTTATAAGGGTCTAAAGTCATTTCCTACCTACCATTAAATAATACCATAATGCAATACCGATTGCGTCTACTATGTCATCATCACCAATATTATCAATTAAAAAATATTTTGAAACTATTTTGTTTACGCGATCTTTTCTTTCTTTTTTCTTTTTTGATTCAAAAGAACCTTTACTTTTGTCATTTTTTAATCTTTCTTTATCGTGCTTAGAAAGGTTAGTGTACCCAATACCCCTTTTCCAAAGCATAGGGTTGATATCCATAACTTTATGGCAGTGTCTGGACAACACGCCCCATGTGTAGCCTATTATATAAGATATAATCCTGCTTGTTTGAAAATTCTGTATATACACTGATTGCTCAATTACAGCGACAGATGGCTTATATTTAGAGCAAATATCCGTCAACCCGGAGAATATCTGATCAAATTTAACGGAAACATCTGGGGTTTTGGTTAATGATATTTTCCCACAGGAAATTAACTCAGGTCTATTAATATCAACCACTGCCCAACCCAACGAATGCGATGATGGATCTATTGCAATTATTCTTTGGGGATTTTGCGATAAAGAAATATTTTTTAAACTCATTATTTAAACTCTTCATTAAGACTGTTTTCATCCCAACCCCAACCGACTAATCTTTTAACAAATCTTTTTTGTTTATGAAGTTCACAAATATTTTCTTTATTGTAAGATGATAAAATTGTAGTGCATTTTTTTACTGAGCAAATTCTTTTTTTATTTTTATTTTTCTTTTTGCTATGGTAAGCAGCTAACAGTTTACTATTAGTTACTACACGACGACACTCCGGAGAGCAATATACGCTGTTATAAACTTTTGCAACAAATTTTTTAGAACATTTCGTGTTCTTGCAAATTCTCTTTTCCGTTGTCATTTTCACCAGACCAGCAAAGAGAGCGCACATTACAAGATTGACAATGCTTAGATGTTATCTTGTAAGGTCTCTCGGGGATAATTTGCTGGACAAAACTGCCATAAATTTCCCTATATTTTTTGAATAATTTATCTATAAAAACTTGATCTTTTTCTATATATATTGACAATAACTCTTGATTGTTTTTATTTTCGTAAATAACAAAACCGCTATCAAGATTTAAACATTCCATATAAATTTGAGCTTGCCTATAGTGCTCATCTTTTGGTTTTTTATAAATCTGTCTATAGTGAAAACCTTCTGAACTAATAGATTTTAATTCAATTAATTTTTCACCATACCAATTAATTATACCATCGGCAGTTCCCTCAATGGGTGGGGAGGCATAATTTACAGGTATTTCCTCATTAACCAATATACCCATTTCCCTAAAATATTTATAAAGCCTATCATGCACGGCATGACCATTATCAAAAATTCTGTGTGTTTGGGGTCTAAAATCAACATCAGTGTTAACGCCTTCAAACATATAATACCAATATCTCTTACATTGGTTTGTATAACTTGGGTGGAAGCCGTTTACTTTTTTAAAAGACACTTCGTTTCTTTTAGAAAGATGATCGTCAATTGCCTGGACTAAGGATATTTCTAGATCGCTCCCAGAAATACTGCTTTCTGGTTCAATCTTTTCAACAACCTTTTCTTTCTTTTCTCTTAACGCTTTTAATGATTTCATTGATTGAAACCGCCCTTTCCAGCAAGCTTTAATGCATTTATATTCTCTGCCAATGCCTCATACATGGTTTTCCATATATCATTAACAAATTTGTCTTGATCACCCATAACGGCTGATTTTCTTTTAAAAATTTGTGATTTTACAATCATTAATGTTCTATAAGCCGCCAATGTGTTCGCAGCCTTTATTGCCTGCATACCAAGATAGTGATCCGGATTATCAATTATATCTTCTACAATACGGAGACATTCTAAAAATTCCTGCGCTTTGTCGCCCATCATTGCAGTAATGATGTCTTTATTTACAATAATATCTGCCATTACAAATCTTTTTTTAAATCTTCTGTCTTATAAGATAGTTTATCACAAAAAAAACAATATCTCCGTTTAAACATTTTTAATTTTTTCTCCAATCCATTTAGCAACTGGTGATGCTACCGCATTGCCACACATCTTATATCTGTTAGTGTCTGCAATAATTTTATCGTCATCACCATATTTAGTATGGTTATCTGGGAACCCCATTAGTCTTTCACACTCAAGCGGAGTTAGTCTTCTTAAAACAAGATCGGATGTCATTACGCCATGCTGAGATATTGTATCTAATGTATAAGAT
>Ga0194129_10002581_pt1 | contig 27068 bp, 23 predicted proteins | sample TA2KigCa35mmetaG_FD_150862 | JGI IMG/M metagenome (GOLD analysis project Ga0194129, IMG submission 150862) | Freshwater microbial communities from Lake Tanganyika, Tanzania - TA2015038 Kigoma Deep Cast 35m | ecosystem: Environmental > Aquatic > Freshwater > Lake | place: Tanzania: Lake...
GAGTTGTCCTGGCGAAGCCGACATCGCCAAGATTTTCCTGGTGCTTCAGGGGGCGACGTGTCTCGGCGACGCGTGCGCTGCGGCCTGCGCGTCACTGCTCTCCGCTGGAAGGCGCCACTCTCCTCGCGCATCGCATGAACTCTCGTCCAAGCATCGCCCTCTTCGCCGCGCTCGGCCTCGCGACGGCGCTGTCGGCGTGTCCGCGATACGCGCCCACCGACCCGGCCGTCGATGACGCCGGCGGTGGTGGCGCGGGTGGTGCGGCCTCGACCGGCGAGGGCGGCCAAGGGGGCTCCGACCCGTGCCCCGAGGCGTGCGTGGGCGTGTACGCGTGCGGCCTCGAGCTCGTCGGCGGAAAGCCGCGGTGCCCCGGGTTCGTCGGGCTCGGGGACGAGGCCGGGTTCCTCGCCGCGTCCCATTGCGTCGAGGTGTGCGAGATGAACAAGTCCTTCGTCTCGCTGGTCGACACGAAGAACTGCGCGGGCACCCTCGATGTGCTGTCGAACGCGTCGTCCAGCTTCGAGATGGCGTGCGCGAACGGCTTCGCAACGAGTGGGAGTGGCGGAGCTGGCGGCGACGGGGGCAGCGGCGGCAAGTGACGGACCCGACCGCTGCCTCGGGCAGCGCCGCCTCGTCGACGCGCACGCGAGCGGTCGCGCAAGGTCGTGAAATCGGCCGCGCGAAGTGCTAAGTCCGTCGCGATGGAACGCTTCTCGCCGAAGCCGCCGTGGCTCAAGGTCCGCGCCCCCGGCGGGGACCGCTACCACGAGCTGAAGCGCACCCTGCGCGAGAACGACCTCTACACGGTGTGCGAAGAGGCGCGCTGCCCCAACGTCGGCGAGTGCTGGCGCGAGGGGACGGCGACGGTGATGCTCCTCGGTGACACCTGCACGCGCGGCTGTCGCTTCTGCGCCGTCACGACCGGGAACCCGCGCGGCGCGGTCGACGGACGCGAACCGGAGCACGTCGCTCGAGCCATCGCGCGGATGGACCTCTCCTACGTCGTCATGACGATGGTCAATCGCGATGACCTGCTCGACGGAGGCGCGGAGCACGTCGCGACCACGGTGCGGCGGCTCCGCGAGCTGCGCGCCGACATCCTCATCGAGACCCTCGTCGGTGATTTTCAGGGGCACATGAGCGCGGTCGACGCGGTGGTCGACGGCGCGCCTGACGTGTTCGCGCACAACGTCGAGGTGGTGCGCGGACTCACCCGCGCCATCCGTGATGCGCGCTGCGGATACGATCAATCGCTCGCCGTCCTGCGTCGCGCGAAGGAGCGCGCCCCGCTCGTGACGAAGAGCTCGATCATGGTGGGCCTCGGCGAGAGCGAGGGCGAGGTCGTCGAGACCATGCGCGATCTGCGCGCTGCGAACGTCGACGTCGTGACCATCGGTCAGTATCTGCGACCGACTCCCAGGCACGCCGAGGTGCTGCGCTTCGTCACGCCGGAAGAGTTCGCCGAGTACGAGCGCATCGGGAGGGAGCTCGGGTTCGCCTACGTCGCCAGCGGCCCTCTCGTCCGCTCGAGCTACAAGGCCGCCGAGGTCTTCTTGAAGAGCATGCTCCGCGGCGGCACCGGTGACGTGAAGGAGGCCCTTGAGGCACGCCTCGCCACCGCGCGCACGGAGGCCGCTCGCGTCGCGGCGCTGCATCCCGTCGAGGGCAGATCCGGCGATGCGCCCGCCGTCTCGCTGCCGCCGCGCACCGACCCAGACCTGCTCCCGCCAGACCGCCTCGTCCGTCGCCCGTCCGCGCCTTGAGCGCGTCGGAGCTCACCCTCGCCGCGCGCCTCGGGGAGCACCGTCGCGGCGGTCGTGGAGGCGCGCTCCGGTTCTAGCTCCAGCGCGCGTCGGTGGCGTGAGCGGACGTGTCGAAGCCGCCGCCAAGGCCTCCCACTTGTCGGTTCTTCGCGTCCCGGTTTCGGTGTAGGGTCCGCCCGCCATGACGACCGACACCCTCGAATCCGTCACGCATGGGACGAGTCGCCGCCTTCCCGACGACGCGCTGGCTCCCGACGTCGTTCGCATCCTCTCGCCCGACGGGACGCTGCTCGCAGACGAGCCGGGCGTCTCGGACGAGGAGGCCGTCGCGCTCTACCGAGCGATGGCGCGCACGCGCATCATCGACGAACGCGCCGTGCTCTTGCAGCGACAGGGACGCATCGGCTTTCACATCGGGTCGCTCGGTGAGGAAGCGACGGTCCTCGGCTCGGCGTACGCGCTCCGCGGAACGGACTGGCTCTTCCCCTGCTACCGCGAGTTTGGCGCAGCGTTGCTACGAGGGATGCCGCTCCAGCGCTACTTCGACAACCTCTACGGGAACGCCAGCGACCCCGCGAAGGGTCGGCAAATGCCGGACCATTGGTGCTACCGCGACGCGCGGGTCGGCAGCGTGAGCTCGCCCATCGGTACGCAGATCACGCAGGCGGTCGGCTTCGCGTGGGCCGCGCGCATCCGCCGTGACCCGCTGGTCGCGCTCGTCTACTTTGGTGAAGGCGCGACGAGCTCGAACGAGTTTCACAACGGCCTCAACTTCGCCGGCGTCTTCAAGACGCCCAACGTCTTCTTGTGCCGCAACAACGGCTGGGCGATCAGCGTCCCGACCGAGCGGCAGACGGCGAGCGAGAGCTTCGCGGCGAAGGGCGTCGCCTACGGCGTCCCTGCGGTGCGCTGCGATGGCAACGACGTCCTCGCGGTCCTTCAGGTGACGCGCCAAGCGGTGGAGCGCGCGGCCCGGGGCGAGGGGCCGACCCTGGTCGAGGCGCTGACGTACCGCATGAGCGGTCACTCGACGAGCGACGACCCGACGCGCTACCGGCCCGAGGAGCAGCTGTCGCCATGGGGCAAGCTCGATCCGATGCATCGCCTGCGTCGTTACCTCGAGGCGCGCGTCGGCTGGTCCGACGGCAAACAACAAGCCCTCGAGGAGCAGGTCGCAGGCGAGCTGAAGACGGTCATCGAGACGGCGGAGAAGAGCAGCGCCCCCGCGCTCGAGACCCTGTTCGACGACGTGTTCGCGACGCTTCCGTGGCACCTGCAAGAGCAGCGTGCCGAGCTTCTCTCCGGCCCCCGCGCGAAAGGACACTGACCATGACCCAGATGAACATGGTGCAAGCGATCAACGACGCGCTCCGCTTCGAGATGAAGCGCGACGACCGCGTCGTGATCCTCGGTGAGGACGTCGGCAAGGTCGGGGGCGTGTTTCGCGTCACCGCCGGGCTCTACGACGAGTTCGGCGACGACCGCGTCATCGACACGCCCCTCTCGGAAGGCGGCATCATCGGCACGGCGATCGGCATGGCGCTATACGGGCTTCGGCCGGTCCCCGAGATCCAGTTCAGTGACTTCATCTTCCCCGCCTACGACCAGATCGTGTCCGAGCTCGCGAAGTACCGCTATCGCTCGGGCGGAGAGTTCCCGTGTCCGATGGTCATTCGCACGCCAGTCGGCGGCGGCATCCGCGGCGGTCACTACCACTCGCAGTCGCCCGAGGCGCAGTTCATCCACGTCGCGGGCCTGAAGGTCGTCTGCCCCGCCACGCCCGCGGACGCGAAGGGCCTGCTGCTCTCGGCCATGCGGGATCCGGACCCGGTCCTCTTCTTCGAGCCGAAGCGCATCTACCGCGCCGCGAAGGGCGAGGTGCCCGACGGCGACTACACGGTGCCGCTCGGCAAGGCGAACGTCGTGCGGGGCGGAGAGCACGTCACCCTCGTCACCTGGGGCGCGATGCTCTACGAGGCGCTCGACGCCGCGAACAAGGCTGCCGCCGAGGGTGTGCAGGTCGAGGTCATCGACCTACGGACGCTCTGGCCGCTCGACATCGACACGATCGTCGCATCCGTGAAGAAGACGGGGCGCGTCGTCGTGGTGCATGAGGCCCCGCGGAGCTGCGGGCTCGGGGGCGAGATCGTCTCGCTCATCAACGAAAAGGCGTTTCTCCACCTCGAGGCTCCCCCGAAGCGCGTGTGCGGCTTTGATACGCCGTTCCCTTACACGCTCGAGAACGAATACCTCCCGCTGTCGCACCGCATCGTGCCGGCGCTGCTCGAGACGGCGAGGTTCTGATGAGCCGCTTCGAATTCAAGCTGCCCGACGTCGGAGAAGGCGTCACCGAGGGCGAGGTGGTCAAGTGGCTCGTCAAGGTCGGTGACGCGGTCGGCGAGGACGAGCCGATGGTCGAGGTGATGACCGACAAGGCCACCGTCACCATCACGTCGCCGAAGAAGGGTCGCGTGCTCGAGCTCGGCGGCGCCGAGGGCTCGGTGATCGCGGTCCACTCGATGCTGGTCATCCTGGACGTCGGCGACGGCGCCGCGACCCCGCCGGCCGCCGCGAAGAAGAGCGAGGGCCCCGCCGCGACCGCGGTCGGCGACATCAAGGAGAGCCTCCCGGGGATGGACCTGATGGCGACCTCGGCCCCCGCACCGAAGGCCTCGCCCGCAGCCACCTCGACCGACTACTTCGAGCCGAAGCCGCTCGCGACGCCCGCGACGCGCAAGCTCGCCCGCGATCGCGGGATTGATCTTCGCACCGTGCGGCCGACAGGGCCGAGCGGACGCGTCGCGCGCGAGGACGTCCTTCGCGCCGCGGGGGCTCCGCACGCTGCGCCGACGTCGCTGCACGAGGCCGTCGCGAGCGCCGCCCCTCGAAGCGTCGCGAGCCCGCCGCCCGCACCTGGCCTGCGGTCGCCGATGTCCGTCGCCGCGCCGACGGTCGAGCAGAGCGCTCTCGAGGTCCGCACGCCTCTGAAGGGCGTGCGCAAGAAGGTCTTCGAAGGAATGGCGCGCTCGAAGCACACCGCCGCCCATTTCACCTTCGTCGAAGAGTGCGACGTCTCGGCGTTGAAGGCGCTCCGCGAGCGTCTGCGTCCGCTCGCGGCTGAAGAGGGCGTCAAGCTCACGTTCCTGCCGTTTTTCGTGAAGGCGGTGGTCGCGGCGCTGAAAAAGCACCCCTCGCTCAACTCCGCTTTCGATGAGGCGACCAACGAGATCGTCGAGCGGCGCTACTACAACCTCGGGATCGCGTCCTCGACCGAGCAGGGACTGATGGTCCCGGTCGTGAAGGACGCCGACAAGAAGAGCCTGCTCGGGATCGCGCGCGACATTCAGCGGCTCGGCGACGCGACGAAGTCCGGCAAGGTGGCGCCCGAGGACCTGCGAGGGTCGACCTTCACCATCACGTCGCTCGGCACCCAGGGCGGCCTCTTCGCCACCCCGATCCTGAACCTCCCGGAGGTTGGGATCCTCGGCTTGCACCAAATCAAGCAGAAGCCGGTCGTTCGGGACGGGCAGATCGTCATCGGCGAGGTCATGCTTCTCTCGCTCTCTTTCGACCACCGGTTGATCGATGGGCACGTCGGGGCGGCGTTCGCCTACGAGATCATCCACTTCATCGAGAATCCCGATAAGCTCTGGCTCGAGAGCTGAGCGTCATGCGTACTGGGGTCGTCGTCGCGGCGCTGATGGTCCTGTCGGCTCGCGCGTCGACGGCCTGGGCCGCCGGCGCCGACGCGGTTCAGCGCGCGGCGGAGCATTTCGACGAGGGGTCGCGTGCGTTTCAGGCGCAGCGCTTCGAGCAAGCGGCCTCTCATTTCGAGGCGGCCTTCTCCGCAGTACCGAACGCGCGTGTGCTGCGCGTGGCCATGCGGGCGCGCGATGCCGCAGGGCAAGCGGACCGCGCGGCGACGCTTGCAGCTCTCGCTCACGCTCGCTACGCCGACGAGCCTGAGACGACTCAATTCGCGAGCGAGTTGCTGGCGAAGCACGCCGGGGCGCTCGCCGCCCTCAACGTGCGTTGCCTGTCGCCGTGCGTGGTTGCGGTGGATGGCCGCGTAATCCCCGGCGGCGTCGACGCACAGCACTCGGTCTACGTCTCGCCTGCGAAGGTGCGCGTCGCGGCAAGCTTCGCGCGCGGCGGTGAGGCGGAGGTCACGATCGACGCAAGGCGAGGCGCGGCGCACGACCTCGAGCTCGCGCCCCCCGAGGAGGATTCGGCACCGGCGAGCCCGCCGCCTCCGCCTCGAGCCGTGGCGGCCCCGGCTCCACCCTCGAGACCTCCGGCCGCGAGCGAGCGTCCCGAGACCCCCTCCGCGAAGGCGCCCCGGAGCGAGGCCGAGCGGGCGGACGCGCGCGCCTCGCGGTCCTCTCGGAATCGGGTGCGGGAGTCTTCTTGGTACGAGAGCCGCGGGCTCTTCGCGACGGCCATGGTGGCGACGGCCGGCGTCGGCGGCGTGGCCATCTGGAGCGGCATCGACACTCTGCGCGATCCTGGCAAAGACGGCGTGCGTGCTGCGTGCGCCGGGCTCGGGACGTCATGCCCCGCGTATCAACGTGGCCTAGAGAAGCAGCTCCGCACGAACATCCTCATTGGCGCGACCGGAGGGACGGCGCTAGTCACGCTGTTGATAGGCACGCTCGCGACCAACTTCTCTCCCGACGCCGCTCCGAACGTCGGTCTCGTGCTCGAGCCCGAGCGAGTCGGCCTCACCTGGGCGAGGACCTTCTGATGCTCGTGCCGGTCGAGCTGCTCGAGCGCGGAGAGCCGCTGATGCTCGATCGGTACCAGCTGATCGGCGAGATCGCCTCGGGCGGCATGGCCACCGTCTACCTCGCGCGGCTCGCCGGGGTTGGCGGCTTCTCGAGGCTCGTCGCGATCAAGAGGCTCCATCCGCACCTCGCGCGCGAGCGGGAGTTCGTCGAGATGTTCCTCAACGAGGCCCGCCTCGCGGCGGGCATCCATCACCAGAACGTCGTCGGGATCCAGGAGATCGGGACCAGCGACGGTGGGTATTACCTCGTGATGGACTACGTCGAGGGCGTCACGCTCGCGACGCTGCTCGCCGACCTCTCGACGGCGCGTCGGCGCATGGCCACGCCGGTCGTGCTGCGCATCGTGATCGACACGCTCTACGGGCTGCAGGCCGCGCACGAGCTCAAGGACGAGGTGACCGGCGAGCCGCTCGTGGTCGTGCACCGTGACTGCACGCCGCAGAACATCCTCGTGGGGATGGATGGCTCCTCGCGCCTCACCGATTTTGGGATCGCGCGGGCCGCTTCGCGCATCGGTGTCACGCGCGACGGTTCGATGAAGGGCAAGCTCGCGTACATGGCGCCCGAACAGACGAAGGGCGACGCGCTCGACCGTCGGGCCGATCTCTTCAGCGTGGGCGTCGTCTTGTGGGAGGCGTTGTCGGGGCGTCGCCTCTTCAGGGGCACGACCGAAGCCGAGACGCTGCGCCGCTTGCTCGTCGAGCCGATCCCCTCGCTCGAGGCGATTGCGGAGGTTCACCCGGCGCTCTCCTTGGCATGCGCTCGGTCGCTCGCTCGTGAGCCTGACGAGCGCTTCGCCTCCGCGGTCGAGATGATCGAGGCCCTCGAGGCGGCCGCGCGTGAGTCGGGCGCGGCGTCTGCCGAGGGGGAGCCCGTGGCTCCGATTCGCTCGGTCGCGGCCCTCATGCGTGAGCTCTACGAAGAGGGCGCGAACGAGCAGCGCGAGGCCGTGCGTCGCTGGGTCCAGGCGGCGCCAGCGGCGTCCTCGAGCGAGCGAGAGCTCACGATACTAGCGCCGAATGCGCGTTCATCGCTCGAGGCGTTGCCGGTGCCGCGCGCGAGCGTGCCCACCACCATCGGCATGCCGCGCGCCGTCGCGGACGATGACCCCACCGCGCTCTACGCGAGATCCGGAGTCTCGCCGCAGGTTCGCGTCGAGCGTGGCGTGGATCGGCCCCACGAGGGGGTGGCGGTCGTGGGCAGCTCGGCGACCCCGCTCGCGGTGAGCGCGACGCCGCCCGAGCGCACGCCCGGACCGACCAGTCGACGGCGTCTGCGCTCGATCGCGCCAGAGCCGGGGCTCGTTCGTCACGGTCGGTGGCTCGGGCTCACGCTCACGGCGGTGGCCATCGTGAGCGTTGCCGTGATGCTCGGGCGGCCCACCGCTGGGCCGATGCAGGGCTCGCAGCTCGACGAGGGTGGTGCCCAAGAAGGGAGGGTGATTCCCGTCGGTGAGGGGCTCGACCGTCGGGAGCCTGGCGGGGCCGACCCGGTGCCCGAGCTCGGACCATCGACCGCCTCCGAGCCCGGGCCCGATGCCCCGCAGGACCCGCCGGGACAGCCCACGGTGGCGCCCTCGCCACCCTCGAGACCGCCGACCTTTAAGACGCCGCGAGTCGTCGTAGGGAAGCCAGATCGACCCGCGAAGGGCGCGGCCTCGAACACGCCGGCCGCAGCGGTGAGCCCTCCAGCTCCATCGCCTCCGCCCGCGCCGCCAGCCGGTCACGATGACCTCGCCAATCCCTATCGTTGACTCGCTCCGTCGCCTCTGCGACGCCCTCTTCGCGCATGGCTCGAGCCTTTGGAAAGCTGATCCTGTTCGGCGAGCATGCGGTCGTGCACGGCGTCGCGGCGATCGCGTGCGGGCTCGAGCGGGGGCTCGTGGCCGAGGTGACGCCCGTCGGGTTGGACCATTCGAGCCTCGATCTCGTCGGTCGGCGCGCCTCCGAGCGCGAGGACTCGCCGCTCGGGCGGGCGTTCACCGCCTTGCTCTCGGCCGGGGTCGGTCGACCTCGCGCGGCCGTCCACGCCACCGTTCAAGGAGAGCTGCCGCCAGGGATGAACCTCGGATTTTCGGCGGCCGCGGCCGTCGCGCTCGCGCGCGCGCTCGCCGAAGCCGGGACGGGTGACGACGCCGCCTCGGTGCAGGCACGCGCCGACGCTTGGGAGCGCGTGTTTCACGGCAACCCGTCTGGCATCGACGTGGCTGCGGCGCTCCACGGCGGTGTCATTCGCTACCGACGCGGTGAGCCTGTCGTGCCGCTCTCGATGGGGGCCTCGGTGCGGCTTTGCGTCGGCCTCTCGGGGACGAAGCCCGGGCCGACGAGCGTGATGGTCGAGTCGGTCGCAGAGCAACGGCGCCGCGATCCGGCGTCGTTCGAGCGCGCGCTCGGGTCGATCGCGGACCTGGTCGCGCGCGCGGAGGTCGCGCTCGCAGCGGGTCGAACGGCTGACTTGGGCCAATTGATGTCGATCAACCATGGCCTCCTCGCGGCTTGGGGCCTATCGACGGAGTCGCTCGACGAGCTGTGCGTGAGCGCCCTCACGAGCGGCGCGCTCGGCGCGAAGCTCACCGGCGCGGGGGGAGGCGGCGCGATGGTCGCGCTCCTCGGGGCGGGCGATTCACCGGAGGCGGTGGCCGTCGGCCGACGAACGCGCGAGGCCTGGCGCGTCCTGGGCTTCGACGGGTTCGAGGTGGTCGTGGGCGCGTCGTGAGGGTAGGAGCCATGGGGAGGGTCACACGTTGAGTCACGTCGCCGTTGCGCATCCGAACATCGCGCTTGCCAAATACTGGGGAAAGCGCGACCGAGGCCGAAACCTCCCCGCGGTCCCGAGCTTGTCCGTCACGCTTGGCGGGATGACGACCACCACTCGACTCACGACCGCCGACGTCGACGCGCTGTGGCTCGATGGGACCGAGCGCGCCGGGCGTCCGCTCGAGCGCGTGAGCGCGATGCTCGACCTGCTGTGGAGTGAGGCTGCTCGAGCCGGTGCGCGTCCTCGGGCCTGCGTCGAGAGCCGCAACGACTTTCCCACCGCGGCGGGGCTCGCCTCAAGCGCATCGGCCTTCGCCGCGCTCGCCGTTGCAGGCGATGGCTTCCTCGGGACGGCCCTCGGTGTCGAGCGGCTGAGCTGCATCGCACGACGGGTCTCGGCCTCCGCGGGGCGGAGCCTCTTCGGCGGCTTCGTCGAGCTGCCCGCTGGCGCGCCGGGTGACGCGCACTTGCCGGCAGCGCCGCTCGCTCCGCCCGAGCACTGGGACCTCCGACTCGTCGTCGCCGTGACCACCGAGGGGGCCAAGGACGTCGGCTCGACCGAGGGGATGAACCGCACCACCGAGACGAGCCCGTTTTACGCTGCGTGGGTCGACGCTGCGCCAGCGCTTGCGCGGCGGGTACGCGAGGCGGTCGTCGCTCGGGACTTCGAAGCGCTCGTCGCGCCGGTCGAGCAGAGCGCCCTCGCGATGCATGCGTCGGCGATCGCCGCGGATCCGGGTCTGCTCTACTGGAACGGCACGACCGTCGAGGTCTTGCGTGCGGTGCGGCGCTTGCGCGCCGGCGGAGTTCCCGCGTGCTTCACGATCGATGCGGGCCCACACGTGAAGGTGCTCACGCTCCCCGAGGCCGAAGGCGAGGTGACGCGCGCGATGAGCGAGCTTCCCGGCGTGCTCCGGACCATCTCCGCGCGCCCAGGCGGTGGAGCGCGGCTCGTCGAGGCTGGCTGAGGGCTCCGTGCGCGCCAGGGCTCCAGGCAAGCTCGTCCTCTCGGGGGCCTACTCGGTGCTCGAGGGGGCTCCGGCACTCGTCGCCGCGGTCGATCGCTACGTGCTAGCCGACGGCTCGCGTGAAGCTGCGCTCGTGACGGCCGAGGTCGCGGAGGCGGTGCGGCGCGGACTCGTCCCGCGGGCGGTCGCGTTCGACGCGAGTGCCCTCCGCGAGGCGCTCGCCGACGGCTCGAGCCGCAAGCTCGGTCTCGGCTCGAGCGCGGCCATTCTGGTCGCGACGATGGCGACGTCTCGCTCGTCGGAAGAGCTTGCCTCGCCGGAGTTTGGGCGTGCGCTCTTCGCCGAGGCGCTTGCCTGTCACCGGGAGGCGCAGGGCGGCGGCAGCGGGGTCGACGTCGCGGCGAGCTGCTTCGGGGGCGTCGTGCGCTGCCGGATGCATGGCCCAGAGCTCACGGTTGACTCGTCCCTGCTCCCCGACTGCACGGTGGAGACCTGGGCATGCGCGACCTCGGCGTCGACCTCGGGGATGCTCGCGAAGGTGCGGGCGTGGGCGGCACGTGAGCGTCCTCGTTACGACGCGCTGATTCGCGGCGCGAGCGACGGGGCAGAGCGGGCCTGCGCGGCGCGGGAGGTCGGCGAGCTCGTCGCGGCGCTTCGCGAGCAGCGACGGGCCCTCGCTGAGCTCGGGCGTCGAGCAGACGCCCCGATCGTGACCGAGGAGCTTGACGGACTCGACGCCGTCGCCGCGACCGATGGTGCGATCGCGTATCCCGCGGGTGCAGGTGGTGGGGATGTCGCGCTCTACGTCGGTGCGTGCCCCTCCAGCGAAGCCTTCCGAAGCCGAGCGACCTCCCTTGGCCTCGTGCGACTCGAGCTCCGGATCGGGGCTCCCGGCGTAGGGCCCGCTTGAGTCCCATGCGCGCGACGGCTCGACTCGTGGGCCTGCTCGCCCTCATGGGCAGCGCCGCGTGCGCGCAGGCTTCGGTGGTCCGCGTTTACGAGGGGCGTGTCCGCGACGAGCGGGCGATCGAGGCGCTCGCGTATCGTGAGCACCTCGCTGCGGCCGAACGGGAGGCGCGGGGTGAGCTCGACCGCGCTGCCGAGGCCTATCGCCGAGCGCTCGAGTCGGATCCCGAGAACGTCGAGGCATGGGTGAGCCTGGGCGCCGTGGAGTGTCGCCTCGGCCGCGAGCCGAGCGCGCCGTTCGCGGAGGCCGAGCGCATTGACTCGGGCTACGCACCTCTCTGGCTCGAGCGTTCGAAGTGCGCGCGGCAGCGTGGGGCCGTGGATGCGAACGCTGCGGAGCGCGCCTTCCGGCTCGACCCTGAGGCGGAGACGAACCTCCTCGAGCTCACGGAGTGCCTCGTCGCTCGCGGGCGCGCGCAAGAGGCCCTTCGATTCGTACGCGAACGCGCCAGCGTCGGCCCACCGTCTCGCCTCGTCCTCGACGCCGTCGCGCGGACGGCTAGGCTCGCCCGCGATGACGCCTGGACGGGGTGGGCCTCGCTGCGCCTCGCGAAGCTCGATGAGCGCCAAGGGCCGATGGGTGCCGCGTCGCTGCCCGACCCGCCCGAAATCCCATGGGCCACGCTCGCGAACGAAGGGGACGACGCGATCCGCCGCTGGGCAGCGCGTCGGCGGCTGTCTCGTGCGGAGGCAGGCGCGCTCTTCATCCTGCTGGGGCGCCCCGAGGTCGCATTGGTCGAGCTCCGCCGAGTTCTCGAGCTCGACCCTGCGGCGCTCGAGGAGCGCATGGTCGCCGCGCTCGCGGCCGAGCTCTCCGGAGCACCCGAGCCCGCGCTGTTGAGCGGGGGCCTCGCGTGGTCGTCGCTCGCAAAGGGGGGCGTGGGGGAGGGCGCGCTCGTCGCCCTCCTTCGACGCCATCACGGTGCTGGGCTCGGAGCCCTCGTCGACTCCTCGCCATCGTCCGAGCCTCCCTTCGGCGAGGGGCTCGGGCGCCTCGTGGCGCGCTGTCTCGCGACTTCGTGTGAGCCGTCGACACGGACGCGCTAGACTTCTCGGCTCGTGTCGGACGCCATCGTCTCAGCCAAGGTCGCAGCCCCGGAGCCGCTCACCGCCTACCAGCGCAAGCTCTTCGTCTTCCTGAGCGTGGCGACCTTCTTCGAGGGCTACGACTTCATGGCGCTCTCGCAGCTCCTCCCTGAGCTCCGCCAGAGCATGCGGCTCGACGAGACCGAGATGGGCGGGATGGTGACGACCATCAATTTCGGCACAATGCTCGCGTTCGCGCTCGTCGGGCTCGCCGACCGCTGGGGGCGAAAGCGCCTCCTCACCCTGACGATCGTGGGCTACACGCTCGCGACCTTCTTCACCGGGTTCGCCCCGAACCTCGTCGTGTTCACCTCGCTCCAGCTCCTCGCGCGCATGTTCCTCATCGCCGAGTGGGCGACCAGCATGGTGTACGCGGCCGAGGAATTCCCCGCCGCGCGTCGCGGCATGGTGATCGGCGTCATCCAGGCTTTCTCGAGCCTCGGCGCAGTACTCTGTGCTGGAGTCGTGCCGATCATCCTTCGCACCGAGTACGGATGGCGGAACGTGTACTTCGTTGGCATCGTTCCGCTCCTCATCCTGATGTTCGCGCGTCGCGGACTGAAGGAGAGCTCTCGCTTCGAGGCCGAGGTGGCCGCTCGTAAGGAGCGCCGCTCGTTCTTCCACATTTGGTCGACGCCGTACCGTAGTCGCGTCCTCTTGCTCGCGCTCGTGTGGGGGCTCACCTACGTCTGCACCAACAACGCGACGACGTTCTGGAAGCAGTTCGTCGTCACCGAGCGCGGGCTCAGCGATGGGCAAGCGGGCCTCGCCATCTCGCTCGCCGCCGTGGTGTCGATGCCGCTCGTCTTCGCGTCGGGAAAGCTCCTCGACGTGATCGGCCGCAAGCGCGGCGCGGTCGTGATCTTCCTTACCGGAGCGCTCGGGGTCCTTGGTGCGTACGGGGCGCGCGGCTTCGGTCCTCTGACGTTCGCGCTGGTCTTTGCGATCTTTGGCGCCGGCGCGTTCCTCCCGGTGCTGAACGCCTTCACCGCCGAGCTCTTCCCCACCTCGCTCCGCGCGGAGGCCTTTGCGTGGGGCAACAACGTCCTCGGTCGGATCCCTTACGTGCTCTCGCCGTTCATGATCGGCTGGAGCGCGGCGCGCATCGGCTGGGGGCCGGCGGTGCAGGTGACGACGATCGGGCCGGTCCTTGCCCTCCTTGTCATCCTCGTCGCGTTCCCCGAGACGAACGCGAAGGAGCTCGACGAGAGCTCGTCGCTCGGCCACTGAGGCCTCGCTCGGGCCTCCACGGCCGGCGTGCCATGGAGCTGCGCCCGCAAGGTCACTCGCCGAGGATCTTCACGAGCACGCGCTTCGGCCGCTTGCCGTCGAACTCCCCGTAGAAGATCTGCTCCCATGGGCCGAAGTCGAGCTTGCCTCGCGTCACGGCGACGACGACCTCCCGGCCCATGATCTGCCGCTTGTGGTGCGCATCGCCGTTGTCCTCGCCGGTCCGGTTGTGCGCGTAACGCTCCGGGCTCGGGTCGAACGGGGCGAGCTCCTCGAGCCAGCGCTTGTAGTCGTCGTGCAGGCCGGGCTCGTCGTCGTTGATGAAGACGCTTGCCGTGATGTGCATCGCGTTGACGAGGCAGAGGCCCTCGCGGACTCCGCTCTTCGACACCTCCGCCTCTACGTCGGGCGTGATGTTGACAAAGCCCATCCGCGCCGGGACAGTGAAGGAGAGATACGTCGTATGCGACTTCATCTTCACGTTTCGTAACCCGGCTCGCGCGAGGCCGCGACCCCGAAGGGGCGATGACGCGTCGGGGAGCTTGAACCTCGCGGTCCACCGGGGTACGCGACTTCGAGCCCCGGGAGCACTTCATGACAAGCCGTTTCGACATCGATCGCTTCATGGAACAGTCGGGCGCCGTCGAGCTCGACGACATTGCATGGGAGGACGTCCCGAAGTATCCGCTCACGCCCGAGGCGCTGCGCGCGCTCCGGTACTTCATGACGACCGAGAGCGCGACGTTCTACTACCTCCGCGGTCTCATTCAGACGAAGCCCGCGCTCGCCGAGCCTGAGTTCGCGCCGTTCCTCTGCGCGTGGGCCTTCGAGGAAGAGTTCCACGGGCGCGCCTTCCACAAGTTCATGCGCGCGTACGGAGTCGACGTCGACGAAGACTACCGCGCGAAGATGTACAGCAGGCGCACCGGTGGGGAGCGCAAGGACGAGATCGGTCAGTTTCTCCTCTCCGTGCTCTTTCCGGAGGCGTGGCCCGCCGCGCACATGGCCTGGGGGGCGATCCAGGAGTGGACCACCTACACCGCCTACACGCAGCTGATCCAGCGCACCGGCCATCCGATCCTCGAGACGATTTGCCGGCGCATCATGAAGCAGGAGCTGCGGCACTTCTCGTTTTACTACCATCAAGCCGAAGAGCGGCTTCGCAGCTCACGCTTCGCGCAAGAGCTCACCTCGAGGACGCTGAAGTTCGCGTGGACCCCGGTCGGCGACGGCATGTCGTCGAAGGACGACGTCGCCCATGCCCTCCAGTACCTGTTCGACGGCGCCGAAGGCACGGCCGTCGCCACCATCGAGAAGAAGATCCGGCAGCTTCCCGGACTCGAGTGGTTCGATCTCCTGAGCAGGTACGTGTCGAGGAACGGCATTCGTCGCGCGCCCGAGTCATGGTTTGATCGCTCTCGGGTGGAGTCGGCTGCGGTGCTCGCCTGAGGCGATGACGAGCCGCGTCGCGCTCTTCGGCCTCGCGGGCCTGCTCGCGCTCGTCGGCTGCGCCGGGCCTCCGCGCCCCGTCGAGGCTCGCGTCGCCGATCTTCGAGCGGGGATCCTCGCGCCTCGCTCGGCGTCGCTCCTGCCTCGCGACCTCCGCGCGGTGGTGTGGGTCCCGCGTCTCGGTGAGGCGCTTCGCAGAGGTGGCGTACTGGCGGGGGCCCCCGAGCGTGAGGGGGCTTGGGCCGCGCTCGAGGTGCTGGCCGCTCGAGCGTTCGGTCTCGAGGCGCTGGACGAGGGCTCACTCGGCGAGCAGGGGATCGCGCTCGATGGCGAGGCAGCCTTGGCCTGGCTCCGGGATGACACCTATGCCGTGGCGTTCGAGCTCGCGCGGCCGGAGGCCTTCGAGAGGGCCGCGCGGCGCAGCCTGACGACGGGTGCCGGCGATGTTGCGGTTGCCTCGGGATTTGGGACGCGGGCCTACGTCGAGCTCGACGCAGCGTTCGTCCTTCGCGGCCGACACGCCGTCGTCTTTCGAGGGACCGAGGCGGCTCTGCACGCGCAGGCGCTGACGCGACCGAGCCAGGGTGAGCGGCTCGCCGACGACGAGGCGTTTGCGACGGCCCTGCGAGCCGCATCGAGCGCGCCTGACGGCAGGCGTCCATCGCCTGCGGCGGCCGTGTACATCGCTGCGGCCGGCGCGCAGCGGTGGCTCGGACTCGCGGAGACGCACTGGGTTCGGGAGCGCGGTCCGTATGTCGAAGCCCTCGAGAGGCGGCACTCCGAGGTGCTCGTCGCGGCGGCCGACCGCCTGGCGAGTCGTGAGGCGCTTCGCGCGCTCGACGCGGCACACCGGCGACGGGTCGCTCGTGTGGAACCTCTCGCGGAAGCTTTGCCTCGGGACAGGTTGGTCGCGCCGCTCGGCGGGCTCTTCGTCACGCTTGAGCCCGCGAGGGCCGTGGCGCCGCGATCGAGCTGGGCGCTACGCGGCGTCGTTCTCGGTCGCGACGTCACGATCCCCGAGGGGAGCTTGCCAGAGCTCCTCGCGCTGCTCGGCGCTGAGCCCGCGCCAACGGGGCCCGACGCCACCGTCTCCATCGACTTGGGGAGGCTCGTGATGGCCACGCCCGAGCTCGCCGTCGCGCGCGTCCCAACCGGCCGGCCCGAGGTGGCGACGCGCTCGAGTCAGCCGAGCAGCACGCCCCTCACTGGAGCCGCGCCGCCGCGGTCCGACGATGCGGCCCTCCTCGACGAGCTCGTCGACGTCCAGCGAGGGCTCGCGCGCCTCGACGAGGAGAGCGCTCGCCGTGCCTGGGTGGTAGCGCCGGGGGCCGGCTGCGCCACGCTGCGTCTTCGCGTCGCGTCGCTCGGGACTCAGCTCGGGCGACTCGAAGGCGAGCTCGCTCTCGAAGGCGGCGGCGTGTTCCCCGCGCTCGTGCGCGCCCTGGCGCCTTCGGAGGACGACGTCGTGACTGTCGCGGCGTCGCGCACCCGCGCAGCCCTCCTCGCTCGACGGAGCACCCTCCTCGACGCCCTCTATCGCACCGCCGGCTCCCCTGACGGCGCGCGCTGAGTCACCGGTTTGGGTCTTGACTCACGTCAAGACGGATCATTGGGGCGGCGCGGGGGTCCTTGGCTGGTTTCCGCTCTCGGAGAGCGTGTCCTCCGAGACCTCGGGCACGTCGCGCTTGGCGTCGAACGTCAGCTCGAGGTCGAGGACGTTGTCGTCGCCCTCCTTGACCTCGAAGGGTTTCGTCACGCTGAGCAGGTTGGCCTGCGGGAGCATCGCGCTCACGTCGACCTTGCCGACCGGGAGCCCCTCGATTCGGTACTGCCCGTCGAGTCCGGTGACGGAGGTCGTGGCGTAGCGAAGGTGGAACACATGGGCCACCATGAAGGTCCGCCCCATTTGGTCGCGCAACCAATAACGGCCGTATCCCCGCGAGTAGAGCTTCACCGGGTCGCCCTGTGGAACGGCCACGATCGACGCCGGCAGCTTGGCACCGTCGAGCCATGGGACGTAGCTCGTCGTGTCCACATCGACATTTCGAACCTCGAGGTGTTGCCCTTCCGTGAGGGCGATCGTGCGGGTCGAATAGGCGCAGCGCGACACCGTCACCGGCACGACGGGCTTCGTCGGCGGGACGAAGCCCTCGTAACGCGTCACGGACACGAGCGCGTCGGCGAGCGCGCCACCTTGCCCGACACGGAAGAGCGTTCCGTACATCGCGGCGGCCGTCCCCTCGCAACCCTTTGGATAGGCGTGGGGAGTCATCGGCGGTGGGTCACCCTTGACGCGGATCACGCCGCGCAGCGTGCCCTTTGGTCCCGAGTACGGTGCGAGCTCGGTCGACGCGCTCGGGCTCGAGGTTGGGGCCGCCACGCTCGACGTCGCCGCGGTCGGCGAGGGGGCGTTCGAGGTTACGGCGGACGCGACCCCCCCTCTGCCGCTCGAGGAATCGCACGCCGCGAGCCCGAGCGCCAGGACCATCGAGGGGAGGGCGCGTGGTGGCATACGACCCGTCAACGCAGGCTCACCGCGCTCGCGAGCGATGCGACGCGCGGCAAGGCCGACTCGAGCGCCATCGACAAGGACGACGTCGGCCAGAGGCCGATCGCCACCACGAGGATGGCGCTGAGGACGAGGGCAGAGGTCACGTAGCCCGAGCGCATCGGCTTGGCGATCGGCGCTCCCGGGGCCGGGTCGCGCATGTACATGAACACCATGACGCGCAGGTAATAGTAGGCGGCGATCACGCTGTTCAAGAGCAGCAGGATCGTGAGGACGTGGAGTCCGGCTCCGATGCCCGCGCGCGCGATGTAAAGCTTGCCAAAGAAGCCCGAGGTAGGCGGCATGCCTGCGAGCGAGAGCAGGAAGAACGACAACGCGAACGCTGCCGTCGGGTGACGCTTGCCGAGGCCCGCGAGGTCCTCGTAGCTCACGGCCTCGCGCCCGTGGCTGCCGCACGCGATGAGCCCGGCGAAGGCTCCCGCGGTCGAGACGGTGTAGCTGAGCAGGTAGAAGAGCACGCCGCCCTGCGCGCCGTTGCCGTCCTTCATCAGCGCCACGACGCCGACCAAGACGTAGCCGGCATGGGCGATGCTCGAGTAAGCGAGCATGCGCTTGACGGACTCCTGTCGTCCGGCGACGAGGTTCGCGACCGTCATCGTGAGGACGGCGAGCGCCGCCACGAGGGGAGGCCACCCTGCGCCCCAGGACATGCTCGCGGGGTCGCCGAAGATCCCGAGGAGCACCCGCAGCGTCATCGCGAACGCGGCGCTCTTCACCGCCACCGCCATGAAGCTCGTGGCCGGGGTCGGCGCGCCCTCGTACGCGTCGGGCGTCCACATGTGGAATGGCACCGCGCTCACCTTGAAGGCGAGGCCCGCGACGACGAGGACCATCGCGACGAGCAACATGCCAAGGTCCGCTGAGGCTCCGCGACCGCCGAGGCCAGCGCGAATCGTCGCGCCGATGCTCGCGAGGTCGGTCTTGCCCGTGACGCCGTAGATCAGCGCGCCGCCGTAGAGGAGGAGCGCTGCGGCGAACGAGCCGAGCAAGAAGTACTTCACCGCGCCCTCGGTCGAGCGGAGGGACCCGCGGCGGAAGCCAACCATCGCGTACACCCCGAGCGACATCGTCTCGAGGCCGATGAACATCGTCAGGAGGTCGCCCGCGGCGGCGAGGATCATCGCGCCGACCGTCGAGAACACGAGGAGCGGAAAGAACTCTCCGCGATCGAGCCGGTGCTCGGGCAGGTACCCACCCGCCATCAGGGCCGCGAGCCCTGCGCCGACGCAGAGCACGAGCTGGAAAAACAGGGTGAACCGGTCGACCAAGAGCCATGGCGCCGTCGCCTGAGCGCCGGGCAACGACTCGGGGCCAACGAGCCAAAGCGACCCCGAGACGATGGCGCCCGCGAGGAAGACGACGAAGCTGCCGAGCGCGAGATCCGAGGCGGGGCCCCCGGACTTTCGCGAGCCGAACGCCTCGGCCATCATCAGGCCGAGACCTCCCAGCGAGACGATCAGGAGCGGAGCGAGGGCGACGAGGGCGTCCTTCACGGCTCACCTCCGGCCTTGCGGAGCGGAAGGTTCTTGAACTTCTGCATGATCTCCTCGTTGCGGGCGGCTCGCGCGCGGTTCGTGTCTTCGTCGCTGCGCGGCTTTGGGGCCTCGGCTGCCTTCGCAGGCGCCGCAGCGGTCTTCGTCGCAGCCTCCGTCACGGCGCTCGGCCCGCCGGCCTCCGCGTCGGGGGCGCCGACCAGGAACGACGGAGGGAACATGTCGCGCGGCAAGAGCCTCGCCGCGAGCGGGGTCTCCGGCGTGTCGGAGAAGAGGTGCACGAACTGCTGCTGGTACGACTCGACCGCCGGGCGCATCCGATCCGTCATGATCGAAGGGAAGAAGCCGATGACGAAGATCATGATCACGAGCGGAGCCACCGCGAGCGCTTCGCGCGGGGTGATGTCGTCGAGGTGCTTGTTCTTTGGGTTCGACAGCGGACCGAAGAACACCTTCTGCACCATGCCGAGCATGTAGACCGCGGCGAGGATGACGCCGAACGCGGCGCCGATCGCTTCGATCGCCCCGAACTGATTCAGGCGCTTCGACACGAAGGTCCCCGCGATCACCATGAACTCACCGACGAAGCCGTTCGTCCCGGGGACGCCGATCGACGCCATCGTCACGATGAGGAACAGCACCGTGTACACCGGCATGACCTTCGCGATCCCACCGAACTCGCTCACCTCGCGAGTGTGGCGTCGATCGTAGAGCACGCCGACGAGCAAGAAGAGGGCGCCGGTCGCGAGGCCGTGGTTGACCATTTGGAGGATCGCGCCCTGGATCCCGCTCGGCGTCGCGCCAAAGAGGCCCAGCATCACGAAGCCCAGGTGCGCGACCGACGAATAGGCGACGAGCTTCTTGATGTCGTCCTGCTTCCACGCGCACAACGCGCCGTAGAGGATGCCGCCGATCACGGCGAAGGCGCCGAGGTTGCCCGCCAAGATCGCCGACCGGAAGGGGAAGAGCCCCATCGAGAAGCGCAGGTACGCGTAGGTTCCCAGCTTCAACATCACCGCGGCAAGCACCACCGAACCGCCGGTCGGCGCCTGCACGTGCGCGTCGGGGAGCCAGGTGTGGAGCGGCCACATCGGGACCTTGATGAAGAACGCGAGCGAGAACGCGAACCAGCACAAGAACTGGGCGCTCATCACGACCGGCTTTTGCGTGTCGGGGAGCACCACGCGCGACAGGGCGAGGTAGTCGAAGGTCCACTGGCTGGTCAGCTCGTGGTGCGTCCACACGAGGTAGAGCATCGCGCCGAGCATCAAGACCGAGCCCGTCATCGTGAAGAGGAAGAACTTCACCGAGGCTTTGATCTTCTCCGCTCCGCCCCAGATGCCGATCATCAGGAACATCGGCACGAGCATCAGCTCCCAGAACACGTAGAAGACGAAGAGATCGAGCGCGACGAAGGCGCCGATCATCGCCCCCTGCAGCATCAGGAACGCAGCGCAGAGCTCCTTGTGGCGGCTCTTGATCGAGCCAAAGCTCGCGAACGCCGCGATCGGCGTCGTGAAGGTGGTGAGGACGATCAGCCAGACGCTGATGCCGTCGGTCGCCACGTGCCAGCGAATTCCAGCCGACTCGATCCACGGCACGATGTGCTGGAAGTGCCAGCCCGGGGTCATCGGCACCGCGAGCAGCGCGAGCGACGCGACGAAGCTGACGGCGAAGACCGCGTAAGTGACGCCGCGCAAGAGGCTCGGCATCTGTCGTGGCAGGAACAACACGAACAGACCCGCGACGATCGGGAAGCCGATGAGGAAGTCGAGCAGGTACGGCCACTCGGTCGACGTCGGCGCATCCGGCTTCGCGACCGCCTGAGTGCCGTCTGGCCATAGCCACCCGACGCTCGCGAGGAGGAAGAAGGTTACGGCGGCGAGGCCGATGCGGTGCTTCGTCGCCGCCTTTCGCGGCATCACGTAGGCGACGGCCGCAGCGAGCAGAGCGGGGATCACGGGGGCGAGGCTCACGGCGTACCTCCCATCGGCGCGCGCGCCGGGGCTTGGAGCGGGGTCTGGGGCCGCGCGGTCGCGTCCCCCGCTGCAGGCTTGGCCGTGCAGCAGTCGTTGCCCATTTCGCGGCAGGTCGTGAAGGACGTCTCCGTCGTCCCACCGAACACGTTGCGGACCTCGAGGCGAACCTGCTTCGTCTGGCAGCGCTCGAGCTTCGTCGAGAAGGTCGCCGCCGCGGTGAAGTCGCCGCTCTGCGCGGCCTCTCCCTCGGCCCAGCGGTACGAGTAGCCGTGGCCGGGCGCTGCGGTGAAGGTAACGTCGCCCGAGGAGCGCAGCTTCGACGAGTCGATCTCGGCCTCGGCGTGCGGCGTCAGAATGAACCAGCCAAGGCCCGCGACTCCGAGCACCATGCCGGCTGCGTAGACCTGCACGCGACCCGTTTGAAGCAACCGGAGGCCTGCACCAAACAGCTGGGTCACCGCGGCGGTGAGGCGAGCGATCACCCCGTCGATGAGCCACTTGTCGATCGCCACGGCGGTGTCGCCCATCGCGTCGATGAAGCCGAGCACCGTCGCCTCGTAGAACTCATCGACGCGCCACTTGTCGCGCACGATGCGGTGAAGGCTAGGCGCCGCGGCGACGAAGGCCTCGGCCGGCTTGCCGCCCTGCTGCGCGTAGACGTAGTAAGCGCCGCCCGCGCCGACTGCGAACACGGTCGCGCCGACTCCGAGGAGCGGCCACATCATCGCGTGGGCCCCCGCGCGCTCCACCACGTGGGTCGAGGCGCTTGCGAACACCGGGTGCCAGAAGCGCTCGAGCGCCGTGAGGTGCAGCGGCTCGGCGTAGACCAGGCCTCCGAACAGCGCGAAGAACGCGAGCACCGCGAGCGGCAGCGTCATCTGCCAGGGGGACTCGTGCGGCGCGGCGCCTTCGCGTGGGCCCTCGCCGTGCGCGTGCTCGTCGTCACCGTGATGTGCGACGTGGCCCTTCACGATCGTCCAGCCTCGGAAATCGCCCCAGAAGGTTAGGAAATACGCTCGGAACATGTAGAAAGCGGTGCACACCGCGCCGAGGACGCCGAGCGCGTAGATCGCCTGGCCGTACCACGCTGGCGCGACCCAGAGGCCGGGCTGCGTGGCTGCGATCTGGCTCGAGAACGCCTTGAAGAGCACCTCGTCCTTCGAGAAGAAGCCGCTCGTCATCGGACAGCCGGCGATGGCGAGGCACGAGATCAAGAAGGTCGCGTGCGTGATCGGCATGTGCTTGCGGAGCCCGCCCATGTTGCGCATGTCCTGCGAGCCCTCCTCGTCGTGGATGACGTGGTGCATCGCGTGGATGACGGAGCCCGCGCACAAGAAGAGGCAGCCCTTGAAGAACGCGTGCGTGAGGACGTGAAAGAAACCCGCGGCGAACGCCCCCGAGCCGACGCCCACGAACATGTAGCCGAGCTGGCTCACGGTCGAGTACGCGAGCACCTTCTTCAGGTCGGTCTGCGCGAACGCGATGCTCGCCGCGAAGAGCGCCGTCAGCGCACCGGTGCCCGCGACGACGGCCATCGCGAACGGCGACAGCACGAACAGGAACGACGTGCGCGCGACGAGGTAGATGCCCGCAGTCACCATGGTCGCGGCGTGGATGAGTGCCGAGACCGGGGTTGGGCCCGCCATCGCGTCAGGCAGCCACACGTAGAGCGGCAGCTGCGCGCTCTTGCCCATGCAGCCGACGAACAGCGCCAGCGCCACGAGCGTCGGGACGCTCGCGCGGATCGGCTGTGCGGGGATGAGCCATGATGGGAGCTCGAGGCCCGGGATCGGCCAGACAGTACGCATCTGCGACAGTGCCGACTGGCTCGTCTCGAGCGTCGAGAAGCGCAGCGTGCCCGCGTAGTAGACGAGCATGGCCATCGCGACGAGCAGGCCGAAGTCGCCGATGCGGTTCGTGATGAAGGCCTTCTTGCCCGCGCTCGCCTTCCTGTCCTCGCCGAACCAGAAGCCGATGAGCAGGTAGCTGCAGAGGCCGACGCCCTCCCAACCGACGAACAACACCGCGAGGTTGTCGCCGAGGATCAGCACGAGCATCGAGAAGACGAACAGGTTCAGGTACGCGAAGAAGCGGTAGTACCCGGGGTCTTTCGACATGTACTCGCTCGAGTACAGGTGGATGAGGAACCCGACGCCGGTGACCACCAGCATCATCACGCCGCTCAGCGGGTCGACGCTGAAGGCGACGTCGATCGGGACCGTGGAGGTGCCGCCGTCGATCGTGAACCAGCGCCACGCCGTCCAGGTGAAGCGCGTCACCGCATGCCCGCCGCCGCCGTGCCCCGCGCCATGAGCGCCGCCGGCGCTCGTCAACATGGCGAAGGCCGCGAGGCAGAGCACGAACGAGCCGCCGACGGCGGACAGCGCCATCGTACGGACGCCCTCTTTGCCGAGGCGCTTGCCGAACACGCCGCACACGAAGGCGCCGACGAGCGGGAGCAGGAGCACCAGCGCGAGGAGCGAGAAATCGTCGGCGGGGAATTGGGTTCTGAGCTGTTCCATCTTCAGGGTTCCCGGTCGCTCAGTGCTTGAGGGCGGTTGCCTCGTCCGAGCGGACGGTGCCGCGCAGTCGGAAGTAGGCGAGGACGATCGCGAGACCGACCGCGGCCTCCGCGGCGGCGATGGCGATGACGAAGAACGCGAGCACTTGGCCCCCGTGGTTTTGCGGGTGCAGGCGGTTGAACGCGACGAGCGTGAGGTTCACCGCGTTAAGCATCAGCTCGATGCTCATGAGAAGGACGAGCAGGTTGCGGCGCAGCAGAAAGCCCACCGCTCCTGTCGCGAACAGGGCGGCGGCCAGCACTAGGAAGTAGTGGATCGGGATCGTCATGCGCGGTCTCCGGCGTGAGCGGACGCGGCCCCTGCAGTCGTGGCCTCGGTGATGGCGGAGCCCTCGCCCTTGCCGCCATCCTGCGTCGAGGGGTCGGCGGGCTCGAGCGTTGGGTCGGCCTGCTTGCCGCGACCGACCGCGAGGGCGCCCACCACGGCGACGAGCAGCAGGGCGCCGGTGAGCTCGAAGGGGATGACCTTCTCGGTGAAGAGCTCACGGCCGATCTTCTCGATCGTGCCGAAATGTTCCGCGACCGCGGGGACCGCAGCCTTGCCGCGATCGGCCGACACCCGAAGCATCAGCGTGCCCGCGCCGAGGACGCACGCTACGAACACGCCCGCGGCGAGGTAGCGGGGCAGGGCGGCGCTGCCGTCGGCCGGCGACTCGGCCGACGAGCCGAGGAGCATCACGACGAAGATGAACAGGATGACGACCGCGCCGGCGTAGACGATGAGCTGGATGGTCGCGAGGAACTCTGCGTGGAGCAGCAGGTAGCAGCCGCAGATCCCGAGAATCGTCGTCAGCAGCCCCATCGCACCGCGGATCGGGCGTCGCGCCGCCACGGTCGCGATCGCACCTCCGAGGGTGAGGAGCGCGGCGAGTGCGAAGAACACCCTCTCCACGAGTTGCATGTTGGTCATCGCTTCGTCTCTCGGTCAGGCTTGGGGCAGGACGGGGCTGGTTCGCTTCGCTGAGGCGCGCTGAGTCGGCTCACTCGGCCGCGGCGGCGTGAAGCTCGAGTCGGTTGGTCGACGAGCGCCCGCCGGTGCGGATGTACTCTTCGAACTCGGGCCGGAATTTCTTGAGGAACCCGAGCGCTGGCATCGCGGTTCCCTCGCCGAAGGCGCAGATCGTGTTGCCCATGATGCTGTTGGCGACTTCGCTGAGGCGGTTCAGATCGTCGAGGGTGCCAGTGCCGGCCACGATCTTGTCGAGCAGGCGCTCGAGCCAGCCGCTGCCCTCGCGGCACGGTGTGCACTGGCCACACGACTCGACGCGATAGAACCGCATCAGGTTGTGCATCGCGCGCACGGGGCAGGCTTGGGTCGAGAGCACCGTCGCGCAGCAGGTGCCAAGCATGGTGCCGAGGCCGCGGAAGGTCTCGACGCCCATCGGCACGTCGAGGACGCTCTTCCCGTGCCAAGCGTGGAGCGCGTCCTTCTCGTTCGGCGCGTTCACGAGCTCGTCGGCGCGCAGGATTGGGGTCGACGAACCACCGGGGATGACCGCCAGGAGCTCGCCGCCCTTCACGCCGCCGCCGAGGTCGTAGATGAGCTCGCGCAGCGTAACCCCGACCGCGCACTCGAAGATGCCGGGCGTCTTCACGTGACCGCTCACGCCGTAGAGCCTGCAGCCGCCTTCCTTGGGGTGCAGCGCGCTCATCTTCGAGAAGTTCTCGCCACCGAGGCGCATCACCGTCGGGACGGTGGCGATGCTCTCGAGGTTGTTCACCGTCGTCGGCATGCCGAAGGCGCCGGCCTGCGCCGGGAACGGCGGCTTCAAGCGTGGCTCGCCACGACGCCCCTCGAGCGAGTTCAAGAGCGACGTCTCCTCGCCGCAGATGTACGCCCCCGCGCCCGCATGGACGTAGACCTCGACCGGGTAGTCGACGCCAAACGGCTTCGCGCCGAGGTAGCCCTTCTCTTTCGCCTCGCGGATCGCTCCCCACAGGCGATCCTTTGCGAGGTGCAGCTCGTCGCGAACGTAGATGTAGGCCACGTGCGCGCCGATCGCTCGGCAACCGATGATGCAGCCCTCGATAGTCGAGTGTGGGTCTTTCTCCATCAAGGTGCGATCCTTGAAGGTCCCCGGCTCTCCCTCGTCGGCGTTGATCACGAGGTAATGGGGCCGCTCCGGCGCGACCTTGGGCGCCATGAAGCTCCACTTGATGCCCATCGGGAACCCGGCTCCGCCGCGGCCGCGCAGGTTCGCCGCCTTGCACTCGTTCACGATCTCCTCGCGCGACATCGACATCGCCCGTCGCGCTTGCTCGTAGCCGCCGTCCGCGAGGTAGCGCTCGAGGGTGTGTCCGTCCTTGGTCCCGTAACGCTTGGTCAGGTGTTCGGTTCGCTGAAGCATGGCTCGTGTTGGGGTAAGGGCGAGGGCCGCGACGTGGCCGACTCGACGGTTTCGGTTCGTTGTAGGCGGTGGGGGGCGCGCGTCGCTCGGTGCTCGCTGCGCTCACGAAGGTCGGCTTACGATTGACGGAGTCGGTCGAGGAGCACGTCGACCTTCTCGGGGCTCAGGTTCTCATGATACTCGCAGTCGATTTGCATCATCGGCGCGGTGCCGCAGGAGGCGAGGCACTCGGCGGTGTGAAGCGTGACCTGCCCGTCCGCGGTCGTCTCACCGACGTGGATGCCGAGGCGCTCCTCGCAGTGCGCGACGATCGCGTCGGCTCCGTTCAGCGCGCAGCTCAGCGTTCGACAGACCCACACGTGGTGCTTGCCGACCGGGTGCGTGTGGTATAGCGAGTAGAAAGTCGCGACGCCGAACACGTGCGCGGCCGAGAGCTCGAGCCTCTCGGCGACGTAGGCGATGACGTCGTCCGACACCCATCCGTTCTGCTCCTGCGCGAGGTGGAGAAGCGGAAGGCAGGCGGCCATCTTGGTCGGGTAGCGAGCGAGGATTTCGGGGAGCTGTTGCTCGCGCTCGGGGGTCAGCTGAAAGGCCATCGATCCTTGGCGGGCGAGCGGGTTGGAGTGCTCGACCTGTGTGCGGCGCAAGCTACTTTCCGGCACACGACGGGTCAAGGGTTCAGGGGTCTCGCCCTGGCACGCGGCGTCGGTGGCTCGGGGCGCGCCGTCGAGGCCCCGAAACGACTGCGTTTCTCTTGAGGTGAACGAGCGCCTTCACTACGCTCCGCTCCGTACTTGCCGCGACGCCTCCAGCAGGTGGAGGCTGCGACGGCACTCCCCGAGGTAACGGCGTGTTCTGTCCCAACTGTGGCACTCAGAATCCGGACAACGTGGCCGCGTGCATCAAGTGCGGCTTCGCTCTTCAAGTCGGAGGCGGAGGGGCCCCGCGCTTCAAGGGGACGATGATGATGGGGCAGGCCCCGGGCGGGATGCCTGGTGCGGCCGCTGGAACGGACGCTGGTCTCGGTGCGACCGTCGCGATCGATCAGATGCCCGACCTCCTGGCTCAGGCCCCCGCGGTTGCGCCCGCTCCC
>Ga0194129_10002587_pt1 | contig 27020 bp, 25 predicted proteins | sample TA2KigCa35mmetaG_FD_150862 | JGI IMG/M metagenome (GOLD analysis project Ga0194129, IMG submission 150862) | Freshwater microbial communities from Lake Tanganyika, Tanzania - TA2015038 Kigoma Deep Cast 35m | ecosystem: Environmental > Aquatic > Freshwater > Lake | place: Tanzania: Lake...
CCTGCCGACAGGAACAACAGTCGCCAGCTTGCCGCTTGCCGCGCCGTGCCGCTGCGTGCTGCCCGTGTCTTGCCCTGCCCGTTCGCTAGAAGGTAGGCCTCCACGCCGGCTTCAGTTGAGCTTCACGCGCCCGCTCAGGATCAGCTGGCGGTTGGTCTGCAGTTCGCGCTGGATGATGCGCTGCAACTCCGCCGGCGTGCTGGTGACGGTATCGCCGAAGGCGGCCAGCCGCGTGCGCACCTCGTTGGATTGCAGCGCGCGCACCAGGGCCTGGTGCAACCGCGTGACCACGTCGGGCGGCGCCCCCGCTGCCAGCCCGAAGCCGACCCAGGGCACCTCGTCGTAGTCGGCCAGGGCAGGGATGCCCGACTCGCGCGCCGGCTGAGCGCGTGGCGCATGCACGGCGGGACGGCTGCCGGTGGACGCGATCGCCACCAGGCGCCCGTCGTCCAGTAAAGCCTTGCCGGCGCCGGACACGATCATGAGCTGGATCTGGCCGGCCGCCAGCTCCACCAGCGCAGGCGCCTCGCCGCGGTACGGCACATGGGTGGCCTCGATGCCCAGGCCGGAGAGCAACTTTTCCGTGGCCAGGTGGTACCAGCTGCCGATGCCGATGCTGCCGTAGTTGAGCTTGTCCGGATTGGCGCGCGCCCAGGTCACCAGTTCGCGCAGGTTGCGCGCTGGAATCGAGGGATGGACGACGATCGCGTTGGAACTGCTCAGCCCGGTGGTCAGCGGCTGGATGTCCTTGAGCGGGTCGTAGCCGATCTCCTTGTCCAGCAACGGCGCCACCGAGAGGATCGACGACGAGATGTAGGCCAGGGTGTGGCCATCGCGCGGCGCGCGCAGCACGGCCTGCATCGCGATCTTGCCGCCGGCGCCGGCCTTATTGTCCACCACGACCGGTTGGCCCAGCAGCGGGGAGAGCTCCTGCGCGACGGCGCGCGACATCGTGTCGGCCGGGCCTCCGGGCGCAAAGGCGACCACGATCGTGATCGGCTTCGACGGGAAGGCCTGCGCACGGGCGGAGCCAGCCAGCCAGTAAGCGGCCAGCGACGCCAGCGCGAGGTGGCCGGCCTGGCGGATGATTTGGCGAGGTTGCATGGGGTTCTCCTCGGGGGGTTGAGGGGCGGGGAAGGGGATCGGTCGCTGGGGCTCAGACGATGCCATCGCGCTGCAGCGCCTCGATGGCTGCAAGGTCCAGGCCCAGGCGCTCCTGCAGCACCTGGCGCGTGTGCTGCCCGAGCATCGGGGGCGCGCGGTGCTCGACCGGCGAGAGGGGCAGGCGCAACGGGCTGCGCAGGGTGGGCACGTCCACGCCGCTGGCGTGCGGCACGCGCAAGGCCAGGCCGCGGTGCTGCACCTGGGGGTCCTCGAACAGCTGGCGCATGTCGTTGATCGCTGCGCAGGGTACGCCCCGGGCCGACAGGCGTTCGATCCAATGCGCCAAGGGCGCGGCCAGGGCCTGCGCCTGCAGGATGTCGTGCAGTTCGGCCCGGCTGCGGATCCGGGCGGCGTTGCCGGCAAAGCGCGGCTCGGCGGCGAGGGAAAGGTCCAGCCCCAGCACCTGCAGCATGGCGGCGAACTGGCCGTCGTTGCCGGCGGACATCAAGAAGTACCCGTCGCTGGCGCGGAACACCTCGCTGGGCGCGGTGATCGGGTTCAGGTTGCCCTGGCGTTGCGGCACCTCGCCGGTCATCAGGTAGCCGAGCGCCAGGTGGGCGTTGAGCGCCGTGGTGACGTCAATCATGGCCATGTCGATCCTCTGGCCGCGCCCGCTGGCCGCGCGTTGCGTGAGCGCCGCCAGGATCGCGATCGTGGCGTACAGCCCGGTGAAGATGTCGGTGATCGGAACCGCCGCACGCATCGGCCCGGCTCCCGGTTCGCCATCGGGCACACCACAGGTGCTCATCAGGCCCCCCATGGCCTGCAGCACCGAGTCGTAGGCTGGTCGCGGCGCGTACGGGCCGTCCTGGCCGAAGCCGGTCACGCTGCAGTACACCAGGCCGGGATGTGCTGCGCACAGGGTCGCGCCGTCCAGGCCGTGCTGTTGCAGCGCCCCGACCTTGTAGTTTTCGACCAGCACGTCGCTGGAGAGCGCCAGTTCGCGCACCAGGGCTGCGCCGCGCGCGGTCGTGATATCGACGGTCACCGAGCGTTTGTTGCGGTTGCAGCCGAGGAAGAAGGCCGAGTCCTGGGTGCGGAGTCCGTCCGCGGTGCTCACGTAGGGTCCGACGCGGCGCGTGTCGTCGCCCACGCCGGGGCGCTCGATCTTGATCACGTCGGCGCCCAGGTCCGCCAGGGTCTGCGTGCACCAGGGACCGGCGACGACGCGGGTCAGGTCGAGCACCTTGACGTGGGACAGGGCGCGCATGGCTCAGGCCGGGCGGGCCAGGCGCCGCGCCAGGAAGTCCAGCACGGCGGTGTTGAAGCGCTGCGGATCCTCCGCCCAGCCGAAGTGGCCGAGCCCGGAGAGATTCACGAACTCGGCGCCAGCGATCTTGGCCGCCATCTTCTGCATCACGACGGCCGGCGCGGTCTGGTCCAGTTCGCCGGCGATGCCCAGCACCGGCACGTCGAGCGTGGGCAGCAGGTCGCGGCCTTCGAAGCCGACGACCGCGGCCACGGCCGCGCGGAAGGTCTCTTCGCGCATCTGGCTCACGGTGGAGACCACCAGGTCGACGGCCGGCCCGCCGGCCCCGGGGGCCATCATGGCGCGCAGCATCTCGGGGGCGTAGTCGGGAATGCTGCGTCCGGCGTCCAGCGGCGCCACGCGTGCGCGCACGAACTCGCGCTGCCAGTCGCCATCGGGGCTGCCGAAGGCGGCGCTGGTGGCCGACAGCACGTAGCCGTGGATGCGCGCGCGCGCATGGCGCCAGGCCTGCTGGGCGATCATGCCGCCCATGCTGTGGCCCATGACGACGTTGCACGCGCCGCCTTCCTTGTGCAGCAGCAGCCCCAGCGCGCGGGCGCAGTGGTCGATGGTCAGCGGCACGGGCAGCTTGGACAGGCCGTAGCCGGGTGCGTCCCAGCCGACCACGCGCCAGCCGGCGGCGATCAACGCCTGGATCTGGTGGCGCCAGTACTCCTTGGCGCCGAAGGCGCCGTGCAGCAGGAACACCGTGCCACCGTGCGCGGCCCCGCTCGGGTGGTGCACGGCGTAGTCGGGCAGGCTGGGGGGCACGCTCATTGGGGCACCTTCAGCGCACTGGCCGGCGCCCAGCAGGCATGCGCCCCCATGGGGATGTGGTGCGGCAGGATGACGCGGCACAGCGGGCCTTGCGCGATGTCGCTGGCGTCGAACACCGCGCACTCGCCCTTGCCCGTGTTCAGGTTGGTGATGTAGGTGATCACGTAGCCATCGTCCTCGGCGGTCGAGCCTTCGCGCGCAGCGAAAGGCGACTCGCTCACGTAGCAGCCCTTGGGCGCCTCCCAGCGCTGGCTGCGGCCGGCCCGCCAGTCGTACTTCTTCAGGCCATCGAGCTTCCACTCGGGCTTGGCGAGCGCGTTGTACACGTAACGGTTCGGCCGGCCCTTGACGCGGGTGTCGATCATCGAGAACTCGGTCACCTCGTCGTCCAGGTCCTCCTCTTGCGTCTGGCCGGTCCTGAGGTTGAAGCGCCAGCGGTGCATGCGCGTCTCCTGCAGGTCCATGGACAGCAGCGCGTGCATGCGCGCGTAGCCCTCCTTGGGCAGGCCGCTGAGGTCGGGCACCGGGTTGGTCTGGATGGCGCCGTCCATCACGATCTGGTCGCCCACCTCGTAGGTGTTGGCCAGGTGCAGGATGTAGCAGGGCAGGCCCTCGAACCACTTCACGTCCCGGTTGCTGCCCATGCGCGGGATCACGCCGAAGCGAGCCGGCACGTCGCGGTGGAAGTGCAGCCGATGCTGGCCTTTCCTCAGGCCCTCGGGGTCGAAGAACATCGACAGGTCATGCAGCACGCAATAGTGCGCGCTCATGCCCAGGTCGTGCGGCCAGGGGGCGTGCGGCAGTTCGATGGGCTCGTAGTGCACCAGCTTGTTGTCGGCGCTGACCACGCCGTAGTTGAAGTAGGGCGCGGTCTGGCCGTAGTTGAAGAACATCATCTCGCCGCTGTGCGCGTCCACCTGGAAGTGCGAGCAGATGCCGCGCGTGCCCAGCGCGCGCGCCCAAGACGGGTCCGGCCCCAGCGTCTCGAGCGTGACCGGATCGAGCCGGTAGGGTTCGCTGCACTGGCTCATCGCGGCCAGCGCGCGCCCGGCGTGCACCTTGACGTCGGTCCCGGCGTTGTCCTTCATTGCGCCGATCGAGCCCCAGCCGCGCAGCACGGCCTTGCGCGGCTCGATGATGCCCGGCCAGAGCGAACGCCCGGCGGCGGCCTCGGCCAGGAAGCCGGTGGTGCGGATGAATCGGTTGCGGTAGGTGACCTTGCCGCCGTCGAAGTGCGTGCTGTGGATCATGCCGTCGCCGTCGAAGGGGTGGTACTTGCCGATCGGCGCGTGGACCTGATTGTGGCCGTTGCGCAAGTAGACACCATTCAGGTCGCGCGGCACCTCGCCGATCACCTCGAGTTCGGGCGTGCTCGCCGTCCACTCCTCATTGCAGGGGCGCCAGTTGTCGCTGAGGTAGGGGTTGTCGCTGGGCAAGCAGTCAAGCGTGTAGTGGTGTTCGAGGGTTTTCATCCATTCACTCCCGTTGTGTTGGCCGTTGGCAGGCGCGGGTGTGGCCGATCGTGGGCTTCAATGCACGCGTTCGAACACGGTGGCAGTGGCGACGCTGAAGGCGCCTGGCAGCGCAGCCACGCCATGGCGCAGGCCCCGGCGTTCCATCTCGTCGAGCAGGCAGCTCACCAGCATCGCACCGGTGGCGCCCATGGGGTGGCCGAGCGCGATCGAGCTGCCGTTCACGTTGAAGCGTTCCAGCTCGATGCCCAGGCTCTTGATGTAATGTAGCGTGATCGCGGCAAAGGAGTCGCGCACCTCCCACAGGTCGATGTCGGCCACGCCAAGGCCGGCGCGGGCCAGGGCCTTGCGTGTGGCCTCCACCGCGCCGGTCTGCGTCAGCGCCACGCAGGCCTCGGCCTGGGCGAGGATGCGCGCGCGCATCGGCAGGCCGTGCCGGCGGGCCGCCGCTTCGGTGCCCAGCAGCACCGCGGCGGCGCCATCGGCCATGCAGGGCGCGTTGCCGGCGGTGTGCACGTGGCGAATCTCGCCGAGGCCCGGCTCGCGCGCCAGGCCCCAGGCATCCAGGCCATTGGCGCCTGGCTCGTACACGGCGCGCAGGCTGGCCAGCTTCTCGATCGTGTTGGCCGCGCGGATGTTCTCGTCGTGATCCAGCAGCATCCGTCCGTCGGCGTCGGTGACGGGCACCATCGAGGGCGCCAGGCCCCACTGGCGCGCCGCGAGCGCGCGGGACTGCGACAGCGCGGCATAGCGGTCGCAGTCTTCGCGCGAGGTGCCTTCGCGCGTGGCCACCAAATCGGAGGACCAGGGCGGCGGTACGAAGCCGATGCGAGCGGCGAGCGCCTTGTCGATGGTGTAGGTGGGCTGGTCACCGAACATGGGCACGCGCGACATCATCTCCACGCCCCCCTGCCACGGCCAGTCCGTCGGCATCGCGCGCCTGCTGCGCGGCCCAGTTCACGGCGCTCAGGCCCGAGGCGCAGTAGCGGTTGATGGTGACCGCACTCAGGTGCGGACTCCAGTCGGCCAGCAGGCTGGTGGCCTTGCCGATGTTGTCGCCCTGCTCCCCGGTCTGGGTGACGCAGCCGAACACGCCATCGTCGACCTGGGCCGTGTCCACGCCGGTGCGCGCGTGCAGGGCGCGCAGCACGCCGGCCAGCAGTTCCACCGGCGCGACCGGGTGCAGGGCCCCGCTTTCCTTGGCGGCGCCGCGCGGCGTGCGCAGGGCGCCGATGACCACGGCGGGGTTGGCAGGCGGCATCAACGATCCCCTAAACGAACCAAAACAATTGAAAGTTTATCGCTGCCGGTCGGTGGACCCGGGCACGGGCTACTGCGTATACACCCCGCCGTCCACGATCAGCGTCTCGCCGTTGACGAACGACGAGGCCCCCCCGAGCAGGAACAGGATCGGGCCGGCCATGTCCTGCGGGTGGGCCACGCGCTTCATCGGCACGCGCTTGGCGTAGACCGCTTCCGGAATGCCTTCGAAGATCTTCTCGCGCCCGGTACCACCGGTGAGGAAGGCGGTGTTGGTGAGGCCGGGTGCGACGCCGTTGACCCGCACCGTCGGCGCGTTCTCGCGCGCCAGGCCCTTGACCATGGCGATCACGCCGGCCTTGGCGGCGCCGTAATGAGTGTAGTGCTTCACCACGTCCAGGCCGAGCGTGGAGGCGACCTGCACCATGGCGCCCGCGCCGGATGCGTGCAGCAGGGGCAGAGCAGAGCGTGCGCACAGGAAGTGGCTGCGCAGGTTGCCGGCGATGACCTCGTCGAACACCTCCACCGGCAGCTCGGTAATGGAGTGGAAGCCTTTGAAGAAGCCGGCCAGGTTGACGAAGCCGTCCAGGGCCGGCCAGCGCGCACGCAGGGTGTCGAACGCGTGCGCCACACTCGCGGCATCGCTGCCGTCCAGCGCCAGTGCCAGCGCTTCGCTCGGCGGCGGGTGCTGGGCGATCGATGCCGGCAGATCGAGCACGGCCACCTGCACGCCGGTGTCGAGCAGCGCGTGCACCAGCACGCGGCCCATGCCGCCGCAGCCACCCATCACCGCCACGCGCGCGCCCGGTGGTGGCCCGAGGCGGGCTGGGTCGAAGCTTGTACTCATGTCTGGCCCCGGATGTCGGCGCGTCGCCGCGCAGCGGCGCCGGCCGCCCGCGGGCGGCCGGACCGAATCACTGCATCGGCTTGGTGAGCGCGGTCCAGGCGCCGTCCTTGACCTCATCGATCTGGGTGTACTCGGGCTCGAAGTGCCCGCCCTTGAACACCTGCTTGTCGTAGAAGATCGGGTGCTCGAAGCTCATGGTCTGCAGGGCCCGGAGGACCTTGTCGGCGGTCAGGTCGCGACCGGCCGCCTGCACGGCCTTGACGAAGATGTCGGCGTAGGCATAGGCCAGCAACGCGTTCTCGTCGGGCTCATGCGGGAACTTCTTCTTGTAGTCGGCGAACCACTTCTTCACGTTGTCCGGACCGACGGTGGGGGTGTACAGCTTCCAGGTGCCCACGCCGTACAGGCCTTCGACCGTGTCCTTGCCCAGCTGCAGCACGATGCTGGTGCGCCCGGGGTTGCCGGTGATCACGCGCACGTTGTTCCAGCCCAGCTTCTTCACCTCGGCCATCACCGCGATCGTCTCGCGTGTGATGGTGGCGAGCACGATCAGGTCGACGTCGGCCGCCTTCATGCGCGCCACCTGCGACGAGAAGTCGATGTCGCCCGCCTTGTACCCCGCCTGGGCCGCGTAGTTCATGCCCTTGGCCTCCAGCGCCTTCTTCACGCCGGCGCCCATCAACGCGCCCAGCGGGCCCTCCTGGTAGATGAAGCCGACCTTGCGCGGCTTGAACTGCTCCAGCATCCAGGTCACGCCCTTGAACATGGTCGTGTCGTAATTGGGCGTGACCGTGAACAGCAGCGGGCTGTCGTTGGCGGTGCGGCGGATGATCGACGACGCAGCCCAGGGCGCGAAGTAGATCACCCCCTCGTCCACGGCGCGCTTGACCACAGCCGCGTTCGGGCCGGAGCCGAAGGGGTTGACGATGGCAAACACCTCGTCCTTGCGGATCAGCTTGTCGATGGCGCGTACCGCCATCTGCGGCTGGCTGCCGTTGTCTTCGACGACGATGCGGAACTTGCGCCCGTTGACGCCGCCGGCGTCGTTGGCCTCGTCCAGGCGCATCTGCATGCCGTTGCGGATGCTGGGCATGCCCGCGGCGACCGGCCCGGACAGGTCCAGGTGCGTGCCCAGCACGATCTCGGTCGCCGACACGCCGGCCGCCGAGGCGCCGGTGGCCGCGCCGAGCGCGAGTGCGACGGCCAGCAGGCCGCGCTTGAGTTGTCGAATCAGCACGGTGGTGGTCTCCTCTTCACAAGATGGGCTCTCGCCCGGTGGTTGAAACGGCTGCCTCTCAGCTCGGGTACATGTTGGCGATCACTTCGGCGTACTTGCTGGCGATCACCTTGCGCTTGAGCTTCATGGTCGGTGTCAGCTCTTCGTCCTCGGCGGTCAGGAGCTGGTCGATGATGCGGAAATCCTTGATCTGCTCGGCCCGCGCGAGCTTGGCGTTCACCCGCTCCAGTTCCTGGCGCACCAGCGCCACCACCTCGGGTGCGCGCGTCATGCTGGCGAAGTCGGTGTAGGGCACCTGCCGATCCTGCGCGAACTTGGCCACGTTGTCCAGATCGAGCATGACCAGGCAGGTGAGGTAGTGGCGGCCTTCGCCAATCACGACCGCGTCGGACAGGTAGGGGCTGAACTTGACCAGGTTCTCGATGTTGCTGGGCGTGATGTTCTTGCCGCCCGAGGTGATGATGATGTCCTTGATGCGGTCGCGGATGGCGACATAGCCCTCGGCATCGATGCTGCCGCAGTCGCCGGTGTGCAGCCAGCCCTCGGCGTCGAGGGTCTCGCGCGTCTTCTCGGGCAGGCCCCAGTAGCCGGCGAACACGTTCGGCCCGCGCACCAGGATCTCGTCCTGCTCGCCCAGGCGCACCTCGGTGCCCTCGCAGCGCACACCTGCGGTGCCGATGCGGATGCGCTGGGGTGGCATCGAGGTGCAGAAGCCGCAGGTTTCGGTCATGCCGAAGGCCTCCAGCAGGTCGATGCCGATGGCCATGTACCAGCGCAACAGGTCGGGCGGCACCGGCGCCGCGCCGGTCATCGCGGTCTTGAGGTTCTGCAGACCGAGGAAGCTGCGCAGGTTGGACAGCGCCAGGGCCTGGAGCATGCGGTAGCGCTGCGCGCGCCACCCGGTGACGGGCGCCCCGTCCAGCCGCGCCTGGGCCAGCGCCGAACCTTCAGCCAGCACGTGCGCATAGACACGTCGGGCCAGCGGGATGGCATCTTGCAGGTAGAGCGTGACCTGCGAGTACAGCTTCTCCCAGAAGCGCGGCGGGCCGAAGATGACGTGCGGAGCGACCTCGCGCACGTCGTTGAACACGGTGCCCGCGTTCTCGGGGAAGTGCACGATCTGCCCCTGCGCAAGCGGGTTGAACACGGTGGACATGCGCTCGGCGATGTGGCACAGCGGAAGGAAGGACAGCGTGCGGTCGCCCGGATCGAGGTTCAGGTACTGACGTACGCTGGAGATCTGAAACGTGAGGTTGCGGTTGGCGATCATCGCGCCCTTGGCCGCGCCCGTGGTGCCGGAGGTGTAGACGAGGAAGGCGATCTCCTCGGGTCGCCCGGCGTCGATCGCGCGCTCGAACACATCGGCTTCCCGCGCTGCGCGCGCCTCGCCCTGGGCCATGAGGCCGGCGAAGTCGATCGTCATTGCATCGTCGAGCCCGCGCAGGCCGCCGAGGTCGGTCACCACGATGCGCTCCAGCGCGGGGCACTGATCGCGCACTGCGAGCGCCTTGTCGTACTGCTCCTGGTTCTCCACGAACAGCACGCGCACGCGCGCATCGCGCAGGATGAACAGCACCTGTTGCGGCGACGAGGTGGGGTAGATGCCCACGCTCAGCAGCCCCATGCACTGCACGCCCATGTCGGCATACAGCCATTCGGGGCGGTTCTCCGACAGCACGGCCACGGCATCGCCGCGGCGCAGGCCAAGCGCGTCCAGTGCCAGGCCGACAGCACGGGCGCGCTCGTAGTACTGCGCCCAGCTCACCGAGGACCAGATGCCTCTGCGCTTGTGCCGCAGCGCCGGCTGCGCGGCCCACTCCCGGCAGCGCTGGCGCAGCAGCTTGTGCGGCGTGTCGTGGCCGAAGGCCGGCACGGGCGGATGGGGGCTCGCCTGCATCGCGGTCATCTCCAGGTCTTGCGCCGCTTCCAGCGCTGCTTGCGGCCGTCGGCGCGTGGTGCGCCGCCCGCGCCGCCCAGGTAGAACTCCTTGACGTCGTCTTTGACCATCAGTTCGGCACAGGTGCCGGCGGCGACGATGCGCCCCAGCTCCATGATGTAGCCGTCGTCCGCCGTGGCCAGCGCGATGGCCGCGTTCTGCTCCACCACCAGGATCGAGGTCCGCAGTTCGGCGTTGATGCGCCGCACGATGGCGAAGATCTCGCGTGTGAGCAGCGGCGAGAGGCCGAGCGAGGGTTCGTCGAGCAGCAGCACGCTGGGTCGCGCCATCAACGCGCGCCCAATCGCCAGCATCTGCTGCTCGCCGCCCGAGAGCAGCCCGCCATGCTGCTGCTCGCGCCCCTTCAGCTGCGGGAACCAGCCGTAGATGCGTGCCAGGTCATCCTCCAGGCCCTCAGGCGTGGCGCGCGCGAAGCTGCCCATCATCAGGTTCTCGCGCACGGTCAGGAAGGGGAACACCTGGCGTCCCTCGGGTACCAGCACCAGTCCGTCAAGCGCCACGACATCGGGGTCCAGCCCCTGGATCGGGCGGCCGCGGAACTCGACGCTGCCCTTGAACGGGTTGATCACGCCGGCGATGGTGTTGAGCAACGTGCTCTTGCCGGCGCCGTTGGCACCCAGCACGGTGACGATGCGTCCCTCATGCAGGTCGATGTTCACCCCTTTGATGGCGCTCACCGGGCCGTACCAGGTCTCCAGGTTGCGCACGCTCAAGACGGGCGGCGCTTGCGGACTCATCTCAAGCTCCCAGGTAGGCCGCGATCACGGCCGGGTTGGACTGCACTTCGGCCGGCGTGCCCAGCGCCAGCCGCTGGCCCAGGTTCATGCACAGCACGCGGTCGGCGGCCTCCGAGACCAGCGACATGTCGTGCTCGACCATGATCACGGTCACGCCCAGGTCGTTCTGGATGTCGTCGATCCAGAAGGCGAGGTCGCGGGTCTCCTCCGGGTTGAGGCCGGATGACGGCTCGTCCAGCAGCAGCAGGCGCGGCCGCGCGGCGAGCGCCCGGGCCAGTTCCACCACCTTGCGCACGCCATAGGGCAGCCCGGCAACCGGTGACTTGCGGTGGGGCGCCAGGTCGAGCAGTTCGATCACCTGCTCCACCGCGGCCTGCGAGGCGGCCTCGGCTGCGCGCACGCCGGGGGTCCAGAGCCACTGCGCGAAAAAGTTGCCATGGCTGAAGCGGTGCCGGCCGAGCAGCAGGTTCTCCAGCACGGTGCCGCCCTCGAACAGTTCGATGTTCTGGAAGGTGCGCGCGATGCCGGCATTCACCACGCGGTGGCGCGCAAGCTGGGTGATGTCCCGGCCTTCGAAGTGCACGCTGCCGGCACTCGGGTCGAACACGCGCGTGATGACGTTGAGCACCGATGTCTTGCCGGCGCCATTGGGGCCGATGATGGCGAACACCTCGCCCTGTGCGACCTCGAAGCTCAGGTCGGCGATCGCCTGCACGCCGCCGAAACGCAGCGACAGATTGCGCACGCTGAACATCGTCATTTGTAGCGCTCCGACTTCATGTAGGTCTTGCCGCGCTTGAACAGGTCCTTGCGGTAGAGCGGGAAGGTCTGGAAGAAGGTCTTGAGCTTGATCCAGCGCCCGTTGATGCCCTTGGGCTCGAACAGCACGAACAGCACCAGGATCAGGCCGAAGACGAAGATCTCCAGCCCGAACTGCTTGGACACCTGCTCGGGCAGCATGGGCTTGATGCGCGAGATGAACACGGGCAGCATGCCGATCAGCACCGCGCCGAAGATGGCACCACGCAGCGAGCCCAGGCCGCCGATGGTGACCATCAGCACCAGCTCCAGAGCAAGGAACAGGCCAAAGCCCTCGGGGGTGAGGTAGCGCACGTGGTGCGCCAGCAGGGCGCCGGCCAGCCCGCTGACCCCGGCCGAGATCACGAAGGCCAGCACCTTGTAACCCGAGACCCAGATGCCCAGGCCGTAGGCCGCCGCCTCGGAATCGCGCACGCCGCGAAAGGCGCGCCCGGTCTGCGAGCGCATCAGGTTCACCAGGCCCAGCAGCACCAGCGTGAGCAGGCCCAGGCACAGGTAGTAGAAGGGCCGCAGGCCGGAGAGGTCGAAGCCGAACACCACCGGGTTGGCCACGCTCATGCCGTTGAACCCGCCGGTGACCGCGTCCCAATGTCCGATGACGTGCTCGGTCAGGATCGCGAAGGCGAGCGTCACCATCGCCAGGTACAGGCCCGAGACCCGGATCGCGGGCAAGCCGATCACCAGGCCGATCAGGGCCGTGAACCCCATGGCCACCGGGATCGACAGTGCGAAGGGCAGCCCCTTGCCCAGCATCCAGGCGTGCGCGTAGGCACCCAGCGCCAGAAAGGCCGAGTGCCCGAGCGAGACCTGACCGGTGTAGCCCTTCAGCACCATCAGCCCCAGGCTGCCGATGCACATGATGAAGAGATAGGTCATCTCGCCCACGTAGTACTTGCCCAGCGCCCAGGGCGCGGCGAGCAGCAGCAGGGCCAGCACGGCATAGGCGGCGCGCCCGCTGCCGTAACGCAGCAAGGCCTGGCCGTCGCGGTAGGAGGTGTCGTAGTCGAATCGCACGGTAAGGCGCCCGCTGTTCAGACGCGCCGGCCGTGGGCATCGCCCAGCAGGCCGCGGGGCCAGAGGACGAGCACGCCGATCAGGACCAGGTAGGCGACGGCATCCTTGTAGCCGTCGGGCAGGTAGACGCCGGCGAACTGCTCGATCACGCCCAGCAGCAGGCCGCCGAGGATCGCGCCCGGGATGCTGCCGAAGCCGCCCAGCACCACGGCCGCCAGCGCCTTGATCATCACGAACCACAGGCTGATGTCGACCAGTGCGGTGGGCGCCAGCAGCAGGCCGCACAGGGCGGCAATACCGCCGGTGAGGGCCCAGACCAGAGAAGTCAGGCGCTTGACCCGGATGCCACTGAGGAAGGCCGCGAGCTGGTTTTGCGATGCCGCCTGGATGGCCACGCCCAGGGTGGTGCGGCGCAGGAACCAGAACAGCGCGAGCGTGACCAGCAGCGCCGTGGCCACGATGACCAGGCTCAGGTCGGCGATCACGACCCCGCCGAGCTGGGTCTTCTGGTTGGTCCAGGGCGTGGGGTAGTTGCGCGACTCCGGGCCGAAGGACATGCTCACCAGGCCGCGCAGCGTGAACGCGATGCCGATCGTGAGCATGACGCCGGCGAACTGCGGCTGGCCGACGATCAGGCGCATCACGCGCGCGTCCAGCACCCAGCTGAACACCATCGCGATCGCGACCGTGGCCAGCACGGCCAGCCAGAACGGCCACTTAAGCACCACGATCAGGCCCCAGCCGATGAAGCTGGAGGCCATCAGCAGGTCGCCGTGGATGAAGTTCAGTACCTCGGTGGCCTTGTAGGTGAGCACCAGTCCGAGTGCCACCAGCGCATAGATCGCGCCGATGGCCATGCCATTGATGGTGAGCTGGATGACGGTAGTCATGGGCGCCGGTCTTTCCCGATAGCGCGGTTCTTCATGCCAGCCGCTCCACGACCATGGCGCTGGCCACACCGGCCGCGCCGCAGATGGCAATGCAGCCGGTGCGCGCGCCGCGGCGCTCGAGCTCATCGAGCAGCACGCTCACCAGGGCCGCGCCGGTACAGCCCATAGCATGGCCGATGGCGATGGCGCCGCCGTTCACGTTCACGCGCGCCGCGTCCACCCCCATCTCGTCGACGAAATGCATGGCCATGGCGGCGAAGCCCTCGTTGATCTCGTACAGGTCGACGTCCCCGGCCTGAAGGCCGGCGCGACGCAGTGCCAGGCGCGCAGCGTCGACGGTGCCCGTGAGCGCCAGCGTGCGGTCCGAGCCGGTGTCGGCCATGGCGAGGATGCGGGCACGGGCGCGCAGCCCGGCGCGGGCCACCGCGCCGCTGCTGCCCAGCAGCACGGCGGCGGCGGCGTCGGCCATCGCCGGCGAGTTGCCGGCGTGGTGCAGGTGGCGGATGGCCGAGAGCCCGTAGCGGCGGCACAGCTGCGCGTCGAAGCCGGCGTCACCGTCCTTGGCGCCCCAAGCCTCGAACGCCGGTTTCATCGCCGCCAACGTCGCGACGGTGGTCGTGGGGTGGATGTTCTCGTCGCGCGCCAGCAGCGCCTGGCCGTCCTCGCCGGTCACCGCCACCATCGAGGCCGGCATGCCGCACGCCGCCGCGGCCGCCGCGCGCTGCTGCGAGCCGGCCGCATAGGCGTCGAGCTGCTTGCGGCTGTAGCCGCGCTGGGTGGCGATGGCATCGGCCGCGATGCCGATCGGCACCAGCCGCGCCAGCCCCTGCAGCTCCGCGTCGTGCGTCAGCGGTCCCTCATCGCTGCCCATGGGGACGCGCGACATCATCTCGATGCCACCGCCCACGGCCAGCGTGTCGCCCTGCAGCGCCTGCAGCGCAGCGAAGTTCGTGACCGCCGATACCCGGTCGCTCCAGCCGGCCAGCGGCAGCGCCAGCATGCCGACGCTGGCGCCCTGGTCGCCGGTCTGGGTGACGCAGCCGAATACCGCGTCGTTCACCTGCCCGGTGTCGACGCCGGAGCGGCGCGCCAGTTCCTGCAGCACCTGGGCCAGCAGGCGGGCAGGCTTGACGCCGCGCAGGCTGCCCTTGTCGTTGCCGCGGCCGCGCGGCGTGCGCAGCGCCTCGGCGATGACGGCGTGGTTCAGGGTGAGACTCCCGGGACGGCGGCGTCGATCTCGCGCAGCAGTTCGGCGAACGAATCGTTGGCGCTGGGATAGCTGCGCACCGGCAGGCCGGCCAGCGCGTGCACGGTGGCGGCGGGGTCGGCCGCGTCGAGCGCGAGCGCGGCGGTTTCGCCGGTGGCGGCGCGGCGCACCACGCCGGCACCGCCGACCAGCACCTCGCCGCTGACATCGCAGGCCTCGCTGCACAGCCAGCCCACCAGCGGGGCCACCCGGGCCGGGTCGAAGGCAGCGGCCATCCCGGGCTGCATGTACGGCGCGGTCATCTGCGAGAAGCCGTAGGGCGCGATCACGTTCACCCGCACGTTCCGGTGCGCGCCCTCGATCGCCAGCGACCGGGCCAGGCCGATGACCGCCGCCTTGGCCGCCGAGTAGGCCGACTGCCCGTGGTTGGCGTGCAACCCGGCGCTGGAGGCGGTGAGCACCATGCGCCCGTAGCCCTGGCCGGTCAGCACCGGCCAGGCGGCATGCGCCAGGTGCAGGTTGCCGAAGAAGCTGGTGTCGAAGATGCGGCGGAAATCGGCCATGCGCTGCTTCAGGAAGCTGGTGGGCGCGTCGATGCCGGCGTTGGCCACGACGATGTCCAGCCGCCCCAAGCGTGCGCGCGCGTGCTCCACCATGGCCAGGCCGCTGGCGGGGTCGGCGACCTCGCTCCAGTCGGGCTCGGCCTGGTGACCGGCGGCGCGGATTGCCTCGGCCACCCGGGCGGCCGAGGTATCCGCGTCCGCCTCGCCCGGGTGGCGGCGGTTGTTGACCAGCACCTGAGCGCCGCGCGCAGCCAGGTGCAGCGCATAGGCGCGGCCCAGGCCCTTGCCGGCGCCGGTGACGATGGCCACGCGCCCGCGCAGGTCGGTCACGGCCGGCCCCAGGGAAAGAAGGCGGGAACACGGCGCATGTAGTCGGCGTAGGCCGGCTTGGTCTTGGCCAGGTAGCGCTCCTGCATCGGCGCGGCCGAGCCCGCGCTCATGAACCAGGTGACGTAAGCCGGGCAGACCAGGGTGACCCATCCCATGGGATGCGCCAGCGCCAGCGCGCCGAAGCTCCACCAGATCATGGTCTCACCGAAGTAGTTGGGATGGCGGCTGAGCGCCCACAAGCCGGTGTCGAGCACCTGGCTGCGATCGGTGCGCGCTCGCTTGAAGCGCTCCAGCTGCAGGTCGCCCCCGACCTGGAACACGAAGCCCGCCGCGAACAGCAGGATGGCGAGCGCATGCGGCCAACCCAGCGCGGTGTCGGGTGCGGCCATGGCGGCCACCATCGGCAACGACCACAGCCAGACCATGACGCCCTGCATCCCGAAGATCTGGAAGAAGCTCCACCACCACCACTGGCCTCCGAAGCGCCGCCGCCATGCAGCATAGCGTCCATCCTCGCCGGGATGGGCGGCATTGCGGATGCCGATGTGCAGCGCCATGCGCACCGACCAAAGCAGCAGCAGCGCAGCGACGATGATCTCGTGCGCCGACCAGCTGCCGCGCAGGGCGAGCAGCGTCAGCGTGGGCAGCGCCGCGGCCGGCGCGTAGGCCACGTCCATGATGCCGCAGTCGCGCCGCAGCAGGCTCAGCAGCCAGACCGCGGTCAGCAACACGCCGGTGATCACCGCGCAGCGCATGTGGAGCGTCAGCAACCCGGTGCCCGCCGGGGGGGAGGTACTGAAGAACCAGGCCAGGCCGACGGCCAGGGCCGCCGCCGGAAACAGGAATTCGCGCGGCGTACCCACGCGAAGATCGGGCTGGCGGCGAAAGTGGAGCAGCGCCGCCACCCAGACGACCCAGAGCACTCCGGCGGCGGAAGCGAGCACGGTCTTCACTGTGGGCTCCTGACGATGTCGCTGCTGAGGCGCCGGATCACTTCGGTCCTTGGCATGTCGATCCACCGCTCAGGGGTTGGGCGCCGGGTCGTAGCTCACGTCCCAGGGCTGCAAGGGCTCGCCGCAGGCACTGCAGGTGGCCACGGCGGCGAACGGCCGGCCGCAGTCCTTGTGCACCGGGCGGATGGAACTGGGCTGGCGCAGCAGCTCCCGGCTGGCCCAGGTGGAGAAGCAGGCCATGTAGGCGAACAGGTCACGGCTGGCCGGGGTAAGCCGGTAGACCGTGCGCCGGCCGTCGCGCAGGTCGATATGGCTCTGCAGCAGGCCGCTGTCGGCCATCGACGCCAGCCGGCGCGAGAGCACGCTGCTGGCGATCCCCAGCACGGCGCGCAATTGGTCGAAGTGGTGGCAGCCCAGGATCAGCGCGCTCACGATCAGCAGCGTCCAGCGGTCCAGGCGCTGCCCGAGCACCAGTTCGCCGCCCGGGTCGGCCGGCATGCGACCGGAGCGCGGCGCCGCTTGCGCGGCCGCCAGCAGGGTGGCGTTCACCTCCAGCCCAAGGCGCAAGTCGGCCAGGCCGGTCTTGCTGCCGCAGGCCTGGCAGCTCAAGACGGGTTCGAACGCCTGGCCGCAGGCGCGATGCACCAGGCGCGTGGGCAGGTGGTCGCGACGCGAGCCCCAGCGGCGCTCCCAGGCCCAGATCATCAGCACATGCCCATAAAGGCCCAACCCGCGGCGCGTCAGGTGGTAGGCGTTGCGCCGCGGACGCTCCTGGTGGGGGCGCTGGCGCAGCAGGCCGAGCGCCACCAGCTTGCGCAGCCGGTCGGAGAGGGTCGGGCGCGGAATGCCCAGGCGCGACTGCCAGTCTTCGAAGCGGCGCACGCCGGTGAACGCGCCGCGCAGCAGGAGCGATGTCCAGCGATCACCCACCGCCAACAGGCCGTGGCTGAGCGCGCTGCTCGCGATCGCATCGCGCGTGAGCGCGAGGTCGGGAGCGAAGCTCGGTGACAGCGTGGTGGGCATGGCGCGTTTCAGGCGGGCACGGGAAAGACGCTCAGCCTCTCAGGCCTGCGCCTCGACGACGAAGCTCACGACCGTGGCGCAGGAGCCGCCAATGTTGAGCGTCTGCATGCGCCGGGCGCCTTCGATCTGGCATTCGCCGGCCTGGCCGGCCACCTGGCGCGCCGCGTCCAACAGCATGCGCGTGCCGGTGGCGCCCACCGGATGGCCGCAGCCGATCAGGCCGCCGCTCATGTTCACCGGGCAGCTGCCGCCGCGCTCGATGCGGCCGTCCTCCACCGCCTGCCAGCTCTGCCCGGGCGCGGTCAGACCGAGGTGGTCGATGGCCATGTACTCGGTGGTGGTGAAGCAGTCGTGCGTCTCCACCCCGTGCACCGCCTCGATGCCCGGCACGCCGGCCCGGCGCCAGGCATCCTCGAGGGTCTGGCGCAGGTGCGGGAAGACATAGGGCTGCTCGGCGCTGCGCTCGAACTTGTCCTTCAGCCGCAGCCCGGCGTTGCGGTGGCCCCAGCCGGCGATGCGCGCCATGGCCGGGCCGCCGGCGCGGCGATGCGCCTCGGCGAAGCGGGCCGAGGCCAGCACCACGGCACAGGCGCCGTCGGTGATCTGGCCGCAGTCCTGGCGCCGGGTGCCGGGCTCGATCACCGGGTTGGCCTTGTCGTCGTCGGTGAAGCTGAGCGCGTCGAACTGCCACTTGCGCGTTTGCGCCAGCGGGTTGCGTTTCGCATTGCCGTAGTTCAGCTCGGCGATGCGGTTCAGGTGGCGCCGGTCCAGCCCGTAGCGCCTCCCATACTCCTGCGCCAGCAGGCCGAAGGCGGCCGGCCACATGAAGCGGCACTCGATGCCTTCATGCCCCTGCCAGGCGGCCGCATTCTGGTTCTGCGAGGCCTGGTCGCCCGGCAGGTTCTTGAACTCTTCCACGCCCAGCACCAGCACGCAGTCGTAGCGCCCGGCCTCGATCTCGGCCATCGCACTCAGGATGCCCAGCGACGACGAGGCGCAGGCGCCCTCGTGGCGCATGGCCGGCACGCCCCACAGTTCGGGCACCACCTGCGCCACCATCGCGCCCAGGTGGGCCTGCTGCCGCTGCAACTCGCCGAAGGCATTGCCGACATGGATGCTCTGCACCTGCGATGCATCGACGCCCGCGTGCGCGAGCGCACTGAGCGTGGCCTCGCGCGTCATGTCGGCGATGTCCTGGCCCTGGCGCGACCAGACCTTGGAGAAGTCGGTCTGATGGCCGCCGAGGATATAAACGGGTTCGCTCATGGTCTTTCTCCGCAATGGGGTCGGTCGACGGTCGATGGATGAAAAGGACTCTTCATCAGGTCTAGCAGGGCTTGGCAGGTGGTGTTGCGCCGCTCGCGGCCAACCGGGTCGCATGACGCAGCCCATTGATCCGGGCCAGCGCCAGCCCGTACTCCTGCACCAGCCGGTCCACCACCTCGGCCACCGGCTCGATTGCCTTGACCGCGCCCAGGCCCTGGCCGGCGGCCCAGAGGTCGAGCCAGTTCTTGCCGGCGAAGGACTGGTTGCTGTCGTAGTGCCGGTCCGGGGCGCTGGGCATGTTGGCCGGATCGATGCCATTGGCCACGAGCGAGGGCTTGAGCCAGCTGGCCGGCGTGCCGGTGATCCCGGCGCTGACGATCAGGTCGTCCACGGTGCAGTCCACGATCATCTGCTTGTAGGCCTGCGGTGCCTGGCTCTCCATCGTGGGGATGAATCGCGTGCCCATGTAGACGTAGTCGGCGCCGCTGGCGATGGCGCCGGCGACGCCCGCGCCGTCGCTGATGCCGCCGCCGACGATGACCGCGCCGTCGAAGAATTCGCGCACGGCGGCCACGAAGGCGAACGGCGACAGGAACCCGGTGTGTCCCCCGGCCCCGGCCGACACGCAGGCCAGTCCGTCGGCGCCCGCGGCCACGGCCTTGCGCGCCAGCGGCGGGTTGATGACGTCGGCGAACACCTCGCCGCCGTAGCCGTGCACGACCTCGATCGCCGGCCTGGGACTGCCCAGGGCGGTCACCACGATCGGCGGCTTGTAGCGCGCCACCAGGGCCAGGTCCTCGGCAAGGCGGGTGTTGGACGAATGCGTGACCAGGTTTGCGCACCAGGGGCCGATCGTGGCGGCCGGCTGCTCATCGCGGGCCCGCGCCAGGCCCTCGGTGATCTGGCGCATCCAGACATCGAGCTGTTCGATCGGGCGCGCGTTCGGCGTAGGAAAGGCACCCACGATGCCGGCCCGGCACGCGGCCAGCACCAACGCGGGGCCGGAGATCAGGAACATCGGCGCCGCGAAAACGGGCAGGCGCAGTGCGAACCGGGCGGTGCGGTCGGTCATCGGCTGGGCTCGGGGGCAGGGCGGCAAGCATCCTGGCAGAGCGCCAGCAGGGCGTCGGCCACCACCCGAGGGGCCTCCAGCGGGGTCTGGTGGCCGGCCTGTTCGATCCAGCAGGCACTCGCCTGCGGCAACAATCGAAGCAGCTCTTCGGAGCACGCCGGGGGCGTGACCTTGTCGGCGCGGCCGCACAGCACCAGCGCCGCGCCAGGCCACCGGGCCAGCCAGGGGCGGTGATCGCCGCGCTGCATCAGCGCACGGGTCTGGCGGATAGCGGCTTCGGCCCCGACGGCGTGCATCATGCGGCGCATGCCTTCGACCAGGCCTGAGTCGCCGGCGTGGTCCGGATGAAGGCTGAACGGGATGATGCCCTCGACCGTGCGTTCGAAGTTGCGCTGCAGGGCACCGATGGTCTTCTCGCGCACGACAAGGCTGTCCGCGGTCTCGATGCCGGCGGCGCTGTCGAGCATTCCCAGGCCCTGCACGCGGCCGGGATGGCGCGCCATGAGCTCGAGCGCCACATAGCCGCCCATGGAGAAGCCGGCGACGCAGAGCGGCCGACCGGCCGCCAAGCGGCCTTCCACCAGAGCCCAGGCGTCGTCGGCCATGGTGCCGATGCTGTCCTGCGTCAGCAGGTCGGCGAGGCACAGCTCGGGGGAGTCGGCCTGGCGCGCGAGCGCCGCGCACACGGCGTCCCAGATCGCGGGCGTGTTGAACATGCCCGGCACGAGCAGCAGCAGCGGGCGCGTCATCGCTCACCCCCGCGCAGTTCGCCGGGTACGGGCGTCCTCATGCGCACATCTCCCCGCGCGCGAGTGCGCGCGCCTGCAGGCGCAGATCGCTCTTGAGGATCTTGCCAACCGGATTGCGCGGCAGCGCGTCGATCAGCATCAGGTACTCGGGTAGCTTGAACACCGCCACCTGCTGCTGGTGGCGCAGGTAGTCGCACAGCGCCTGCAGCGTGGGCGCAGGGCCCTCGGCCGGGACCACGCAGGCGCAGAGCTTCTCGCCCATCACCGGGTCGGGCACGCCGACCACGGCCGCCTCGCGCACGAGCGGACAGGCCGTGAGCAGGTTCTCCACCTCCTCGCTGGAGATGTTCATGCCACCCCGGATCACCAGATCCTTGGAGCGGCCGACGTAGCGGTAGAACTGCTGTCGATCGCCGGCGATCTCGAACAGGTCGCCGGTGCAGTAGTAGCCCTGGTCGTCGAACGCGCGTTGCGTCATCTCGGGCGCGTGGTAGTAGCCGCTGAACACGGTCGGCCCGCGGAATCGCAGTTCCCCCGGCCGGCCCGGCTCGCGAATGTCCTCGCCGCTGTCGAGATCCACCAGGCGGGTGCGGATCTTGCGGCTGATCGAGATGCGCCACTGGTAGCCGTCCACGCCGGCGCGCGGGAAGAAGGCCGCGCGCAGGGCCGGATCGGCAATGTCGATGTCGCTGCCGGCCAGCGCCGCGCCCTCGTTCGAGCCGAAGTAGTTGATGATCTGCACGCCGTAGCGTTCGGCGAAGCCGCGCACCATCCAATCGGCCAGCGGCGCCGATCCCGAGCCGATGCGCGACAGGCGCTTGAAGTCGATACCCTCGAGCAGCCGCTCATCCTGCAGCAGCATGTTCAAGACCGCGGGGGGCGACACGGTGTAGTCGATGCGCTCCTCGCGCAGCTGTTGCAGGAACACCGGCAGGGTGAACGGGTGGTGCTGCACCACGGTCGCCCCGAGCACCAGCCAGGTGGCGAAGGCGGCGGAGAAGCCCGACATGTTCACCAATGGGAACGGGTTGAGCAGGCGCGCGCCAGCAGAGATCTGGCCCGCCTCGATGATGATCGGCGGCACGATCAGCCATTCGTTGTGGCTGCGCGGCACACCCTTGGGTGCCGCCTCGGTGCCCGAGGTCCAGCAGATCGTGACCACGTCGTTGGCCGTGATGGCGGCTTCGCGCTCGGCCCGCGCCAGGCGCTCGAGCTGCTGTGGGCTCGCCTCGCCTGCCGGCGCCTGCGGCAGCGGCAGCACCCCTTCGACCGTGCCGTCGCCCCAGGCGAAGAGGTGGCTGAGCGAGGGGTGGTGCGCGCGCAGGTCGGCGAACATCGCCGCGGCGGCGTGCGCGTGCCCGGGCCGGCCGATGCGGGTGAAGCTGAACGCCACGCCGGCGCGGGTGAGCTGCAGGACGTGGTCGAGCTCGTGCTCGCGGTACTGCACCGGCACCGGCGTGAGGACGGCGCCCACCCGCAGGCAGGCCAGGTAGAGCGCGAACTGCTCCACGCCGTTGGGCAGCATCGTCACCACGATGGCATCGCGGCCGATGCCGTGCTCGGCCAGCACCAGGCCCAGGCGGTCCACCTCGCGCGCCAGCTGCGCCCAGGTCCAGCGCTGCGGCTGCCCGTGGGCGAATTCGCCCCGGTTGGGCGCGTCGACCACGGCCTCGCGCTCGGGGTGCTCCGCCACCTTGCGGCGAAACAGATCCCACAGCGTGAGCGTGCCCCACCAGCCCGCGCGGGTGTACTCGGCGATGCGCTCCGGGGCCACCAGGATCATGCCTGCGCCTGCGCTCGGTTGGCGTCAGCGGCGGGCCAGGCGGTCGGCCTCGATCCAGCAGGCGTGGAAGCCGGCGGGCAGGCGGTGCGGCAGTTCCACCTGCGCGATCGGGCCACGCGCGAGGTTGCGCGCGTCGAACACGTCCAGCGTCTGGCGCTTGAGCGCATCGTTCCACTGGAAGGCGACCACGTAGCCGTGGTCCTCGGCGCTGGGGTGGTCGGCCTGGGCGAAGCAAGGCTCGGAGTACCAGCTGTGCTGCGGGTCGTCGGACCAGGCGCCGAGGTCCTCGCCGGTGAACAGGTTGTACTTGCGCACCGCCGACCACTTCAGGGTGACGGTCTCGGAGTGGTCGATCAGGTAGCCGTAGCGCGTCTTGCGGCCGGTCAGGCGCCCGTTGCAGGTGGGGAACTCGGCGTTGTGCTGCCCGTTGAGCATGCGCTCGGCCGTCTCGCCGGTGCGCAGGTTCATCTTCCACTCCCACAGGCGGGCACGCATCACCAGCTCGGCCACGTCCTTGGCCGTGCGGTGGGCATCGATGCCACCCTGCGCGTCGAGCGCGGGCATGTAGCGGCAGCCGACCATCACCACCCAGTCGCCGTCTTCCCAGGCGTTGACCACGTGGTAGAGGTAGCACGGGCTGAAGTCGAACCAGCGGATGCTCTCGCCAGGGGCGTAGCGGCCGATCACGCCAAAGCGGCTCTTGAGTTCGGGGTGGAAGTCGATCTTGTGCCGGCCCAGCACCATCGCCTCGTGGTCGTGGAACAAGGGCAGGTCGTGCAGGATCGACCAGTGCTCGGTCACTGCCATGTCGTGCGGCAGGCGCGGCCCGGGCAGGTCGATCGGCACGTGGTGCCTGAGCGCGCCATCCGCTCCGACGACGCCGTAGTGCATGTAGGGCGCGTCGTTGCCATAGTCGAAGAACAGCACTTCCTCGGTGATCTCGTCCACCTTGGCATGGGCCGAGATCTTGCCGCCGCTCTGGCAGATGGCCTGCGACTTGCCCAGCGTCTCGAGCGTGATCGGGTCGATCTCGTAGGCGTCGCCCGACATGTACCAGAGCGCCAGCGCGCGGCCGCGGTGGCCGACCAGGTCGGTGTTGGCGGTGTCCTTCAGGCGCCGGTCGCTGCGGCCCTTGAGGGTTTCGCGGATGCCGTAGTGGGTGGACTTGCCGGCAGCCACTTCCTCCTTGAATCCGTCGGTCTGCACCCAGCGGTTGCGGTAGGTCAGGCGGCCGCTCCGGAAGTGCGCGGCGTGCACCATGCCATCGCCGTCAAAGGGGTGGTAGCGGCCGTTGGGCGCGTAGCGCGCGTTCGGGCCGGCGCGCAGGTACACGCCGTTGAGGTCGCTCGGGATGCGGCCCTTGGTGAGCTTCGGGTCCTCGAGCGCGTACTCCTCGGTGAGCGGTGCGTACACGCCAGTGAGCAGCGGACCGTATTCGTCGCCGAACGGGGCGTCCAGGTGTTGCGGGTCGGTGCGATCGTTCATGGCGTGGCTCCAGGTTGGCGGGTGGGCGAGGCGACATCTCGCCTCGGACGGCGCGACTGGCTGATGCAGAAGCGGCTGGCCACGAAGGCCAGGCTGGTGAGCGCGGCGTTGCCAGCCGCATTCAGCCCGGTGACGTGGTAATCGCTGTAGGCGGCGGCGAAGTTCAGCGGCATCGCGCCGGTCAGGTTGGTCGTGAGCTGCGCGCCGGCACGGGCGTAGGCCTGCTCGGCGCGCACGATGTAGGACTCGTCGGTGGAGTACAGGAAGGCGGTCAGGCCGCCGCGCTCGTGCACGTCGCGCGTGGCCTGCGCGAGCGCGTCGTCGGCATCGGCGCAGCCGATCACGAAGCTGATCGGCCCGAAGCGCTCCTCCCCGTACAGGTCGCGGGCATCGGTGCCCACCTGAAGCATCAGCGGTGTGCTCGTGCGCGCCTGAGCGAACTCCGGGTGCGCATAGGCCTGCGGGGCCAGCAGCACTCGGCCGCGCCCTTTGCCCTCGGCCTGGAGCTGTCGCATCAGCGCCAGCGTGCTGTCGGCCTGGATCGTGGCCAGGATCATCGAGGCCTTCTTCGGGTCCGAGGTGAGAGCGGCCACGGCCCCGGCCAGCCGGCGTGCGACCTCGTCCCTGCTCACCCGTCCCTGCGGCGTGCGCACGCCCTGGGCACCGATGTAGATGTTCTGCGGGCTGGTGCACATCTGCGCGCTGAACATGCACAGGGTGGTGGCCAGGCCGCGCAGCACGGCCTCCAGGTCCTCGGCCGACTCCAGCACCACCGTGTTGCAGCCGGCTGTCTCGGTGAAGCACAGCGCCGGGTGCGCGTTCTGCTCCACCCATTGGCCGAAGCGCGCGCTGCCGGTGAAGTCGACGATCGCCGTCTTCGGGTGCTTGACCAGCACCTTGCCCAGCGGCTGCTCGACGTTGTCGATGGCCATCGTCACCAGGTTCGGGTCGAAGCCCGCATCGGCCAGCACGCGGCGGAACACCCGCACGGTGATCGCCATCGGCAGGATCGTGGCCGGATGTGGCTTCACGATCACCGGGTTGCCGGTGGCCAGGCTCGCCATGATCGAGGGCCAGGCATTCCATGTGGGGAAACTGGCGCAGGTGAAGCACACCGCCACGCCCCGCGGCACCAGGCGGCAGGTCTTTTCGAGCACGATCTGGCTCGGGCCGAAGCTGCGCTCCCAGCGGGCGGAGGGGGTCACGGCCGCCATGGCCTGCTCGGCGTAGACCAGGGCCTCGATGGCCCGGTTGAGCGCGTTCACGCCCGAGCCGGCGTAGGCCATGTTGAAGCTCTGCCCGGCGGTGTGCATGACCGACTGGAAGATCTCGAAGAGCTGCTCGCGGTAAATCACGTCAACCACTTCCATCAGCACGCCCAGCCGGGTTTCGGGCGTGGCGGCACCCCAGTCCGGCATGGCCCGGCCGGCGGCATCGAACAGCCGATCGACGTCGGCCTGCGGATAGCGCGCCCCCAGTGGCGAGCGGGTGTAGGGCGAGACCTCATCGCCCAGCCAGCCGATCGTGCCCGGCTGGTCCAGCTCAAAATCGCGCGCGCGCGCGTTATCGCCCAAGTGGGCCTGGAAGGCCGCCAGACCACGCGCCTGGGCGGCTGCGGCATCCGGGTACTTGCCGGGCATTTCGGGGAATGGGCTCCAGGAGGCGCGCGTACGACAGGCCTCCCGCGCCCCTTCGAAGCGGGCGCGGTGGCGCTCGAGCAGCGCGGTCACGGAACAACCCTCCGCGCTGCGCGCTGCGGGATTCGCGCCTGGGAGCGGCCCGGCGCGCTTATGCCGCACCTCCCCGGCGCCAGCGCAGGCGGTGGTGGCGCGCCACCGACGTGCCCGGCAGCGTGTCCGAGGCCGACAGCGTGAGCTCGCCGGTGGTGTCGATCTCCAGATTGCGCACCTGCTCGGTCCCGACGAAGTTCGGGTTCAGCGAGTGTGTGACGCTGTGCACCACCTGGCGCTTGCCGCCCTCGGTGCGCAGGTGGTAGGGGCCGGCATACTGGAAGAAGCTCTCGAACGAGGCCAGCCGCTCGGCCTCGGGCGCGCTGCGCGCGCTCTCACTGGACAGGCGCGTGCGGCCGCTGCGGGCGATGCAGGCGTTCATCGTGCCGTCGTGGGTGTAGCAGATCAAGCCGGTGGCGTCTGCGCCAAAGGGCAGCGTGGGCGCGCGCCCGTCGCCATGGCTGATCTCCCAGCGCACCAGATGCCAAGTGCCGAGCAGCGGGTTGTTCGCCGGGGGCGTCGGCGCCATCGTCGGTCTCCTATCGCTTTCTTAGTTGAACTTATACTAGGTGAATGCGGGCTGGCTGACAAGCGGATCGGTATAGAAGGGATTTCAAACCACCTTTTCCCTGCTGGACAACGCTACCGGCATCCCGAGAGGGAGTCGATCGCGGGTGATCGGGCGCTGCTTGGCGAAGACTCCCCGCTCTCGATGAGGATTAACCCCCCGTATCGACCCGAATTGCCGCCCTTCGGCGCACCCTGCCCCCCGCCGCGGGAGCCCAGGCCGTGCGGGATGCTCGGCCCCGTTGCAGAGCCGTTCTGGCCTTCGGGGATCAGAGGCCGCCTGGGAGAGGGCCAGCGGCCGCGCCGGCAGCGGCCGCCCGGCAAGCGCCATCGGTCGTTTGCACCACGGCCCGAGGAAGGTTCGGCAGGTGCAGGCGCAACTCGACAAGCGTCTTCAGTGGCAGCGCGTTGAAGGTGTCGCGCCACTGCGCCACCGGCTTGAACTGGGTCGTCTGGCCGACGTAGCGGGCCAAGTGGTACGTGTCGGCAGCGTTGAACCGCGATCGCAGGAAGCGCAAGGAGTAGCGCAGCAGCGTTGCCGGCCGCTTGTCGCTCCGGGACGGCATTGCTACTCGACGAATCTCGGCCATTCCATGCTCGTCGATGTAAGCAAGCACCGCGTCCTGGAGGGGCTTCGCGTCGGCGTGCGCCTCGAGAATGGGATAGACCGCCGAGAACTGCTTTGTCGAGCTGTATTCGAAAAACACCTGGGCCGTCGCCGCATCCAGGTCGAGCAGGTGCTTAGGTCTCTCGGCAACCTCACCACGTAATCCGCACGCGTTGGTCATTGGAAACGCCGCCTACCCCGGTTCTGGTCGGTTAGACAACCCGATCAACGATGCCACCGCTGTCGCCCAGAAGCTGCGCAC
>Ga0194129_10002588_pt1 | contig 27011 bp, 28 predicted proteins | sample TA2KigCa35mmetaG_FD_150862 | JGI IMG/M metagenome (GOLD analysis project Ga0194129, IMG submission 150862) | Freshwater microbial communities from Lake Tanganyika, Tanzania - TA2015038 Kigoma Deep Cast 35m | ecosystem: Environmental > Aquatic > Freshwater > Lake | place: Tanzania: Lake...
CGAGCACTTGACCGCTGGCTGCATCGCTACAACCATCACCGACACCACACCGCCATCGGCGGCCCGCCCATCAGCCGAGTCAACAACCAGCCAGGACACAACACCTAGGTCCGACGCCCCGACCGGGGACCGGACGTCACGACCACTGGGCGTTGATCGCGCGCTGCACCTTGGCGAGCCAGATCAGCCAACCCAAGAACGGGATCAGGTTCCAGAAGCCGGTGAGGCCGGTCACCGGCTTCGCGCGCCCTGCCTTCGCGGCGATGTTGCCGACCTCGGCCGGGAGCAGGAACAGGTTCACGATCCCGAGGAAGATCGCCAGGATCACCCCGACCGCCCCGCCGACCCCGTCGCCCGAGAACTTCTTGTTCTCCTTGAAGACGAGGTACTGCCAGACGATGCCGTAGATCCCACAGGTGATGAGGGTGAGCAGGGCCACTGCGACCCAGCTCCGGGTCTTCCCCGGCGGACCCCAGCCGCCCGCTCCCACGGTGGCCGGTACCGGGGCGGGCCCGGGCGGCGGCGCCACCGGCGTCGCTGCGCTCGCCTCCACCGGCTCCATCGGCTCGATCGTCTCGTCGCTCATCAGTCCCCCACTTCGGCGGGTTCCCCGGACCCATTGGGCTCGGGTTCCCGGATCCGGTGTCCCGGTGCGCTCCGGGACCGACGATTCCTACGACCGGGGCACCGTCGATATCAACCGGACCTTCGGAACCAGGCGGGCGACCGTCGGGAACCGGGGCCGAAACCCGACTTGCAGGGTCGGCTTTTGGCACCGTAGCCTGATGCTCCCTCCGAGGGCCCGAGCATCCGGGTCCGTCCGCCCGTTCCGCCCATCCGCTGCGCCCCACCCTGCGGGCCCGGCCCATCCGTCAGGAGACCGCATGTCCGAGAGTTGGGGCTTCGAGACCAAGCAGATCCACGCCGGGGCATCCGCCGACCCCACCACCGGGTCCCGGGCGCTGCCGATCTACCAGACCACGAGCTACGTCTTCCGGGACACCCAGCACGCGGCCGACCTGTTCGGCCTGGCCGAGCTGGGCAACATCTACACCCGGCTGATGAACCCGACCCAGGCGGCGTTCGAGGACCGCATCGCGGCGCTCGAGGGCGGCGTGGGCGCCCTGGCCACCGCCAGCGGACAGGCCGCGGAGACCTTCGCGATCATGAACCTGGGCGAGGCGGGCGACCACATCGTCGCCTCGGCGTCGCTCTACGGCGGCACCTACAACCTCCTCCACTACACACTGCCGAAGATGGGCTGGCAGGTCGACTTCATCGACGACCCCGACGACCTCGACGCCTGGGCCGCCGCGGTCAAGCCCAACACCCGTGCGTTCTACGCCGAGAGCGTGGGCAACCCGAAGAACGACGTCCTCGACTTCGAGGGCGTGTCCGGGGTCGCCCACGCCCACAACGTGCCCCTGATCGTCGACAACACGGCCCCGAGCCCGTACCTGTGCAACCCGCTGCAGTGGGGCGCCGACATCGTCGTGCACTCGGCCACCAAGTTCATCGGCGGGCACGGCACGTCGGTCGGTGGAGTCATCGTCGACGGCGGCAAGTTCGACTACGTCGCGAGCGGGCGGCACCCGGTGTTCACCGAGCCCGACCCGTCGTACCACGGCCTCGTCTACTCGCAGCTCCCCGAGCCGCTCCGGCCGGCGCAGTACATCCTCAAGGCCCGCCTGCAGCTCATGCGTGATTTCGGCGCGGCGGTGTCGCCGTTCAACGCGTTCCTCTTCGTGCAGGGGGTCGAGACGCTCAGCCTGCGCATGGAGCGGCACTGCCAGAACGCGCTGGCCGTGGCCCAGTGGCTCGAGGCCCGCGACGACGTGGAGTGGGTCGCGTACCCGGGACTGGCCAGCAGCAAGTGGAACGACCGGGCGAAGAAGTACCTGCCCCGCGGTCAGGGCGCCATCGTGGCGTTCGGCATCACCGGCGGGCTCGAGGCCGGGAAGCAGTTCATCGACGGGCTGGAGATGTTCAGCCACGTCGCCAACATCGGTGACGTGCGCAGCCTCGCCATCCATCCGGCGTCGACCACGCACTCGCAGCTCACGGCCGACGAGCAGCGCTCCACCGGCGTGAGCCCCGACCTCGTGCGCCTGAGCGTGGGCATCGAGACCATCGACGACATCCTCGCCGACCTCGACGCGGGCTTCCGCGCCGCCAAGGGCGGGTGACGGCCTCCGGACCGTCGGTCCCCCCGGTCACCGGCGCCTGGCGACCGGGCGACCCTCCGGGGAACCGGCGGTTCGTCACCGTCTTCGACGCGCGTCCCCACGTCCTCGAGGCCGGGGGCCGACTCGAGCACGTGACCGTCGCGTACGAGAGCTGGGGAACGCTCGCGCCCGACGGCGCCAACGCCGTCCTCGTCCTCCACGCGCTCACCGGCGACTCCCACGCCGCCGGGCCGGCCGGCCCGGGCCACCGGCACCCCGGGTGGTGGAACCCGATGATCGGTCCGGGTGCCCCGATCGACACCGACCGCTTCTTCGTCGTCTGTCCCAACGTGCTCGGTGGGTGTCAGGGCACCACCGGCCCGGCGTCGCCCGCGGGCGACGGGCGGCCCTACGGCTCGCGGTTCCCGACGATCACCATCCGCGACCAGGTGGTGGTCGAGGCCGCGCTGGCCGACCACCTCGGGATCGGGCGCTGGCACGCGGTGATCGGCGGCTCGATGGGCGGGATGCGGGCGCTCGAGTGGGCCGTCGGGTTCCCCGAGCGGGTGGCCCGCGGCGTGATCGTCGCCGTGGGGGCCCGGGCCACCGCTGAGCAGATCGCCCTGTGCAGCGTGCAGATCCGGGCCATCGCCGGCGACCCCGAGTGGCGCGGCGGCGATTACTACGACGCGCCACCCGGCGGTGGACCGCACCGGGGGCTCTCGGTCGCCCGCGGCCTCGGGCAGATCAGCTACCGCACCGAACTCGAGCTCGACGACCGCTTCGGTCGCGACCACCAGGGCAACGAGCGTCCGCTCGAAGGTGGGCGCTACGCGGTCGAGTCGTACCTCGAGTACCACGGTCACAAGCTGGCCGAGCGCTTCGACGCCAACACCTACATCGCCCTGAGCGACGCGATGAACCACCACGACGTCGGTCGGGGTCGGGGAGGCATCGCCACCGCGCTCGGTCGGGTCACCGCGGAGGTGTCGGTCGCCGGGATGGCGACCGACCGGCTCTACCCGCTGCGGCTCCAGTACGAACTCGCCGAGCTGATCCCGACCGCCGCCGACGTCGTGGTCATCGACTCGCCCACCGGGCACGACGGCTTCCTGGTGGAGACCGAGGCGGTCGGCAAGGTCATCCGCTCCGCCCTCGCCTGAGTGTTTGGACCGCTGACGGCGCCATGGCGCCGGAAGCGGCCCGAACAAGGGGGGTCAGAGGTCGCGGCGGCCTTCGAGGGCGCGGCCCAGGGTGATCTCGTCGGCGTACTCGAGGTCGCCGCCGACGGGGAGGCCGCTGGCCAGCCGGGTCACCCGGATCTCGAGCGGCTTGCACAGGCGGGCGAGGTACATCGCGGTGGCCTCGCCCTCGATGTTCGGGTTGGTGGCGAGGATCACCTCGGTGATCCCCTCGTCGCCGATGCGCCCGAGCAGCTCCTTGATCCGCAGCTGCTCGGGCCCCACGCCCTCGATCGGCGCGATCGCGCCCTGCAGCACGTGGTACGAGCCGTGGAACTCGTGCGTGCGCTCCACCGCGACGATGTCGCGCGCCTCCTCGACCACACAGCAGACCGTGCGGTCACGTCGCTCGTCGAGGCAGTAGCTGCAGAGGTCACCGGTCGCGAAGTTGAAGCACCGCCGACACCACGTGACCTTGCGCTTGGCCTCGACGATCGTGGTCGCGAGCCGGGCCACGTCCTCGGGCGGGATCTTGAGAAGGTGGAAGGCGATCCGTTGGGCCGACTTCGGGCCGACGCCGGGGAGGCGGCCCAGCTCGTCGATGAGCGCCTGGATCGGCCCTTCGTAGACCGAGCCCACCGAGCGCCGCTACCCGAGCAGCCCGCCGAGGCCGCCGAGGTCGAGCCCGGCGGTGAGCCCGCCCATCCGCTCGGCCGCGCGGTCCTGGGCCATGCGCATCGCCTCGACCACCGCGGCCACCACGAGGTCCTCGAGCATCTCGACGTCGTCGGGATCGACCACCTCGGGGGCGATCGTGACCTTGCGGAGCTCGCCGGTCCCGGTGACCGTCGCCGTGACCATCCCCCCACCGGACGACGCCTCCACCGTCTCGTTGGCGAGCGCCTCCTGGGCTGCGGCCATGTCGGCCTGCATCTTCTGCACCTGACGCATCATCTGGTTGATCTGCTTGGGGTTGGTCACGGTGTCTCCCGGGAGGGGCCGATCGGCCGGAACTGCTCGACCGTGGTCAGCGGGGGTGCTCCTCGACGACGGTGGCGCCGAACTCAGCCTCGAGGATCCCGACGGACGTTACCGCCGGTCCGGCGGGACGGGCGTCCTCGATGTCGTGCGGCTCGACCTCGTCGGACGGCGGCGGGGGCGGTAGCTCGTCGGCGCCCCCGCCGAGCGCACCCTGGAGATCGACCGCACCGGACGCCACCAGCGAGAAGCGCGGGGTGCGGCCCAACCGCGCGGTCAGCGCGGTGCGGATCGTGTCGGCGTTGCTGCGGAAGCGGGGCTGGGCCGCGGCGAGCATCTGCGGCGCGATCCCGAAGACCACGACGTCGCCGTCGACCCGGATGGGCTGGGCGTGCTGGACCGCCGACCGGGTCGCCATGGCGAAGGTGGGCAGCAGCTCGGCCCAGGCGAGCACCACCTCGTCGAGGTCGAAGTTCCCCGGGCCGCCGGCGTCGGTCGGGGCGGGAGCGGGGGGCGCCGCGGGTGCGTCGACCGGGTCGGGCGACGGATCGCCCACCGACGCCTCGTCGGTGGGACGACGACGCAGCGCGCCGAGCGCCGCCTTGGGTTGACTGCCGCCCGCGGCACCGGGTGCACTGCCGCCTGCGGCACTGGGTGCGCTGCCGGACGCACGCACGGGCGCAGGAGGCGCGGGTGCAGGTGCAGCGGGCACCGCTCCCCCTGCGAGCGCGCGCTCGAGCCGCTCCACCCGCTCGGCGAGCAGCACCAACGGTGGCCCGGCCTCCCGACGCGACAGGCGGACGAGCGCCACCTCGAGCACGAGGCGCGGGTCGGCGGCGTCGATGCCCCGCATGTCGACCGCGGCCTGGCCGAGGGTCTCAATGACCCGGACGAGCATCGTGTTGCCGAGCGCGTCGCCGACGGCCCGCAACGCCTCGATCTCCTCGGGGGGACCGTCGACCGGAACCCGTCCGGCCCCGGCGTGCAGGAGGAACGCGTCGCGGGCCGACCGCAGCAGGTCGTCGGCGACGCGCCGGGGCGCGTGGCCGGCCTCGAGCAGCGCGCCGAGCTCCACCAGGACCAGCGCAGGCTCCTGGTCGGCAACGGCCTGCAGGATCCGCAGCCGCAGCTCGAACGGCGCGCCGCCGAACAGCGCCGCCGTCGCCTCGGCCTCTAGCCCTCCCGTGGAGTGCGCGAGCGCCTGGTCGAGGAGCGACAGCGAGTCCCGGGCCGAGCCCGCACCCGCCCGGGCCACGATCGCCAGCGCCTCGGGGTCGGCCTCGACCCCCTCACGTGCGCACACGTCGGCGAGGTGGGCGGCGAGCGCGTCGGTCGACAGGAGGGAGAACTCGAAGTGCTGCGTGCGCGACCGGATGGTCGGCAGCACCTGCTCGGGGTTCGTGGTCGCGAGCACGAACACCACGTGGTCGGGCGGCTCCTCGAGGCTCTTCAGCAGCGCGTTGGCCGCAGCGTCGGTGAGCATGTGGACCTCGTCGAGGATGTACACCTTCTTGCCGCCGGTCGCGCTGCGGAACGCGATCCGCTCGAGCAGCTCCCGCGTGTCGCCGACCCCACGGTTCGACGCGGCGTCGAGCTCGAACAGGTCGAGGAACGTGCCCGCGGCCACGGCGCCGCAGTGGTCGCAGGCACCGCAGGGCTCGCCGTCGGGACCGAGGTCCAGGCAGTTCAGGGCCTTGGCCAGGATGCGGGCAGTCGTCGTCTTGCCCGTGCCCCGTGGCCCGCTGAAGAGGTACGCGTGGCCGACCCGACCGTCGCGCACCGCGTTGCGCAGCGCCGTGGTGACGTGGTCCTGGCCGACGAGCTCCGCGAACCGCTGGGGCCGGTACTTGCGGTAGAGGGACTGGTAGGCCATCGCCCCTGATCGTAGGCGCAGGGCGGACACCAGCCGCCGGGCGTGGCAGGCTCGTCGGGTGCGCCGACTGCTCCTGCTCCGCCACGCCAAGTCGTCGTGGGCCGATCCGGGGACCCGCGACCACGAGCGGCCCCTGAACGAGCGGGGCCGCGCCGCCGCCGACCGGATGGGCCGCCACCTCGACACCGCCGGACTGGTACCCGACCTGGCCCTGTGCTCCTCGGCCCGGCGCACCTGCGAGACCCTGGCCCGCCTCGACCTCCCGGCCACCGTCGGCATCGCGGTGGACCCGGACCTCTACCTCGCCGACCCCGACACCGTGCTCGACCGGATCCGGGCCGTCGACGAGGCGGTCACGACGCTGCTCGTGGTGGGCCACAACCCGACGACCCAGGACCTCGCGCTCGACCTCGCCGACGGCGGCGACCCCGCCACCGTGCACCGGATCGCGGGCAAGTACCCGACCGGCGCGCTCACCGTGCTGACGGTCACCGGGCCCTGGGCCGCGCTCGCACCCGGGACCGCGCGCCTGGACGCGTTCGTGACCCCCCGGGACCTCGAGGCGGCCGACGACCCGCGATGAGAGCGAGAGTGCGGACCGTGCACCCGCCGTCGGCCCGTCCGCCACCACGTCGGTACCCGGACGACGACTCGGACCCGGCTTCCCTGCGGCACACGGGGGGATCCGCGGAGAGCTGCTTCCTTCCGGACCTGACTCGGTTGGCGGGACCCCGTTGCGCAGGACCCGATCCTCGGCACCGTCGCCCGGGTCGTGCGTGGCGCGGTCCGGGTCTCGGACGGGAGTTCAGCCCCCCCTACGTGGGTTTGGGGTACAGGGCACCACGAGCTCCCCGCCTAGCACGGTCCGCCCACTGAGACTACCTGCCGGGTCCCCGCCGGATCCCCGCCGGGTCCCCGCGCTCGTCCGGCGGGCCCGACGCACTCGCCGACCGCGGTCGGCACCGGTACGATCCCCCGCCCGGGAGGGATGCGAGAGCGGCCGAATCGGCACGCTTGGAAAGCGTGTGTGGGGCAACTCACCGTGGGTTCGAATCCCACTCCCTCCGCCACCGTCCCCGTCGGTCTGCGTACTGGAACCATGCTCCCGAACTTCTTCGTCGTCGGCGCCAACAAAGCGGGGACCACCTCGTTCGCCGCGTACATCGGCACCCACCCCGACGTGTTCATGAGCCCGCTCAAGGAGCCGTCGTACTGGTCGCTGCGTGACCGCGACGACCCCGACGGCCCGTTCCTGCAGCGCCAGATCCGCGACCGACCGGCCTACGAGGCGCTCTTCGCCGGGGTGCGCGGCGAGCGCGCGATCGGCGAGGCCTCGACCAACTACCTGCAGACGGCCGTGGCGGCCGACCGCATCCGGGCCGAGATCCCCGAGGCCCGGATCATCGCCGTCCTGCGCGACCCGAGCGACCGGGCCTTCTCCGCGTACAACATGCACGTGGGCGCGCACCTCGAGCCCCTCACCGACTTCGGGGCGGCGGTCGACGCCGAGCTCGCCGGGGGCACCTGGCGCCACTACCTCGCGATGGGCTACTACGCCGAGTCCCTCGATCGCTGGATCGACCACTTCGGCCGGGACCGGGTGCGGGTCTTCCTGTACGAGGACCTCGTCGCCGACCCGGCGGCGATGGTCCGCGAGACGTTCGCCTTCCTCGGCGTCGATCCCGACTTCGTGCCCCCGCTCGACCGACGCCACAACGTCACGCAGGTCCCCCGCCACCGGTCGATCCTGCGCTTCGCCAAGGAGTCGTCCCCGGTCAAGGCCGCGCTCAAACGGGTGATGCCGGCCCGGGCCCGGGCGCGGGTCAAGGACCGGGTGACGGCGTGGAACACGACGGCGCCGCCGCCGCTGACCCCCGAGCTGCGGGCCCGGCTCGTGGCGCTCTACGCCGACGACATCGACCGGACCGCGACGGTCATCGGTCGCGACCTGTCGGCGTGGAGGTCCGTCTGAGCCAGCGACGACCCGGCGCTCCCATCCAGGGACGCGAGCGGGCCCGGCGCCGGAGCGCCGGGCCCGTCGTCGGTCGTGGGGCGGGCTCGGTCAGGTGGCCGAGGCGCCGTACTTGTTGGGTCCCTTGGTGCCCTCGGTGGCGAAGAACACGATCAGGATGATGATCCCCACGCAGGGGATCAACGCCAACAGGACGAACCAACCGCTCTTGCCGGTGTCGTGCAGTCGCCGGATCGCCACTGCCAGACCGGGGATGAAGACGGCCAGCATGTAGAGGAGGTAGACGATCGAGAAGATGCTCGAGACGTTGCCGAGCAGCTGCAGCACGACGCCGATGATCAACTGGGCCAAGAAGTACCACCAGTACTCCGCCCGGTTGGCCCGGCCGGCGAACTTGGCGTACCGCTCGAGGACGACCAGCTTCCAGTACCCGATCAACGGGTTCCCCGGAGGGGGGGTGGGGGCCGGGGAGTCCATGCTCATGTGCGTTCCTTTCCCGCAGGAAGTGCGCCACCCCGGGAGGGGCGGGCGAACTTCACGCTAGAGAACGCCGACGGTCGCGTCAACGACCCTCGGCCGGGGCGCCGTCCGCAGCCCGGGCCCGGAGCACCAGCGGGTCCGCCGCGCCGGTCCGGAGGGTGAGCACCCGTCCCGCCACCGACGACGCGCGGACCGTGCCGAGCCGGGCCAGGTAGGCCGCCTCGACCCGCATGACCGCCGGTGCGCAGGCCATCCGGGTCGTCGCGACCGCCGGGTCGACGCGCAGCACCGCGCCGGATCCGCCGGGACGTCCGGACGTGCGGGAGCGCGTGGTGTCGCGCGTGGTGTAGCGCGCGGTGTAGCGATTGCAGCCTGCGCTGCCGGTCAGGGACCCGTCGGCACCGAACCGGGCGGTGACCGCCACCTCCGGAGCCGGGGGCGTGACACCGCTGGCCGCCTGGTCGAGCACCCAGTCGGTCCCGGTGAGCGGAGGGTCGCGGGCGGCCCGGTCGCCGGATCCGCCGTCGGGCCCGCCGCCGCCCGCCACGACGGCCACGACGACGACCACCGCAACGACGACCACCGTGACGACGGCGCCGACCGCGGCCGGGAGCCGGGAGCGGCGGGCGGTCACCCGGTCATGTAAGCATGGCGGCCTGGCGCCGGCCCGGCGCCCGACCCGGAGGAGCCCCCGTGCCACCGCTCGCCTCGCCCCTCACCCCGGTGGTCGTCACCGGCGGCGGCTCCGGCATCGGCCGGGCCTCCTGCCTGGCCCTGGCCGAGGTCGGCCGACCCGTGGCGGTGTGGGACCGCAACGGCGACGGCGCGGCCGAGACCGCGGCGCGCTGCGCCGAGGCCGGGGTCGCGGTCCACGCCGCCGAGGTCGACGTCCGGGACGAGGCCGCGGTGCGCGCCGTGGTGGCCGACGCCATCGGCGCCCTCGGCGCGATCGGGGGCCTCGTGCACGCCGCCGGGGTCCCGATGGGCTTCACCGCCGACGACCTCGGCACCGAGGAGTTCCGGCTCGTGCTGTCGGTGAACCTCGAGGCCCAGGCCGTGCTCGTGCGCGAGCTCCTCCCCGCCCTGCGTGCGGCGAACCCCGGGTCGGCGATCGTCGGCATCTCGTCGATCGAGGGGCTCATCGGCCACGGCAACATCCCCGCGTACACGGCGTCGAAGCACGCGCTGATCGGGCTCACCCGGTCGCTCGCGGCGCGCCTCGGCCCCGAGGGGATCCGGATCAACGCGGTGTGCCCCGGCTACATCGCCACCCCGATGTTCCTGCCGACGGTCGAGGGGAACCCCGAGACCCGGGCGAGGTTCGAGCGGGCGATCCCCCTCGGGCGGCTCGGTGAGCCCGAGGAGATCGGCCGCCTGGTGCGCTTCCTGTGCTCCGACGACGCGAGCTACATCCACGGTACGGCCCTGGTCGTGGACGGCGGGGTCACCGCCGTCGGCGGCCAGGAGTACACACCCCGCTGAGCCGGACCCGACCCGTGCCGTTCGCCGCCACCGACCTCGACGCGCTCATGGGCCGGGCCCTCGACGAGGCCCGGGCCGCGCCCGCCCACGGCGACGTGCCCGTCGGGGCGTTGGTCGTCCGGCGGTCCGACGGCGCGGTGCTCGCCCACCGGCACAACGAGCGCGAGCGGACCGGCGACCCCACCGCACACGCCGAGCTGCTCGCGCTCCGCGACGCCGCCCACGCGCTCGGTGGGTCGCGCCTCGACGGGTGCGTGCTCGTCAGCACGCTCGAGCCCTGCCCGATGTGCGCCGGGGCCGCGCTGCTCGCGCGCGTCGACGCCGTGGTGTTCGGCGCCGCCGACGCCAAGGCCGGGGCGCTCGGCAGCCTCTACCACCTCGGGGCCGACCCCCGCCTCAACCACGAGCTCGTCGTGCACCCGGGGATCCGGGCCGACGAGTGCGCCGGGCTCCTGCGCGACTTCTTCGCCGCACGCCGTCCGGGGGACACCGGGGCCTGACCCGGCCCCGGGGCACGAAACCCGTGTCCCCTAGGATGGCCGACGGAGGAATGCCGGAGCGGCCGAACGGGGCGGTCTCGAAAACCGTTGTGTCCCGCAAGGGGCACCGTGGGTTCAAATCCCACTTCCTCCGCCACCCGGCGTCCCGGCTCCGCCCCCCGGCGGGCCGGGATCGTCGCGTCCGGGACCGGGGCGCTCAGCGCCGCGTCCGGGACCCGGCGATCAGGCGGGCGGGGCGGCGAGGCCGAGGCTGGCGGCGATCTCGCGGGTCGCGGTCGAGCGGTTCAACGTGTAGAAGTGCAGCCCCGGGGCACCCGCGTCGAGCAGGGTGCGGCACAGGGTGGTGGCCTCCTCGATGCCGACCGCCCGCACCGCCTCGGGGTCGTCCTCGACCTCGCGGAGCCGGGCGTCGAACCAGGCCGGGAACTGCGACCCCTGGAGCTCGGCCATGCGCTTGATCGCACCGATGCTCAGCACCGGCATGATCCCGGGGAGTATGGGCTTGTCGACCCCGAGGGTCCGCAGGGAGTCGACGAGCTCGAGGTAGTGGTGGGCCTCGAAGAAGAACTGGGTGACCGCGAAGTCGGCCTCGGCCAGCTTCTCGGCGGTCCGGCGGCGGTCGGTGGCGAGGTCGGGGGACCGCGGGTGGGGCTCGGGGTGCGCGGCGACGCCGACCGCGAAGTCGCCGGTCGCCCGGATCAGCCGGACCAGCTCCACCGCGTAGGTGAGGTCACCGGGCGGGAGGTCGAGGTCGGCGGGTGCATCGCCGCCGAGGGCGAGGATGTTCTCCACCCCCGAGTCGCGGTAGCGGGTGACGATCGCCTCGAGCTCGGCCCGGGTGTGCCCGACGCAGGTGAGGTGGGCCATCGCCGTCATCCCGGGCCGATCGTTGATCCGCACGACGAGGTCGTGGGTCCGCTCACGGGTGGACCCACCGGCGCCGTAGGTGACCGAGACGAAGGCCGGGTGCAGCGGCTCGAGCTCGACCAGGGTCTGCTCGAGCGCGACCTCGGCATCGGCCGTGCGGGGCGGGAAGAACTCGAACGAGTGGGTGCGTCCGGCCTGCAGCAGTTGGGGGATCCGGGCCATGGCTACCTTTCTGGGGACCCGTCAGCGTACTGCGCACCGACCGACGGCCCGCAGGACCGGTGAGGCGCACCATGGACTTCACGATTGCGGTTCCGCTCACCCCTCCTCCGGTGGCGGTGATCGACGCGTTCCTCGACCCCGCCTTCCTCGCGCGCACCGCAACGCTGCCCGGGATCGGGGGCGGCGAGGTGCTCGAGTCCACCCGCACCGCCACCACGGCCCGACTGCGCGTCCGCTACCGCTTCAAGGCGTCGCTCAACCGGGCGGTCTCCCGGGTGCTCGACCCCGACCGGCTGACCTGGGTCGACGACGCCACCTTCGACACGACCGCGTGCCGGTCGGCGCACACGCTCCTGCCCGACCACTACCCCGACCGGCTCGAGGCGACCTACGAGAGCCGGGTGGAGCCCCATGGGACCGGCAGCACCTGGACCGTCACCGGGGACCTGGTCGTGCGGGCACCGCTGGTCGGCGGGCGGGTCGCAGGGATGGTCGTGGCCGGGCTCGCCGACCACGCCCGGGCCCGGGGCCGGCTCCTCGACGCCTGGTGGGCCGAGCGGGGCTGAGCGGGCCGAGCGGGGCTGAGCGGGCCGAGCGGGGCCGAGCGGGGCGACCCCCGGCTGAACCCCCGGGGACCGGACCGTGCCAGACTTCCCGGATGCCGCCCGAGAAGTTCCAGTGGAAGCACCTCTACGAAGAGGTCGTGACGACCGGTCTGTGCACCGGGTGCGCCGGGTGCGTCATCGCCTGCCCGCACGACGTGCTCGGCTACCGCGACGACCAGGGCGTGTACAAGCCCTTCCACCTCGAGGAGGGCTACGCGCCCGACAACTGCAGCCACGGCGAGAAGTCGTGCACCAGTTGCACCCGGGCCTGTCCCCGGTTCCGGACCTGGGAATCCGAGATCGACGAGTTCATGTTCGGTCGGGCCCGCGAGGCCGACGAGGTGTCGGGCATCTACAAGGACATCGTCCTCGCCCGGGCCGCCGACCCCGTGATCCACGAGGTCGGTCAGGACGGCGGCCTGGTGTCGGCCATCCTCCTCTACGCGCTCGAGCACGACATCATCGACGCCGCCCTCGTGTCGTACCTCGAGGGCGACGGGTCCACCTGGAAGGCGGTGCCCGGTGTGGCCCGCACCCGCGAGGACGTCATCGCCTCGGCCGGGAGCCGCTACACCTACTCGGCCAACACCTTGGCCTACAACGACGCGATCGAGAGCGGGGCCGAGCGGATCGCCCTCGTCGGGATGAGCTGCCAGAGCTCGGTGCCCGCGGTCATGAAGCAGCGCAAGGCGGGCAAGGTCGCCCGGCGCCTCACCCTCAACATCGGGCTGCTCTGCTCCAAGACCTTCGACGACGCGATCTTCGAGGAGCTGTTCGAGGCGAAGTACGGCCTGAAGAGGGCTGACATCAAGAAGATGAACATCAAGGGCGTGTTCCAGATCTGGATGCACAACGGCGACTACCACGAGGTCCCGCTCAAGGAGTGCCACGCCTGGACCCGTGAGGGCTGCAACATGTGCCCCGACTTCGCGGCGCAGCACGCCGACATCTCCACCGGGGGGATCGGTGCGTTCAACGACTGGACGCTCACCATCGTCCGCACCGACGTGGGCCGCGAGATCATGGACGGCCTCGTCGCCAGCGGCATGATCGAGGTGCGCCCCGGCGACGACGACCCGGGGGCGATCGCGCTGATGCACAAGCTGGCGAAGAAGTCGCGCACCCGCTGGCCCGAGTTCGCGGTCGCCGCCCCCCGCCTCGTCGGGACGTGATCGTCGCCCTCGTCGGCGACCTGATGGACCAGAGCCGGATCCGGGCCGCCCTCCCCGACGTCCGCTTCGTGCGCGACCCGGCCCAGGCCGCCGACGCCGACGTCGTGCTCGTCGACATCGCCCGCGGGGCCGACCGCGTGGCCGCGGTGCGGGCCGTGACCCCCGGCCGGATCGTCGCCTTCGGTCCCCACGTCGACGACGAGGCCCGGGACGCGGCCCGGTCCGCCGGGGCCGACGCCGTGCTCGCCCGCTCGGTCTTCTTCCGCGACCCCGCCGCTGCGGCCGGGACCTGACCCTCCCCGCGGTGGGTAACCCCGGACCCGACGACCGGGTCGGACCCGAGATGCCCGAACTGTCCCCGCCATCGGCCGGTCCGACGACGCTGCTCCCCCGGATCGAGCGCATCGCCGACGGCCCGGGCACCGTCACCTTCCTCAGCTCGGCCGGGGCCGACGGGCGCGAGGTCGTGCCCTGGGCCCGGCTCCACGAGGACGCCCAGGGGATGGCCGCGGCGCTCCAGGCCCGGGGCGTGGGCCCCGGCGACCACGTGGCCCTCCTCGGGCCCACGACGCGCGCCTTCGCCACCGCGGTGCAGGCGACCTGGCTCGCCGGCGCTGCGGTGGTGTGCCTCCCGCTGCCCATGCGCCTCGGATCGATCGAGGAGTTCGTGGCCCAGACCCGGGCCCGCATCCGGATCGCCGACGCCCGCGCGGTGGTGGTCGACCCGCAGCTCGCTCCGTTCGTGTCCCCGGAGCCGGGTGACCCGCCGCTGTGCACGCTCGACGAGCTCGTGGGCCACGCGGCGCACTGGGAACGGCCGACCCCCGACCCCGACGCCCTCGCCATCCTGCAGTTCACCAGCGGGTCCACGGCCGACCCCAAGGGCGTGATGCTCCCGCACCGCTGCCTCACCGCCAACATCGACGCGATGATCGAGGGATCAGGCATCACCCCCGACGACACCGGCGTCTCGTGGCTGCCCCTCTACCACGACATGGGTCTGATCGGGCTGCTCACGACCCCGATGGCCACCGGCTTCGACCTCGTGATCGCAGCACCGCAGGACTTCCTCGCTACGCCAGGCGACTGGATGCGCTGGATCTCGGAGTTCCGTGGCACCGTCACCTGCGGTCCCAACTTCGCATACGCGCTCGCAGCGCGCGCGCTGCGCCGGATCGACGACCTCGACCTGTCGTCGTGGCGGCTCGCGCTCAACGGTGCCGAGCCCATCGACCCCGACGCGGTCGAGGCGTTCACGGCCGCGGGCGCACCGTACGGCCTGCCTGTAACGTCACCGCTCTGCGTGTACGGGATGGCCGAGGCGACCCTCGCCATCGCGTTCCCGGTGCCGGGCACCGGGATGCAGTGCGACACCGTCGACCGCGCGGCGCTCGAGCACGAGCGCACCGCGCGCCCCACCACCGGCGAGGGCGCCCGTCGCTTCGCCGTGCTCGGTCGCACCCTGCGCGGGATCGACCTGCGGGTGTGCGACCCCGACACCGGTGCGCTCCTCCCCGACCGCGCGGTGGGCGAGATCGAGCTGCGGGGCACCTCGATCACCCCGGGGTACTACCGCCGCCCCGACGTCACCGAGGCGACGATCCGCGACGGCTGGTTGCGCACCGGCGATCTCGGCTACCTCGTCGACGGCGAGGTCGTGGTCTGCGGCCGGATCAAGGACGTGATCATCATCGGGGGGCGCAACGTGTACCCCGAGGAGATCGAGCGGGCGGCGGGCACCGTCGCCGGCGTCCGGGCCGGGAACGTGATCGCCTTCGGCGTGGAGGGCCGCCGGGGCAAGGAGGGCATCGTGGTGGTCGCCGAGCACCGGGGTGACGCCCCCGGCCGGGTCCACGACGAGGTGGTGGACCGCGTCTGCGACGCCGTGGGCATCCCGCCGCTCGACGTCGTCCTGGTCGGGCCGGGCACGCTGCCCAAGACCTCGTCGGGCAAGCTCCAGCGGTCGGCCTGCAAGCGCCGGTACCACGCCGGGGAGCTGGCCCGGGCCTGACCCGACACGGTGGCCCGGCCTGCGCCCGCCGCAGCGGCCGGTGGGACCGCACCGCCGCCGAGGTGGGCCACCCGGCATAATGGTGGTCCGGAACGGGGCGGTGCAGGACGTGCAGACCGAGAAACTGAACGGGGAGGGGACGGGGTCGCGACCGGCCCTCCGGGACCCCGGGACCCGGACCCGCGACTGGTGGCAGGTCGTCCTGCTCGTCGTCGCCCTCACGACGGTCCTGCGGCTCCCCGCCTTCTTCGTCGACGTCTTCAACTCCGACGAGACGTTCCTCGCCACCCAGGGCCAGGTCATCCGCGACGGCGGGGACCTCTACCGGGAGGCGGCCGACCGCAAGCCCCCGCTCGTGCCCTACGTGTACGCCCTCACCCAGGCCGTCACCGGCACGACCGACCTCTGGAGCGTGCGGGTCGCGGCGATGCTCGCCGCCGCGGGTACCGCCGTGCTCGTCGCGTTCGAGGCCCGGCGCCGCTTCGGCCGCACGGCGATGTATGCGGGTGCCGTCCTCACCACCGTGGCGCTGGTGTCGTTCGCGCCCCAGGACGGCCAGGCCGCGAACTTCGAGACCTTCATGCTCCCGCTCACCGTCGCCGGGGTGATGCTGGCCCGGCGCGGCCGGGCGGCGACCTCCGGCCTCGCGATCGGGCTCGCCACCCTGGCCAAGCAGACCGGGGCCGCGACGCTGCTCCCGATCGCGTGGACGATGCTCACGCGACGCGACCGTCGGGGCATCACCAAGGTCGCGGTGTGGTTCGCCGTCCCGCTCCTGGCCGCCGCGGCGCTGCTCGGACCCCGTCAGCTCGTGTACTGGACGGTCCTCGGCAACGGCTCCTACGTGGGCACGGAGACCGCGTCGGCCCTGGTGGTGGGCATGTTCGTGGTGATGACGCTGGCGTGGGCGGCGTGCAACGCGCCGATCCTGTGGACGCTGCCCCGGTCGTGGCGCGCCCGTCGGACCCCGGCCGCCGACGGCGAGACCGACACCGATCTCTGGCTCTGGGCCCTGTCGGCGGCGGTCTCGGTGGCCGTGGGCCTCCGGTTCTTCGGCCACTACTACCTGCAGCTCGTGCCTCCGTTCGCCCTGCTCGCCGCCGGCGCCCTCGCCTGGTCGACACCCCGGGCGCGCCGGGCCACCGTCGCGCTGGCGCTCGGGCTCGGCGTCATGTTCTCGGCCGCCGGCTACTTCCTCACCCCGTTCGGCGACGAGCCGCAGTACCGGACCGTGAGCCGCTACGTCGCCGCCCACACCGACCGCGACGACCGCGTGCTCGTGTGGGGCAACGTCCCCGAGATCTACTGGGCCTCGGGCGTCCGCCCGGCCACCCGCTACATCGCGACGCAGTCGCTCCTCGCGGCCAACCATCCCAGCCGGGTCGACACCCCCGCGGCCACCGAGCTCGACCCGCAGACCTGGACCTGGTTCTTCCGCGACCTCCGCCGCCACGCCCCGAAGTTCATCGTCGACACCTCCGACACCACCATCCGGGGCGCGGACCGTTCACCGGTGTCGCAGTACCCGCGCTTCGAGCGCTACGTCGACCGGCACTACCGCTTCGACCGCACCATCGACGGCCTCGACGTCTACGTCCGGACCTGAGCGACGGGCTCGGCTCGGCCCGCCCCCGCTGGACGGCCCGGCCGACCTGCCCGACCTGCCCGACCCGCCGGATCCGTCAGACGAGCGGCCAGGGCACCGAGTGGTAGCCGGGGTCGGGGGCCGGGAAGTGCCCGTCGTGGAGCAGGTCCGCGGCCCGCATCCCGAAGGCGGCGAGCTCGGTCGGTGACAGCAGGCCGGCGAGCACGTCGCCGAGCGGGCCGTGCTCGGCGTCGTGGGCGACCCGCCGCACGTCCTCGAGCAGCGCGTCGGGGACCGGCTCGTCGGCGAAGTCCCAGATGACCGTGCGCAGCTTCGGGACGGGGTGGAACGTGAGACCGTGGTCGATCCCGACCACCTCGTCGGCGACCCGGTCACGCAGGCAGTGCCCGCCCTTGCGGTCGGTGTTGTTGGCGAGCACGTCGAGCACGGCGAACTCCCGGAACCGGTCCTCGCGTCCGTCGAGCAGTGTGAAGTAGTGCTCCTCGGGATCGTGGTCCACGAACCGCTGGAGCGCACCCTCGCCGAAGGGCCCGTCGGGCCGGAGCACCGTCACCGGCACCACCCCCCACCCGAGCGCGTCGGAGAGCACGCAGGCCGCCACCTCCCGCAGGCACAGCGTGCCGTCGGGGAAGTCCCAGAGCGGTCGCTCGCCGCGCCGGGGCTTGTACACCGCCGGCACCTCGACCCCGTCGGCGCAGGCCCGCACGAAGAAGGCCCCGTTCGACGAGTCGCGCATCCGGCCGACGACCTCGAGGTCGCCGTGCACGAGCACCTCGGCGACCGGAGTGGACGACGACGACACGGTGCGGCGTCAGTTCCAGCGGGGGCACCGGTGGCCGGAGTCCCGGGGCTGGCCGCAGAGGTCGCACGGGGGCCGGCCCGCGGCCACGACCACCGCGCTGCGGGCGGCCATCGCCCGCACCTGGGGTCGGGTCGCGTAGATCCGGGCGACGAACCCGTCCTCCCCGTCGGCCTCGGGCCGGGTCGGGATTCCGGCACGGTCGGCCTCGTCGTCGTCGCCGAGGTCGTCATCGTCGTCACCGTCGTCACCGTCGTCACCGTCGTCCTCGGCCCGCTCCCGGAGCTCGATCAGCACCAGCTCCCGCTCGGGGTCGAACCCGAGGCCGATGAGCCGGGCCCGGAACAGCGGGACCGTCGGCTCCCGGAGCTCGGCGAACTCCACCGGGACCGTGAGCGGCTCCTCCGGATACTCGTCCTTGATGCGGTCGAGGAAGGCGATCGCCTCGGTCGCGAGGAGCGCCACCTGCTCCTTCTCGACCAGCACGGTGAGCTGGGCCGCCTCGGAGCGGGCCTGCAGGTAGAAGGCCCGCCGACCGGGCTCTCCCACCGCGCCGGCTCCGAGCGCGTCGACGGAGTGGAACTCGATCGGGTCAGGCATCCCCGCCGCTCCCCCCGCCGTCCGGGTCGGTCGTCGGCGCCGGGGCGGGCGGCGCGAGGTCGGCGAGACCGCCGGTGTCGTTGCACTTGAGCATCGTCACCCCGTGGTGACCGAAGGCGAAGGCGGTCACCGACGCCGGCGACACCGCGATCCGCTGGAAGAGGTCGAGGTGCACGCCCGTGTAGTGGGCGATCGCCGCCTTGATGGGATCGGCGTGCGAGACGACCACGACGAGCTCCCCCGGGTGGTCGGCCACGACGGCCTCGATCGCGTCGACCATGCGCGTCTGCATCGCCGCCATCGCCTCACCGCCCGGAAAGGTCATCCGCGACGGCGTGCGCTGCACGACCTTCCAGAGGTCGGTGCCCGCGAGGTCGGTCAGCTTCTGACCGGTCCACTCGCCGTAGTCGGCCTCGATCACCCCCGGGAGGGGCCGCACCGCCAGCGCGTGGTGGCGGGCCACCGCCTCGGCGGTCTGGGTCGTCCGCTCGATCGGGCTGGCGTAGACCGCCGAGACGGCGAGGTCGGCCATACGCGCCCCGAGGGCGTCGGCCTGGGCCCGCCCCGCCTCCGACAGGTCGATGCCCGGCGCCCGGCCCGAGAGCACCGATCCGGTCTCGGCCGTGACGGCGTGGCGCGCCAGGACCAGGTGGGTCGTCGACGCGGGGGGCGGGACCGGGGTGGTCATCGGGAGCACCGGGAGATGGACACGCCCGGCGATGGTACCGACCGCCCACCCGGGCTCCGGCCGGACCCGGCCCGGCCCGGCCCGGCCCCGCCGCGCCCCGTGCGCCGGGCCTAGCATCGGCCCATGAGCGATCTCCCGGTCACGATGTCGCGTTCGGGCCCCCCCGAGACCGTCCTGGATCCCGAGCCCGCCGACGCGCTCGAGGCGCTCGCCGCCGCGCTCGTGGTCGACGGGCCGGGCCGGCGCGACGCCATCGCCGCAGTGGTCGGGCGGTGGCCGACCTTCCTCGACGGCTGGGCCCGCCTCGGCGACCACGCCCGCGACGACGTGGAGGCCTACGCCTGCTACCGGGTCGCCTACCACCGCGGCCTCGACCGGCTGCGCGCCTCGGGGTGGCGCGGCTCGGGCTACGTGCGTTGGCGCCACGAGACCAACCGGGGGTTCCTGCGCGGTCTCGTCGGGCTCGGCCGGGCCGCGGGCCGGATCGGCGAGGCGGCCGAGGCCCAGCGGTGCGCCGAGTTCGCGCTCCAACTCGATCCGGGGATCGATCCGACGCAACCACTACCGTCCTCGCCGTGAAGCGCGCCCTCGTCACCGGCATCACCGGCCAGGACGGCCGCCACATGTCCGAGCTCCTGCAGTCGAAGGGCTACCAGGTGTTCGGGATGGTGCGGGGCCAGAACAACCCGAAGCTCCAGACGGTCATGGACGAGAACCCGGCGCTGGAGCTGGTCGAGGGCGACCTCCGCGACCTGTCGTCGCTGATCGCCGCGGTGGAGCAGGTGCAGCCCGACGAGGTCTACAACCTCGGCGCCATGAGCTTCGTCGCACTGTCGTTCCGTCAGCCCGAGCTCACCGCCGACATCACCGGCGTCGGCGTGCTGCGCATGCTCGAGGCCATCCGCATCGTCGGCGGCGCCGACGCCAACCCGATCCGCTTCTACCAGGCCTCGTCCTCCGAGATGTTCGGCAAGGTACGCGAGACCCCCCAGACCGAGCAGACCCCGTTCCACCCGCGCTCGCCCTACGGCGTGGCCAAGGTGTTCGGGCACTACACCACGCTGAACTACCGCGAGTCGTACGGGATCCACGCGTCGTCGGGCATCTGCTTCAACCACGAGGGTGAGCGCCGCGGGCTGGAGTTCGTCACCCGCAAGATCACCAACGGCGTCGCCCGGATCGAGCTCGGCCTCCAGGAGAAGATCAGCCTCGGGAACCTCGAGAGCCAGCGCGACTGGGGCTACGCCGGCGACTTCGTCGAGGCGATGTGGCTGATGCTCCAGCAGGACCAGCCCGACGACTACGTCATCGCGACCGGTGAGACGCACACCATCGGCGAGTTCCTCGACCTCGCGTTCCGCTGCGCGGGCATCGACGACTGGACGCCCTACGTCGAGCAGGACCCGCGGTTCATGCGCCCGGCCGAGGTCGACCTCCTGCTCGGCGATCCCACCAAGGCCCGCACGCAGCTCGGCTGGACCCCCCGGGTCTCGTTCGAGGACCTCGTCGCCCGCATGTGCGCCCACGACCTGCGCGAAGAGTCGCAGCGCGCGGGGCGGGGCTGACCCCGCCCCCACCCGACCCGACCCAACCGAACCGAACCGGTCCGGGTCAGTCCCGGAGCGCAGCCAACGCCGCGTCGGCCTCGGCCACGAACCGCGCCACCAGCTCACCGGCCGGGACCAGGTCGTGCAGCGCGCCGACCCCCTGGCCGGCCGGGTAGCCCTCGCGCTCGGGGTCGACCCCGGTCGCGGTCTCGTCGGCTCCGAGGTGGAACGCCCCCGCCCCGATCGATGCCCCCAGTTGCGCCGGGAACCGGGCGACCTCGTCCGGGTGCTGCTCGTGGTGCTCGGTCCAGCGGTTGCGCAGCACCCGCATCGGCTTGCCGCTGTAGGCGCGGGAGATCACGGTGGCGTCGTCGGTGGCGCGCAGGAGGGCGTCCTTGTAGCCCGGGGCCGAGCGGGCCTCGGGTGTGGCGATGAAGCGCGTGCCCACCCACACGCCGTCGGCGCCCAGCACCCGGGCCGCGGCCAGACCCCGGCCGTCGACGATGCCGCCGGCCGCGACGACCGGCACCCGGCCGGCCACTGCGTCGACCACCTGCGGGACCAGGGGCAGGGTCGCGACCAGGCCGGTGTGCCCGCCCGCCTCGGTTCCCTGGGCGATCACGAGGTCGCACCCGGCCTCGACCGCGGCGACGGCGTGGCGGACCTTCCCGCACATGCTCGCCACCAGCACGCCGTGCGCGTGGCAGTGCTCGATCGCGTCGCAGGGGATGCCGAGCCCGGCGACGAACACCGATGCGCCCTCCCGCACCAGCGCGGCGACGTCGTCGAGCAGCCGGTCGGGCATGGCCGTGAGCAGGTCGACACCGAACGGACGGGTGGTCCGGTCCCGCACCGCCCGGATCTCGTCGACCATCTGGGGGGACGACATCGTGGAGGCGCCCAGGCAGCCGAATCCACCGGCCTCCGAGACCGCGGCGACCAGCGCGTGGTAGCTCACCCCGCCCATCCCGGCGAGCATCACCGGGTGCTCGACCCCGAGGAGATCGGTCAGTCGCGTCCGCATCCCCGCAGGGTAACGTCGCTCCGCATGGCCGAGCGGGCGCCGCTGGTGGGCGTGATCATGGGCAGCGACTCCGACCTCGAGACCATGCAGGGCGCGATCGACGTGCTGACGGAGTTCGGCGTGCCCCACGAGGTCCGCATCGTCTCGGCCCACCGGACCCCCGACGTCATGGTCGAGTACGCGCGCAGCGCCGTGGCCCGGGGCCTGCGGGTGATCGTGGCCGGGGCCGGGGGCGCCGCCCACCTGCCCGGAATGACCGCGTCCCTCACGTCGTTGCCGGTGATCGGGGTCCCGGTTGCGCTGCGCCAGCTCGACGGCCTCGACTCGCTGCTCTCCATCGTCCAGATGCCCGCCGGCATCCCGGTCGCGGCCGTGGCCATCGGCAACGCCCGCAACGCCGGGCTGCTCGCGGTCCGGATCCTCGGCGCGTTCGACGCCGAGCTGCGCGGGCGGATGGAGGCGTTCCAGGACGACCTGGCCGACATCGTCCGCGAGAAGGACGAGCGGCTGCAGGGCGGGACCGGGGCCTGATCCCCCACCGTGCCCCCTTCCGGCCTCGGACCCTGGGGGTGGCGCCCGGCGGCGGTGCTCACCGGCATCGTGCTGGTCGACGCACTCGACCAGGGCGTCGTTCCCGGCACCCTGGGCCTCCTGCAGGACCAGTGGGGGTTCTCCGACACCGTGGCCGGCGCCCTCCCGACCGCGGCGGTGCTGGCCGGGTTCCTCGTGCTCGTTCCCGCCGGGTGGCTCGCCGACCACGCCCGGCGCACCCGGCTGCTCACCGTCGTCGTCGCCAGCTGGGCCCTCCTCAGCGGCCTGTCGGCGGTGGCCCCGTCGTTCCTGGCCTTCTTCGGCGTGCGGATCCTCCTGGGGGGCGCCAGCCACGTGGACAACCCGGTGTCGTCGAGCCTCGTGGCCGACTACTACCCGCCGCTGGCCCGGGGCCGGGTCTACGCGGTCCAGCGCCTGACGGTGGTCATCGGCACCGGGGTCGGCGTCGGCGTCGGCGGACTGGTGGGCGGTGCGCTGGGCTGGCGGTGGGCGTACGTCGTGGCCGCGGTCCCGGGCCTGCTCGTGGCCCTGGTCGTCGCCCGCCTGCGTGAGCCCGCCCGGGGCGCCCTCGACGGGCCGGGTGCGCTCGACCCGCTCGCCGCTCCCGACCCGCTCGACGGGCCGCCGGTGGCGCTGCTCGAGGAGATCGACGACACCGCGCCCCGACCCGGGCCGGGTGGGCTCCGGGCCTACCCGCGCGAGTTCCGCCGGGTGCTCGACATCCGGACGATCCGGTCCGTGTCGCTCGGGCTCGCCGTCACCGTCCTCGGGATCGCAGGCATCGCGTACTGGCTCCCCACCTTCTTCGAGCGGGACTTCGGCCTCTCCGCCGCGAGCGCCGCGGCCCTCACTGCGGTGGCCGCGATCACGGCCGGGGTCGTCGGAGCCCTCGTCGGCGGCACGCTCGGCGACCGGGTCGAGGCCCACCGGCCCGGTGGCCGCATCACCCTCACCGCCGGCGCGGTGGTCGTCGGCACGCTGTTGGCCGTGATCGGGTTCGCGGTCCCCGTCCTCGCGGTGACCGCAGGTCTCGTCACCGTCGCCGCCACCCTGCTGTCGATCGCGTTCCCGAACCTCGCGGCGGTCGCGGCCGAGGTGCTCCCGGCGCGCCGCCGGGGGACCGGCTTCGCGATGTTCGGCTTCGTGCTCACCCTCGGGAGCGCGGCCGGTCCGCTCGTGATCGGGGCGGTCTCGCAGGCATCGGGCTCGCTGCGCTGGGCGATGGCGGCGGCGGTGCTCCCCGCCCTGCCCGGTGCCCTCGTGATCCGCCGGGGCGGACGGACGTTCGTCGCCGACGCGGCCGCCGCGGCCGCCGCGGCCCCGGGCCCGGCGTGACTCAGGCCGCGAGCTCGGTGCCGACGAGCCCCACGTAGCTGACGCACTCGCCGGGCGACCCGCCGAGGTTGTGGGTCAGGGCGAGGTCGCGGCCCTCGGCCACCGAGCGGATCTGGCGCTCACCCGCCTCGCCCCGCAGCTGCAGCCACGCCTCGAACAGCATCCGCAGGCCCGACGCCCCGATCGGGTGCCCGAAGGCCTTGAGGCCCCCGTCGGGGTTCACGGGGAGCTCGCCGTCGAGATCGAAGGTGCCGGCGAGCACGTCCTTCCAGGCCGCGCCCCGCTCGGCGAACCCGAGGTCCTCCATCAGCACCAGCTCGGTGGGGGTGAAGCAGTCGTGCACCTCGGCCATCGCGATCTGGGCCCGCGGGTCGGTGACGCCGGCCTGCGCGTCAGCGTCGGTGCACGCGGCCACCACCTCGCGGAAGGTCGTGTAGTCGTAGTCGCGGTCGACCACCCCGGCGCCCGGCCCGGCCACGAACGACAGGGCCTTCACGAACAACGGACGATCCGTGTACCGGTAGGCGTCCTCGGCCCGCACGACGATCGCCGCGGCTGCGCCGTCTGGCCACCCGGTCGGCGTCGACGTCGGTGACCTCACAGCGGAAGCGACCGCCCCCGTCGAAGTCGACCACCGCGGCCACGACCGGCGGGCTGAGCGAGTAGGTGAGGCGGTCGACGGTGAACGTGGTGACCGTCGCCGGGGTGTCGGCCATGCGCACCGGGGTCATCCGGTCGTTGACCCGGCACCGGGCGCACACCCGCGACGGCGGGAGGTGCACCTCGCCGCAGGCGTCGCAGCGCGAGCCGGTGTACCCGAACTTCCAGTCCTCGTTGCGCAGCGACGGCGGTGCCGCCGGTGACTTCGGATCCGGGCGGCGGGGCGGCTCGCGGTCGAGGTGGCCCCGCCAGGTCAGGAAGGTCTCGTAGCTGGTGAGGGGGCGCGTGCCCGCGATCTGGTCGGCGAGCGGGCGCCGGGGGCCCACGGTACCGAGCGCACCGGTGGTCTCGGCGATCACGACGTCGCAGCCGTCGGCCACCACCACCAGGGCCATGCGCTGGCCCGGGGCCATGCGCTCGAGCAGCCCGGCCAGCAGCAGCCCGGGGTGGGCCGCCCCGGTGTTGCCCACGGTGTCGGCGAGGTCGTCGACGATGCGGTCGGGGGCCACGCCGACGGCCCGGGCCGCCACCCGCACCGCCCGGCTGTGCACCCCGGTCACGATCACGTGGTCGAGCGTCTCGGCCCCGACCCCGGCCGCGGCGAGCGCGTCGGCGAAGGTGGCCGCGACCAGCGGGACGTACGCGTGCTCGCCGAAGCGCTCCTCCCACACGTGCGACGAGCGCTCGCCCGGCAGCCGCCAGCGGTCGAGGAACTCGAGCGAGGCCGACGCCGCGCCGAGCACCCGGGTCTGGGCGGCGTCGCCGATCGCCGCGGTGCTCCCGACCACGAGGGCCACCGCGCCGTCACCACCCTCCCGCTCGTCGGTGCCGCCGGGGAGCCCGGTCCGCAGGTCGCTCATGACCACCAGGGTGGGGACGGCGGCATCGGCGGCGAGGCGCAGCGCGCCGATCCCCGAGCGGGTCGAGCCCCCGACGTCGTAGGCGGCCACCGAGGCGGGCAGGCCGAGGGCGGCGTGGATCGCGGCGGCGTTGGTCTTGTCGAGGTAGGCCGGGTTCGCGGTGGCGAAGAGCAGGCGCCGGGGCATCAGGTCGGCGGGCAGGCCGGACAGGGCGTTGCGGGCCGCCGGGACCCCCATCGAGGTGGTGTCCTCGTCGTAGCCCGCGACGGCGCGGGTCCCGCGTCCGGCGGGGCCACCGGGGGCGCGACCGTCCGGCCGATACAGTGCGGCCCCATGTGGCCCGGAGCACACGCCAAGACCGATCCCGACAAGCCCGCGTACGTCATGGCCGGCAGCGGCCAGGTGATCACGTTCCGTGAGCTCGACGACCGGTCGAACCGGCTCGCGCAGCTCTGGTTCGACGCCGGACTCCGATTCGGCGACCACATCGCCATCTGCATGGAGAACCACCCCCGGTACCTCGAGGTGGTATGGGCCGCCCAGCGCTCGGGCCTCTACTTCACGACGATCAACTACCACTTCAACGCCGAGGAGATCGCCTACATCGTCGACAACTGCGACGCCAAGGCCTACGTCACCTCGGCGTACCTCGAGTCCTCCGCCGCCGAGCTGATCGAGCGGCTGCCCCAGCACTGCACCGTGCGCCTGATGCTCGACCGACCCGACGGCGTGGACGGGTTCGTCGACTACGAGACCGCGGTCGCCGCGTTCCCCGCCGAGCCGCTCGAGGAGGAGCTCGAGGGTGTGGCCATGCTCTACTCCTCGGGGACCACGGGCCGGCCCAAGGGGATCAAGTACCCGAACCCCCGGCGCCGGGTCGGCGACCCGCTCCCCGGCTTCGCCGGCTTCGGCCAGACCTACGGGATCGACGACGATTCCGTCTACCTGTCCCCTGCGCCGCTCTACCACTCGGCCCCGCTGCAGTTCTGCATCTCGATGAGCCGCATCGGCGCCACCGCCATCGTGATGGAGCGCTTCGACCCCGAGCTCGCGCTGGCCTCGATCGACAAGTACTGCGTGACCCACAGCCAGTGGGTCCCCACGATGTTCGTGCGCATGCTGAAGCTGCCCGAGGCGACCCGGGCGCAGTACGACGCCTCGAGCCAGCGCTTCGTGATCCACGCCGCCGCGCCCTGCCCGGTGCCGGTCAAGCAGCAGATGATCGAGTGGTGGGGCCCGATCATCTTCGAGTACTACGGCGCGACCGAGGGCGGCGGGTCCACCATGATCACCTCGGAGGAGTGGCTGGCCCATCCCGGCTCGGTGGGCAGGGCCCACGGCTCGACCATCCACATCCTCGACGAGGAGGGCAACGAGCGCCCGACCGGCGAGAGCGGGGTGGTGTGGTTCGAGCCCGGTGACCGCACCATCACGTTCGAGTACCACAAGGACCCCGAGAAGACCCGCAGCGCCCACAACCAGGACGGCTGGACCTCCGTGGGCGACATGGGCTACCTCGACGACGAGGGCTACCTCTACCTCACCGACCGACGCGACTTCATGATCGTGTCGGGTGGGGTGAACATCTACCCCCAGGAAGCCGAGAACCTGCTGGTCACCCACCCCAAGGTCATGGACGCCGCCGTGTTCGGCGTACCCAACGAGGAGATGGGCGAGGAGGTCAAGGGCGTGGTCCAGCCGATCGACTGGTCCACTGCCGGACCCGAGCTGGAGCAGGAGCTCATCGCCTTCTGCCGGGAGAACCTGGCGCACTACAAGTGCCCGGTGTCGATCGACTTCGTGGAGGAGCTGCCCCGCCAGCCCACGGGCAA
>Ga0194129_10002591_pt1 | contig 26999 bp, 21 predicted proteins | sample TA2KigCa35mmetaG_FD_150862 | JGI IMG/M metagenome (GOLD analysis project Ga0194129, IMG submission 150862) | Freshwater microbial communities from Lake Tanganyika, Tanzania - TA2015038 Kigoma Deep Cast 35m | ecosystem: Environmental > Aquatic > Freshwater > Lake | place: Tanzania: Lake...
GTCGTCGTCGTCGTCGTCGCCGTCCGAATCGTCGTCGTCGCCGTTCAAGGACGTCGTCGACTCGGGCGCGAGGCCGACGCTCTCGGGGGACTCGACCTCCTCGAGCCCATCGTTGGCGTCAGCCTCGCCGCCGGAGTCCTCGACAGATTCGCTCCCCGTGGCCGCAGGCTCCTCGGGTGGGGCGTCCACCGCCAGCGCGGCCGCCTCGGCTTCGGCGCGCGCCGCACGCTCCGCCTCTTCCGCGACGCGGCGCGCCTCGGCGTCCAGCTCGCGTTGAGTGGGTTTTGTCGGGTCGATCGGCGCGTCGGGCTCGTCATCGAACTGGATTGCCCCGGCGGGAGCAGACTCGCCGAGCTTGCGCTCGTAGGTGCTGCGCGACGCGTCCGTCAGCTCCGTGAACTCTCGCAAGGTCGGCATGTCGGCGAGAGAACGAAGGCTGAACAGCTCGAGGAAGGTCTCGCTCGTCCCGTAGAGCAGCGGTCGACCGGGCTCTTCTTTCTTTCCAAGGACCTTCACGAGGTCGCGATCGAGCAGGGTGCGCAGCACGGGACCGCTGTCGACGCCGCGAACGTCATCGATCTCGGGCCGCGTCACCGGCTGACGGTAAGCAATGATCGCCAGCGTCTCGAGCTGTTGCCGCGACATGCGAACGGGCTTTTTTCCGGTGATCTCGCGCACCGGCGCCGCGTGCTTCGGATTGGTGAGGAACATCCAGCCCCGGTGGGTCTCGATGAGCTGGATTCCCCGCGGCTGGTACTCGACCGACAGCTCGGTGAGGACATCCGAAACGATCTGGCGTTTCGTGCGGGTCTGGCGGGCCAGATCGCGCAGCTGAAGCGGGTTGTTGGACGCGAAGATGATCGCCTCGAGCGTGCCTCGAAGGTGGCCTCGAGACAGCTGGGTGGAGGCGCGCCGGAGCTGTTCCCAGGCAGCCGTCCGGAAACGGATGAGGTCCGCTACGTCAACGTGTTCCATCGCTCTCCTCCGACTCGTCCCTCACCGACTGCTCCGGCTCCTCGCTCGGCGCAGCCTCGCCCACCGGCGCGGGCTCGTCCCCCGGCGCAGCCTCGCCCCCCGGCGCAGCCTCGCCCTCGAGCGCGGGCTCGTCCTCCGGCGCAGCCTCGCCCACCGGCGCGGGGCGATCCTCCCTCCCGATGTCGGTCGGCAGGGGCACGCCATCGTTCAGCGTCTTGGCGTGGAACTCGACCACCAGATCGCCGAGGTCGTCGCTCGCGAGCGTCACCCGGGCAACCCGCATCTTGCACATCTCGAGAACGGCGAGGAACGTGATGATCAGGTCGAAGCGCGAGGGTTCGGCGCCCGGCTCGAGCGGCGCACCGACCGGGACGGTCATGAGGAGCTCGATGAACCCCATCCGGCGCCGCTTCGAAAGGACCTCGGTGAGCTGCACCATTCGCTCGGAGATGCCGATCTGCTCGAAGTGGACGTGATGCTCGACGGGCTTCTTCGTCTTATTCTCGAGCAGCTTCGAGAACACGTCGAAGAGCCGAAACACGCTCACCGGTGCGAACGGCGCGGGCCCCTCGGGCACCGGCGACATGGTCCCACGCTCGAACATGTCGCGCCCAGGTCCGGGGCGGTCCCCGAGCCGCTCCGAAGCCTCGCGGTACTTCTGGTACTCGAGGAGGCGGCGGATCAGATCCGCGCGAGGATCGAGCTCTTCCTCCGAGCCCTCTTCTTCGCCCTCGGCCGTCGGCTCCTTGGGCAGGAGCATCCTCGACTTGATGTAGGTCAAGGTCGCGGCCATGACGAGATACTCGCTCGCCAGGTCGATGGTCAGCTCCTGCATCGTGGCGAGGTACTCGAGGTACTTCTGGGTGACGAAGCCGATGGGGATGTCGAGGATGTCGAGCTCGTGTTTCTTCACGAGGTGGAGCAGCAGATCGAGCGGCCCCTCGAAGACATCGAGTTTCACCCGATACGCATCGGCACGATCGACCTCTTCGGGGTCGAGGCTGTCCTGCTCTCGGGTGCTCACGGGACCCGCACCCTTAGCCGGTCGAGTCATGGAACGCTACTGGGTCGGAACGCCGCCACGAGCCTCCCTGGCAGGCGGCGCCTCGGCTAAGCTAAGGCGCGGTGTCGGACCTTTCGCCGCGACTGCATCGGGCCTCGCGCGTCGTGGGGCGGGCGCTCGGCCTCGGTCTCGCCGCAGGCCTCGTGGCCAGCTCTGCGCGGGCGCAACCTGTCGAGGCGCGCGATCGCCCGGCCGTGACGCCGGTGGCCTCTGGGTCGGGCGCTTCGAACGCACGCCGTCGAACCCTCTCGCCCTCCGCGTCGGAGGGGACGCCGAGCACGCTTTTCTATGGCGGCATCGGGATGCTCGCGCTCCCAGCAGCCGAGGTTTGCTCGAGCCCGAGCTCCCCCTGCCAACCCGGCGAGGCGAGCCTCGCGCTCTCGCTCTCGAGCCTCGTCCGCTTGCGCCGGATCGCGATCGGAGCGGAGGCCGACGTCGCCTTCGGGCTCCGACCGGAGCAGGGCGTTCGTGCGGCCGGGCGCGAACACGTGCGGAGCTACTTCGCGTTCGGGGGACTCTTTCGCTACTACCTGCCCGTCACGCGACGGCTCGAATGGTGGGTGGGCGGGAGCATCGGAGCGGTCGTCCTGAGCGACAGCTGGAGCACGGAGTTCGACCGGAACCCCTACTCGGATCTCCGGACGGTCGGTCCTCAGCGCCTGACGCTCCGGAGTGAAGGCCTGAGCCTCGGCCCGACCATCGGCGGACACTTTCGCTTTCGCGACCGGTGGCTCGTCGGCTCCCAGCTGCGCTACCTCAACTGGTTCTTGCCGAGCGAACGCGCCCGCACACCGTTCGGCGACGGAGCGTCGCTCGCAGGGCGCATCGACGTGTTCGAATTCGGGGTTTTTCTTGGTTTTCGCGCGGGGCTGTGAGCGCAGGTTGACTTCCGAGGGCTGGGTTTGTAGCAGAGTTGGCGCGATGCCCTTCGACCTGAGCCAGATTGGCGCCAAGAGCAAGACCTACACGCACGCCTACGACTGGCGTCGGCAGGCCACCTACGCCCTCGGGATCGGCGCGAAGCGCGAGGAGCTCGCGTACCTCTACGAAAACACCGTCGGGGGGATGAAGGTCTTCCCGACCTACGCGGTGATCCCGGCCTTCGAGCCTGTCATGGAGATGATGTCGCGCGCTCAGGCGAACTTCGCGATGGTCGTGCACGGCTCGCAGAAGATCCGGATGCACCGCCCGCTGCCGAGCGAGGGGACCCTCGAGACCGTGGGGACGCTGCGCGGGATCTACGACCTGAAGAAGCTCTCCTCGCTGATCGTCGACACCGTGACGACGCTCGACGGCGAGCCGCTGTTCGAGACCGAGTGGGGGATCCTCGTTCGCGGCGAAGGGAACTTCGGCGGAGAGCGCCCTCCGAAGGACGAAGAGGGACACGCGATGCCCTCGAAGGACGCCGAACCTGACTGGGAGTTTGAGGAGGCGACGACCCCGGAGCAGGCGCTCCTCTACCGGATCTCGGGTGACGTGAACCCCCTGCATGCCGATCCCGAGTTTGCGGCGAAGGTCGGGTTTCCGCAGGGTCCCATCCTCCATGGTCTCTGCACGTACGGCCACGTCGCGCGAGCCGCCATCCTGAAGGCAGGCGGCGGGGATGCGAACAAACTCGTGGCGATGGGTGCGCAATTCCGAAACCCCGTGTGGCCCGGTGACACCATCGTCACTCGAGGCTACAACCTCGGAGGCGGCAAGGTGGCTCTGCAGGCCTTCGCAAAGGGACGCCCCGACCCGGTCGTGACCAACGCCTGGGCCACGTTCACCGACTGAGGACCCGACATGGCGACGAAAAAGAAGACGAACAAGGGCAAGAAGCAGGACGCGGCGCAGGAGACGAAGCCGGCGTCGACAGGATCTTCGAGCGAGACGAGCGGGGCATCGAACACGCCCGCGGAGGCCGCCGCACAGGCGACCACGACCGAGGAGACGACCGACGAAAAGCCTGTCGAGAAGAAGGCTGCCACGAAGACGGCGTCCTCGAAGGCGAGCGACGAGCACGACCACGATCACGACGACCACGATCACCACGATGAGGAAGAGGTCGACGAGTCCGAGGAGCACGAGGAAGACCCGACCTGGTGGGCCCCTCATGCCGTCCTGGTGACGCTGCTCTTCCTCGGGATCGGGAGCATGCTGGGCCTGTTCAACAAGTGGCTCGTGCCGATCGTCTCGGGTGGCCATGGCGCTCACGCAAGCCACGGCGCCGATCACGGCAAGCCTGCGGGCTCGGCTCACGCGGATGCCGCAAAGCCTGCCGCCGCCGCGCGCCTCGAGGCGCCCCGACCGGGCGTGCTTCCCGGCGGCGTGAGGCCTGCGGCCCCTGCCGCGGCGGCTCCCAGCGCAGTGAAGCCCGCGGCCCACTGATTTCGCGCCCGCGAGCGCTGGGGGCTGATTTTCGCGCCCGCGAGCGCTGGGGGCTGATTTCCGCGCCCGCGAGCGCTGGGGCCCTCAGCCGTCGTCGGCCTTGAGCGCCCTCGTCCTCGGTTGCTCGGCCCCTGGAGCGAGCCGCTCTCGCAGGTAATCGGGGCAGGACGGCGTCGCGTTCGAGGTCGGCGCCGTGCTGCAAACCTCACGAAGACAGCCCAGGTAGCGGGTCTTCGGGTAACGCTCGCGGAGGCGCGCGGTGGCCGCGCAGGCCTCGTCGGCGTCGCCGAGGCGATGGGACGCGAGCGCCTCTTGCCAGAGCGCGTCGTCGCACAGGATCGACGTCGTGTGGGTCTCGCTCATCCGGCGAAATTCATCGCGAGCCTTGCGCAGATCCTTGAGCGCGTCGCGGTAAAGCTCGGCGATGCGCATCTGCGCGAGCGGGTACTTCGGGCGCTCGTAGCTCTGCCCGAACCACGCGACTTCCCGTGCGTCGAGCAGCTCTCGGAGGTCGGCGACCGCCTGGGCCGCATCCCCTTGCTGCTCCGCCACCAGTGACGCTCGGAAGAACGCGTCATCCGTGAGGTTGCCGTGCGGGAGCGGATAACGACGGGCCGTCTCGAGGAAGACCGCGTGGGCTGCGGCGAGCTCGCCCGAGCGGTGGAGCGAGAGCGCGCGCTGGTACGAGAGCAACTGCTCCCCCTCACCAGGCTTGATTTTCGTCACCACTCGTTCGAGGCGCGCCCGGAGCTCGGCCTCGCTCGAGGTCGCGCGGAGATGCTCGACGAGATCGAGGATCGCCGACCGGGCGGAGCCGTCGTCGGGATGGCGGACGACCGCCTCTTCGAGCTGCAGCCAGCCGGATTCGTCGCCGTTCGCGATGGCGAGGCGCGCCAGCGAGAACCGCGCACGCGCCGCGCGCAAACCGTCCGGCGCTTCGGCGAGCAGCCGCGCGTAGGTCTGCCGGGCCGCGTCGGTGCGGCCGAGCCGCTCGAACATCCGCGCCTGCATGAACCTCGCCTCATCGCGGTCCTTCGGGCGCCGGGCGTCACGGGCGGCCTGCTCGAAGTACCGGGAAGCCTCCTCGTCGCGGCCGGCCGACGTCGCCCGCCGGCCGGCATTGAACGACCGCAGCCAGGCGTCTCCGTAAGCCGGCCCGCCGCAGCCCGCGAGGACGAGCCACAAGAGCCACGCCGGTGACGCGCGCTTGACGTCAAGCATCGACCGCCTCTCGGAAGGCCGCGACGACCGCGTCGACCGCGGCGCCGAACCTCGCGCCGGCGACGTCGAGGTGCGTGACGAGCCTCACGGCGCGCGGTCCAATGGCCGAGAAGAGCACGCCGTGCCGCTTCCCCGCCTCGACGACGGACTCGGCCTTCGCCACCTCGGCGACGACGATGTTCGTCTCGACCGGCGCGACCGACACCCCGGCGATCTCGGCGAGCGCGGCACCGAGTCGCCGCGCGCAGGCGTGATCGTCGGCGAGCCGTGCGCGATGATGGTCGATCCCGTGGAGCGCGGCGGCGGCAAGCACGCCCACCTGGCGCATGCCACCGCCGAGCATCTTGCGAAGGCGGAGCGCGTCGTCGAGCCGAAAAGCAGGCAGCGCAAGCGCGGAGCCGACCGGTGCCCCGAGCCCTTTCGAGAAGCACACAGCGACGGTGTCGAAGGGCTCGGCGAGCTCACGTTCCGACAGGCCGGTCGCGACCGCGGCGTTCCACAATCGAGCGCCGTCGAGGTGCAACGACAAACCACGGTCACGCACGAGCGCGGCGATCGCGAGGACGTCCGCCTGCGGAAAGACGCGCCCACCCCCCATGTTGTGGGTGTTCTCGATGCCGACGAGCCGCGTCCGCGGCAGCCAGTAGGCGGGTGCACGAACGAGCGACGCCACCTCGTCCGCGGTGAAGAGCTCACCGCGCGTGCACGCGAACTGCACCCCGGCCCAGGCCCCGCCAGCGCCGGACTCGTAGTTGACGAAGTGTGCGCTCTTGCCTGCAATCACCTCCTCGCCCGGCCGCGCGTGGAGGAGCAGCGCGAGCTGGTTGGCCATCGTGCCCGTCGGCACGAAGAGGGCCCGGTCCTTGCCGAGCAGCTCGGCCACGCACTCCTCGAGGCGACGCACCGTTGGATCTTCGCGGTAGACGTCGTCACCGCACTCGGCCGACGCCATCGCCTGCCGCATCGCCGGGGTCGGCTGCGTCACCGTGTCGGAGCGGAGGTCGAACATGGCGCGCGAGTGTACCCCAACCACGGCTCACGAGCGCCCTCGCGTGACTCGACAGCGCGAGCCTTCCTCGCTCGATGAGCGCCGATCGATAGCCGCTCGCTCGCGCGCGTCGCTCGCTCCCTCGATGGTCGTATCGCGCTGCGCCGAAGGAGATCTCGCGCGCCGCGGTGTCGACGATCGCGAAGCTCGCGCAGCCCTCGCCCCGTCGTGCCCCGTCGACCGAGCCCGGATTCAGAAACCATGTCCCGCCCGCCGTGAGCGCGATCCGCTGGTGAGGCGCGACCCGAACGACCCGCGTCCTGTCTCCCGCCGCGATGACTCGGTGGACCGAAGGGACATGGGTGTGTCCGAAGACGACGAGCCGCGGCGTGAGGCTGCTGTCTCGCAGCGCGTGCGCGCTCGTGAGGACATCTCCCGGCGTGAGGATGCGGCGCGTGACGTCGCCAAGCGTCCCGTGGAACACGAGGATGCCTCCGTCGATGACCCGCAAGGTCGGCAGCTCGGCGAGCCGCGCCCGCGTCACCTCGGTGATCACGCCGCGGGTACGGACGAGCGCACGTCGGGCGCCCTCCCACGCGCGGCGCTCGTCGAGCGCGCCCGTGGCGATGCGGTCGTGGTTGCCGGCCACGCAGAATGCCTCGCGGCAGAGGAGCGAGGCCACGGCATCCGGCTCGGCGTTGTAACCGACGAGGTCGCCGGCACAGACGAGCCCGTCCACCCGCCATTCATCGAGCGCCCGCAGGACGGCGTCGAGCGCCGACAGGTTGCCGTGAGGGTCGGCGATCACGCCGAAGCGCGCCACGCTCTCACCTTGCGTCGGAGCACGTCACCGAACCAGCGGGCCGCCGGGAGCGGGTCGTCCCAGGCGAAGACCTCGTAGACGTTGCGTCGCTCCGCGAGGGAGCCCAGCCAGGCCGGAATCGAGACCCCTTCCGCGCGGCTCGAGCGGTCGCCGCGATCGATGTCGATCCAGCGATAGCGGGTCGTCGGCGTCATCGCCGGAACGGACTCCCCACAGACGAGATGACGATGGGCAACGAGGAGGAGGTTCACGCCATTGACGGCCCCGAGGTGGTGCCAGAGGTTGTAGCGGAGGTTCACCTCGAGGGTGACGAGTCGCCCCGTCGCGCGGTCCCGGACGAGATCGAGCTTGAACGGCCCCCTGACGCCGAGGCGCTCGAGGATGGCCGTCGCCTCCCGCGCGAGCCTCGGGTCATCGAGGATCTCGATGCGTGCGCTGTCGCCACCGACCGCGGGGTAGGTGCGAAGCTTCCTCCCGACGAACGAGGCGAGTAGCCCGCCGTCACGCGCCACGAAGCCGTGAAAGGACACCAGGTCCTCGGGCGCGCACGCGAGCCGGCGCTGAACGACGAGCGATGCGCGCTCTCCATAGAGATTGCGATCCGTCAAGAGATGATCGACGGAGACGACCGCGGCCTTGCCGTCGCCGAGAACGGCGCGGAGGCCGGCGGGGAGCCGCCCCTTGTCACGCGGTTTGACGACCACCTCGTGACCCAGGCGCCGGGCCGCCACGAGGGGCTCGTGGTCCTCGAGGGCGTCGGGGACCTCGATGCCTTGCCGCCGTGCGAACCGGCCGAAGCGCTGCTTGTCGAGGGCCGTCCGCGTGAGCTCGGGCGACGAGAGCAGCATGGCGAAGCTCCGGTCGAGCACCTCACGGTGTCGGTCGTCAAAGCTCAGGAACTCGTCCGAGCCGTACACGAGCAAGGGACGTGGGTGGGCGCGGGCCGCCAAGGCGTCGCCTGCCCGACAGAGCGCCTTCAGGGCGTGCGCCTCGGTGGGTCCGGAGAGCGGCGGAAGCAAAAGGCCGCGCTGGACATGCCTCGAAGAGAGCGTGACCTCGGCGGGGTCGTAGGTCGCGACGACACTTTCGATCCCCGCCAGCGCGAGCGGCCTGACGAGTGTCAAGTCTCCGAGCACCATCGCCCCGGCGCGAGGAGCCGTGCCGACCTCGTCCCGCTCCATGATGAGGGCACGCTGCAATGAGCGTTCCTCAGGACCATCGATGCTCCTCAGCCGACGAGACGGTCTCGAAGGCCCCAGGCGATCCGCGTCGCCATCGCCATGATCGGGACCTGCGAGTTGACCCCGATGCTGGTCGGCAGGATCGACCCATCGGCCACGTAGAGGCCACGCGCCTCGAAGCTCTCGCCGTGCTCGTCGACCGTTCCTCGTCGCGCGTCGTTCGCCATGCGCGCGCTCCCGAGCGGATGGAAGGCGAGGCATTCGATCCGCCGCGCGTCGAGCGGGTCGTGCTCGACGGCGAGCGCGGCCTTGCGCGAGGTGATCGCGGGCATGCCGAAGATGGGCAGGATCACCTCCTCCGCGCCCGCCTCGAGAGCCATCTCGGCGAGCACGCGCATGCCTTTCTTGAGGCGCTGCAGATCGAGCGGCGCCATCTCGTAGACGAGCGTGGGCTCGCGACCGAGGCCCGCCGTGACGTGACCGCCTGCCTCGTCGTGCACCATCGTCCCGAACATCGCGAGGTGTCCGAGCTTGCGTGTGCGCTCGAGCAAGCTCGAGCCGATCCCGGGCAAGCCGGCCGCGATCACGTTGACCGCGGTGTAGACGCCGTTGAAGAGGATCCCCTCGGACTCGAGATCATCCGAGTAACAGCTCTGCAGCGCGCCGTTCCACCCGTCGATGCGATCGCGGAAGGTCGCGACGACGCGAGCCGCAGGGTGGAGCGTGATGAACCGACCGAGGCCGTGACTCCGCAGCCCGAGGCCGCGCAGCAGCTGTGGGGTGTGGAGCGTCCCCGAGCACACCACGACCGCCTTGGCTGCGACCTCGAAGTGCTGCGACGGGGCGCCGAAGCGGCCACCGAGCAGACGACCGGCGACGCCCGCAGCGCGACCGTTCTCGACGAGGATGCGTTCGACGAGCGCGTCCGACACGACGCGCCCGCCATGCGAGACGAGGCTCGGGAGGTAGGAGACGTCGACCGAGCGCTTCGCTCCGGCGGGGCAGCCGAAATTGCAGCGCGCGTTGCCTTCGCACTGATCGCCCGTGTTGCGGCGCAGCGAGCGCATCGTGTAGCCAAGCCGCTCGGCGCCTGCCACGAACCGGTTGCTCGACTCCGAGCGCATCGCCGCCGGGACCTCGGTCACCGCCATGCGGCGCTCGACCTCCTCGTACGCCGGCTCGAGCGCGCGCTCGCTGACCGCGTCGAGGCCGAGCTCGTCGACCCATCGGCGATGCACCGCCCCAGGAATGCGGTAGCAGACGCCACCCGTCAGGAGCGACGATCCCCCGACCGCGCGCCCGAGCGTGAGCGAGATGATTGGCGTCTGACCGATACCAACGGCCGCCAGCATGCCCGCCTCGCGGAACAACCGTCGCAGCGACGTCGATGGCTCGAAGCGGCCGATGTCCTCGTGCCGGTAGTAAGGCCCCTCCTCGAGGACGAGCACGTCGAGGCCCGCTTCCGCGAGGATCGTGGCGACGGTCATGCCGCTCGCGCCCGAGCCCACCACGACGACATCGCAAGCCTCGCGAAAGCCACGCTCGAGGTCGCGACCGTGAACGATCGGCGCGTCCGATGGAATCTCGGAGGTCATCGGGGCAACTCCTCCGGCGCGACGGGCAAGCGCCGACGTGCGTACGTCGTCGGGCGATCGTACCCGGTGAGTTCGAGCGCGGACCCCGACTCGAAGGCCGACATCAGCATCGGCACCTTCGTCGCGACCAGCAGCATGACGAACGGGGCGAAGCCATGCGACTCGAGCGCCTCGAGGTACCGCACACGATGCTCGAGGGGCAGCCGGCTCATGCGAGAAGGAACGCCGACGACGAAGAGCGGCAACCACTCGAGCAGGGCGACGAGCGCGCGCACACCGAGACGAACTTGAATGCTGCTCGCACCGATCGAGCGATCGTAGTCGCGAGCCACGCGCTTGACCCACGCGCCGTCGGCAGGCCGAAGCGGCTCGCCCTCGGAGAGCATCGCCTCGATCGCTGCGCACGCGATCGCGACGCCCCGAGCCGACAACCCGGGTCGCTCCCACTCCTTGGCCGACGGGACCTCGGCGAGGGATCGGGCTCGGTCGGCGCGGTTCAGGGATCGCTCCACAGCGCGAGGCTACCATTGCCGCACGCGAGGACCAGGACGCGCGGCGCAGCGGGGACGATCGCGACGGGACGCGCGCATGGCGCGGAGGCCAAGTGATTCGGTACCACTTCGCCAGAGCGGAGCAGCCCCGCGGGGCCGTTCAGCCGAAGGAAGGCGATGGCCCCGCTGGGATCGACGATCGGTGGCGGGCTCGCACGGGACTCGCGGTTCAGGCGCGTCGCGATCGTGGGCAGGGCGCTCGCCTTGCGGACAGGCTCGAGGTCGATGACGACGGGAGGCTCGCCCGAGGGTTGGATGCGGAGCAGTTGCCCGGTCGTCGTCGTGACGAAAACCTCGCCCGCGATCGAGGCCGCGGGAAGCCCCTCGAACGAGCTTCCTGGCTCCGCCGTGGCGAGGGTCCGCAACTCGCGTGCGACGGGATCGAACACGACCAGGCGCTGGCCATCGACGACCGCCGCGACCGCTCGTTCGCCGAGAATCGCAGGGCCGCGCGGAGCCGCACCACCGAGGGAGCCAAGCTCTCGCAAGCCGAGCGGTGGACGGAACGCCACGACCTTGCCGCGCGTCCCGACGAAGAGCACGCCCCCGTCGAAGGGCACGAGCCCGCCCGCAACCTGCTCGCTCGCCGGCAGGCGCACCCTCGCGAGCACCGTTCCGTCGTGGCCCAGCGAGACGAGCTCCTCGTCGAGCGCAACGAAGAGCCCGCCGTCCTCGCGCGCGAGCGGAGCGGCCGAGGTCTGGCGCGCCGACCCTCCGGTCGGATGGCGAGCGAGGACGTCGCCTGCTGCGTCGAGGACGAGCACCGAGCCCTCGCCGCAGAGAAAGGCTGTCGTTCCTGCGGCCAATCGCACGGGCGGTGCGGTCGAGAGCGTGCACGGCAGGCGGCGACGGTACGCGAGGGCGCCGTCCTTGCGAACCATCGCGACCTCACCGGTGGCGAGGGAGAGCGTGACGTTGCCGGCGGCGTCGACGAGCGGCGCATGTTCGATGGCTGTGGCGAGGTCGATCCGCCAGCGTTCGCTCGGCGTGCTCGGGAAGGCGACGGCGCTGCGCCCGAGACGCGCCGGGTCGAGGCGGTCCCGCGCGGCAGGACCCGGGGGTGACCCAACACGGACGACCTCGCCTCGGCCCCAGGCGGGACCCATCGAGGCGGTGGTCAGACCGAGCAACCCTGCGAGGAAGGCCGCGCGGCCTCGACTCACGACGGCTCGGACAGGAGGGCGAGGAGCTCCTTCGCGCGAGCGTTGGCCGCGTCGATCAAGGGCGTGGCCTCTTCGGCAGGGATGTGGAGCTTGTCGCGCAGACGCTCGAGCATCGCGAGCTCGTCCTCGTGCTGCGCGCCGTCGACCCACGAGAGCACGACCGCATGCTGGAGCGCCGCGCGGCGGTCGGCGTACGACAGCTCGGTGATCGGGATGTCGTCGAACGAGCGCGGCGTCGAGGCGTAGGCACGGAGTTCGTCCGACTCGGTGGTGTCCGCACCGAAAGATTCGAGGAGCGCTTCGATCAACTGGCGCTCGCGCTCAGCGAAATGACCGTCGGCCCAGGCGACCGAAACGAGGGTCTGGAGGATGGCCTTGTCCTGCTCGTGCATCTTAAAAACGTGCCCTCGCGAGGACCGCCCGTCAACCGCGGCGACGCATGCGCGCCCGCGGCACGACGGACTCAGGGGACCATCGCGACCTCGGCCTCACCATTCCGGGCCGCGGCGCGGAGCAACTCCGGATCGAGCTGGGCGCGCCGGAGGTTCGAGGGCTCCGCCGGATCGAGGGCCACGAGGTGTGCCGTGGCGTCGCACGGCAGGCGGATGGCCTGATGCGTGCCGCTACCGGCGTGGAGCACCAGCCAAAGCTCGCTCGCAACGGGCGTCGCGGAGAAGGCGAGCTGGCCCGCGGGACCCGTCCCGCCGACCTCTCCCTCGGGGGCAGACGGCCAAGTCGGGCTGGTGGCTGGCTCGAGGCTCGCGTCGAGCTGAAGGCCGCCGACGCCAGAGTGCCAGTCGGCGGTCTTGTCGATGGTCAACCGTTGTGGTTGGTGGGACGGCGCCATCGCGACGAGCTCGAGGCGCACGCCCTGCGGGACGGCGTGCGTGGTGAACGGTGCCGCGCCGAGCCGCAGCAAGAGCTCGTGCTGCTCGGGGAGATCCTTCAAGGTGACCTCGGCCGAACACACCGGCGCTGCCGCGGCCACGGTGGCGCTGGGATTCAGTCGACGGAGAAGATCCGGACGAACGAGCGCGACACCGCCGAGGGCGGCGGCGGCGGCGAGCACCACGCCCATGCCCGCGACGAGGCGACGGGGGTGACGCGAGATGCGATCAAGGAATAGCGGGGGGACCGAGCTCTGCTCGTGACCGAACGCCTGCCCGCTCGGCGTCGAGGAGGCACGCGACGGGTCCGGCGCCGGCGTCCAAGCGGGGTCGGCCTCGACGCTGCCCACGGAGGGCGTTCCCTCGCCATCGACCGTCAACGCCGCGCGATCCGCGACGTCGTCGAGGGAGATCGGAGCCTCCTCGGTCCCATTCGGGATCGGGGTCATGTGCAGGCTGCCGAGCTGCCCGAGGCTCTTCTCGACCTGCCGCAGCGACGGTGCATCCTGGGGAGCTTCGGCGAACCGTTCGAGGAGCGTCTCGACGCTCGTCGCGACGTAGGGCAAGCCGCCGTCGTCGGTCTTCGGCTGGATCTTGCCGCGCTTCGGCACGAACCGCTTCGGGACGCGTGACGCACGCTCGCGGTCGTCGCTCGGCTCGCGATCGCGCGGTCGCGCTGGCTCGGCGCGACGGTCGAGGATGTCGAGCGCCGAGGCCCCCGGCCGCTCGAGCAGGCGCTCGTCCGGGACCGGGAGGAGAGCGTCATCGTGGTCGAGGAGTACATGGTCGCTCCCGGCCGGCCGCGCCGTCTTCACGTCCTTCGCGATGAACCCCACGACGTTGCGCATCAACGCTTCACGGAAGCTCATGCCCTCCGTCGCGACGTCGGAGTCGACGAAGGTCGGGGTGAGCGAGGCGGAGTGGGCAGGGGGGCTCGGGGTCGCGTGATCGCGGGACTCTTCGCGGGCGGGCCTGCGCGCTGGTGCCTCGGCCGCGCGGGGTGCGGGCCGCGCGGGCGAACGAACGTCGAGGTCGCTCGGGCGCAACTCGAGGTCCAGGTCGAGCGACGGTCGGTCGAGCATCCCGGTTTGGCGCGCCTTCGCGGTCTCGCGGGCGAGCCGCGCGAGCGAACGCTTGGCCGCCGCTCGATTGATCGGAATCAAGGCCTTTGCGACGGCACTGAAGAAGGCGTCGGGGCCCTCCTCGAACGCCCCGGGCTCGGTCGCGGCTCGAAGCGCCGGCGCATACCCGCGCGAGAGGTCGAGCAGCTCCGTGAGGAGTCGCTGCAGCGCGGTGACCGTGGCACGCGTCGGGCGCGCCTCCCGCGGGCCATCGATCGTGACGGTCCCCTCGGTGGAGAGCCGGAGGTGGTCGAGATCGAGGCGCATCGGGACGCCGGCAAGCGCTCGACCCAGAGCGAGCGTGACGTAACCGGCCGTCTCCGGGACGAGGGACGCGTGGCGCGAACGCGCGGCGGCGATGACCTCGAGTAGTGATACCGTTTCGATCTGCACGACTCCTCCTGCAACGCTTGCGGATACCGCGGTGCGCCGGCGACGGCCAAGAACGTGTATGGTCCATTCCCGCGAGGCAGGCCCGGCGTGCCCGCCCGCCCTGACGACGTGACGACCCGCCGCAACCTCGACCCGCGACGCCAGGCCCCCGAGGGCAAGGCGACCCTGACCTTCGGCCGGCCCGAGTCCCCCTCGGCGGCCTCGAGCATCCGGGTGGCCGCCCCACCATCGACAGCGCCCTCACCCGACCTCGGAGCCAGCGCGAGCCAGTCGAACCGCGGCCACGCCGGAGGACCGCCCTCCTCGGCGATGGACCCGCTCGGACGCACCCGCATGTCGCCCGAGCCGGAACACGAGCAGCCTGAAGCCGCCCACGATCCGCTCGCCGAGACGCGAGTGGCGCAGCACCACGTCGCTCCGCGTGCCTCGGGAGAGGGCTCGGGCAGGCCGGGCCAGTGGGACTCGGACGGAGGCACGGTCGATGGCCTCGACTCGCTGCAGTCCGCGGCCTCGGCGAGGAGCGACGCAGGCGCCGACCCGCTCATCGGACTGGTCATCGCGGAGCGCTACCGAATCGTCGAGCGCATCGGGCGCGGGGGAATGGGCATCGTCTACCGGGTCGAGCACGTGCGCCTCGGCAAACCACTCGCGATGAAGCTGCTCGCCGGCGAACTCTCGTCGAACAAGGAGGTCGTCCGCCGCTTCAAGCAAGAGGCCTTGACCGCGTCCAAGCTGTCGAACCGACACACCGTGCAGGTCTACGACTATGGCGTCTGGCAGCACCTCACCTACCTCGTCATGGAGCTGGTCGACGGGCTCGATCTCAGCCGCGTCCTGAAGCGGGAGGGCCCCTTGCCGTTCGCACGCCTCGGTCGCCTGATGGCCCAGGTCTGCGAGTCCCTCGAAGAGGCCCACGCGAAAGGCATCGTCCACCGCGACATCAAGCCCGAGAACATCATGCTGCTCACGGACGCGCGCGGCGAGGAGAGCGCGAAGGTGGTGGACTTCGGCCTCGCGAAGCTCCGCGAGAGCCCCGAGCTGAACGACGTCACGATGCAGGGGACGATCGTCGGAACGCCGTATTACATGTCGCCGGAGCAGATCCTCGGTGAGGAGGTCGACGGACAAACCGACGCCTACGCGCTCGGGACCGTCATGTACCGCACGCTGACCGGACAGCATCCGTTCACGGCAACGACGCCGATGGCAATGTTCTCCAAGCACATCCACGAGCCACCGCCGTCGATCGCGCGCACGCACCCCGAGCTCGGCATTCCGAGAGGCGTGAGCGACGCGGTGCTGCGCTGCATGGCGAAGGATCGGCAAGACCGGTACGCATCGATCGACGAGCTTCACGCCGTGCTGCTTCGTGAGCTCGGAAAGCTCGGGCTCGCGGAGGGGCTGGGACCACCGGGCGAGAGCAACGGGCGGGCGTCCGAGGGGCCGAGCCGGGCGACCGAGGGCGACGACGAGGCGATTGCGATCCGTCAAGAGCTGGAGGCCTACGAGGCCCAGCTGAGACGAACGCGCTTCGGTGCCTACGCGCTCGCACTCGGGATGCTCGTCGCGCTCGTCGCCTCGGTCGGGTTCACCGTGCTGCGTCCGGCGCCCAAGTTCGAAGGCCTCGAGCGGGAGCCGAACGACAACGCCGGGACGGCCGACGAGCTGCCCTTCGGCTCGTCGATCCGGGGGACGGTCGGAAAACGGCTTGAAGAGCGAACCGGCGACCAGGACGTTCACCGCGTCCGAATCCCAGGCGGGGTGCATTCGGAAATCGCGCTCGACCTGTCCCCGCTGCCCACCTTCGGGCTCTGCGCGTCGCTGCTCCGGGTCGGGGAGCAGCAAGAGCCGGCGCGCTACTGCACCGGCCCACTCGGCGGACAGGCGCTCGAGGTGCCGCGCATCCGAGTCACGCCCGGCGAGTACCTCGTCGTGGTGATGCAGGATCGCTCGCCGCCGCCGGAGTCGAAGCGTCTGGTGCCGGTCCACGAAAACATCTCGGACAGCTACCAGCTCACGGTCCGGAGCGCGCAAGACCGCGCGACCGACCTCGAGCCGAACGACACGCTGGAGGGAGCGTTGACCCTCGAGCCGGGCGTACCTCTCCTCGGGTCGCTCGGATTCGCGGAAGACGCCGACTTCCTGTGCAGCACGCACACCGGTGCGAGGTGGACCATCGAGGACGGAGCGCGCCGCCCTGGGACCGTCCTCGAGGTGACGCCTTACCTCGACGACCGCCCGATGCCCCTCGTGCGCATCCACGGGTCGCAGGCGACGCCGAGTCCAGGCCACGCGCCGATGGACGCCGATGTGCGCGGCCCCTTCACCACGGCAGCCTGCGACGCCGCACGCTGTTGCCTCAAGCTCGGCCTCGCGCGCGACCCGTGGGCCGAGCCCGATGCCGCGGGTCCCCTGCCGGATGCGACGCGCTACCGAGTCACGCTCGGAACCCCGCCGTGAGACCGATTCCGAAGCTCCGCCGCGAGTGACAAGCGAGCAAGGTTCTTCATCACGCCGAGCGATTCTTCAGAATCGTCGTACCTTCGATCCTCGTCATCGACGAGCGCCATCTCCGCCATGCGAACCGCACCAACGCTCGTGACGCTCGTGACGTCGCTGCTCGTGGCGGCGTGCGGCGGCGATCGGCGGATGAGCAACCGTCAGGGCGCCCCATGCGATTCGAGCACCGCGTCGAACGGCGGTGCCACGTCCACCGGCTCGGGTCCCCACCCGACGCCTCCGCCGAACCCAGACCCCGATTCGGCGGCGCCACCTCACTTCCTCGAGGTGTCGGCGCAGGTTGGCGTGCAGTACCACGAGGGGCCGCCGTTCGACGGCCAGCTCAACTGCGCGATCCCGAAATACTGCGAATACAACCTGTTTACCGGCGCCGCGGCGGTGGGCGATTACGACAACGACGGGTTCCCGAATCTCTACGTCAGCCGCCTGTTCGCGACCCCCCTCCTCTTCCACAACCGAGGCGACAACACGTTCGAAGACGTCACGGCGAGCGCGGGTCTCGCGATCCCCGGGCACCGGAACGGAGCGGCCTGGGTCGACATCGACGACGACGGTGACCTCGACCTCGTCGCGCAGGGCGTCGGCGTGACGCCGCATTTTCTGGTCGTGAACCAGGGCAACGGCACCTTCGTCGAGGACGGGATCGCGCGCGGGATCGCGATGGCCGACGCCGAAGGCAAGCTCGCGACGAGCGTCGCAGTCGGCGATTTCGATCGCGACGGCTGGCTCGACCTTCACCTCGCGGAATGGAGCATGAAGGGGCTGCCCGGGCCGGACCCCGATCCGCCCTTTCCAGAGCCGACGCACTACGGGCACACGCGCCTCTTCCGGAATCTCGGCGCGGCGAAGCCCGGCTACTTCGAGGACGTCACGCTCGCGACGAACGCCATTGTGGACCCGCCGGGTTCGGACGGGCAGTACCAGCGCATCTACACCTTTGCGAACGCGCTCGTCGATTTCGACGACGACGACTGGCCCGACCTCGCCCTCACCGGGGACTTCGCGACGAGTCGCTTCCTGTGGAACAACGGCGGTACGTTCGTCGAGAAGACCGTCGACACCGGCGTGGGCAAGGACGCCTTCGGGATGGGCGCAGCGACCGCCGACCTCGACGGCGATGGGAGGCTCGATTGGTACGTGGCGTCGATCTCGGGTGGGATGGCGTGCGTCCAGGGGTTTTTCGGCAGCGACGACTACGGCAACCACCTCTATCACTACGCGGGAAATCGCACCTTCGAGGACACGGGCAAGGAGCAAGGGACCTACGACGGGCTGTGGTCCTGGGGCGTCGCGATGTTCGACCACGACCACGACGGCGACCTCGACATCGCCGCCACGAACGGCGTCTCGTACCCGTTCGTGCCCCCGGGCCACATGTTCACCACGGACCCGAACCGCTTCTGGCAGAACGACGCCGGCACCTTCACGGAGCGAGCGACGGAGCTTGGCTTCGTCGACACGCGGCGCGGCAAAGGGCTCGTCACCCTCGACTACGATCTCGACGGGGACCTCGACGTCTTCGTGGTCAACAACGCCGACCTCCCCGCGCTCTACCGCAACGACGGCGCCCACGGAGACTGGCTCAAGGTTCGGGTCCTCAACGCACGCGGTCGCGACGCGGTCGGCGCGAAGGTCCGCGTCGTCGTTCGTGACGGCGAGTCCCCACGGCTCGGGGTCATCGGCGCCGGGACGCATTTCCTCGGACAGAGCCAGCTCCCCGCGCATTTCGGGCTCGGCTAGCTCTCCGACGCGCCCGTCGCCGAGGTCCGCGTCCACTGGCCGGACACCGGCGCGGACAAGGTCGTGACGGGCGTGCAGCGCAACCAGCTCCTCGTGGTCGGTCCCTGACCGCCGCACGCTCGACCGGGGATGCGCCTCGCGTCGAACCGGGCTAACGTTGGGTCATCATGCTTTTGCCGCCGCGTGTCGCACGCGCTGCCGCAAGCGGGGGGTCCTCTGGAGACCGGACCCGCACCACGTCTCGCTCCCGTGCCTTCGCGACCACGAAGGTCGGGCTCGCGCTCTGCTTCGGACTGGCGAGCTGTGGTGGCGACGCGCGCGACCTCGGCTCGGCGAAGGCGACGTGCACCCCGACCAGCACGGGCAGCGCGCCGGATCCCTCCCCGCTACCCGAACCAGCCCCCGACGCCGACCCGCACTTCCGCGAGGTGGCCGAGGCCGCGAAGGTCACCTACCTCGAGTCGGCCCCGCTCGATGGCCAATCGAACTGCGTCATCAAGAATCATTGCGAGTTCAACCACCTGACCGGTGCGGCCGCGGTCGGCGACTACGACAACGACGGGTGGCCCGACCTCTACGTGAGCCGGCTCTTCGCGACGCCCGTGCTCTTTCGCAACCGTGGCGACGGCACCTTCGAGGATCGAACCGCCGAGGCGGGGCTCGCCATCTACGGCAGCTGGAACGGTGCCGCCTGGGTCGACATCGACGACGACGGCGACCTCGACCTCGTCGCGCAGGGCGTGGCCATCACGCGGCACTTCTTGTTCGTGAACCAGGGCAACGGCACCTTCGTCGAGGACGGCCTCGCGCGCGGGATCGCGATGGATGACGGCGAAGGGAAGCTCGCGACGAGCGTGTCGGTGGGCGACTACGACCGCGACGGCTGGCTCGATCTCCACCTCGCGGAATGGAGCATGAAGGGGCTGCCCGGGCCCGATCCGGGGCCGCCGTTTCCGGAGCCCACCCACTACGGTCACACCCGCCTGTACCGGAACCTCGGCGCCAAGAAGCCCGGCTACTTCGAGGATGTCACCATCACCGCGAACGCCATCGTCGACCCGCCCGGCCCGGACGGCTACTACCAGCGCATCTACACCTTCGCGAACGCGCTCGTCGATTTCGACGACGACGACTGGCCCGACCTCGCCCTTACCGGAGACTTCGCGACGAGCAAATTTCTCTGGAACGACGGCGGCACCTTCGTCGAGAAAACCCTCGACTCGGGCGTGGGCAAGGACGCCTTCGGGATGGGCGCCGCGGTCGCCGATCTCGACGGCGACGGCATGCTCGACTGGTACGTCTCCTCGATCTCGGGCGGGCCTGCTTGCGTGCAGGGCGTCTGCAGCATGACCGAGTACGGCAACCACCTCTACCGCTACGTCGGCAATCGGCAGTTCCTCGACGCCGGGCCCACGCTCGGGATCCACGAGGGCTTCTGGGGCTGGGGCTCGGCGATGTTCGACTTCGACCACGACGCCGATCTCGACGTCGCGACCACGAATGGCATCGGTTACCCGTTCGTTCCGCCGGACCACCTCTTCACGGTCGACCCGAGCCGCTTCTGGGTGAACGAGGGCGGGACGTTCGTCGAGCGCACCGAAGCGCTCGGTTTCCTCGACACGCGCCGTGGACGCGGGCTCGTCACCTTCGATTACGACCGCGACGGTGACCTCGACGTCTTCGTGCCGAACAACGCCAACGTCCCGGCGCTCTACCGCAACGTCGGCAAGCACGGCGACCACCTGCGCGTCCGCGTCCTCAACGCGCGCGGGCGCGACGCCATCGGAGCGAAGGTCCGCCTGCGCCTCCGGAAGGGCGAGAAGCAGCGCCTGGAGGTGATCGGCGCGGGCACGCATTTTCTGGGTCAGAGCGAGAGCGTCGCGCACTTCGGGCTCGGCGCGGCGTCCGACGAGCCGGTCGCCGAGGTCGTCGTGCGATGGCCGGACAGCGGCAAGGAAAAGACGCTCACCGCCGTGAAGCGCAACCAGCTGCTCGTCATCACCCCGTGACGCCACGAGCCCGACGTCGGTCCGCGGACGACCGAGCCTCTCGCGCCCTCGAGGGGGCCGCGCACGCGCGACCCTGAGTGTCCGCCTCGCGAAGGCGGCGGCCGCGATTCAGACCTTGGCGCCGAGGTCCCGCATGAAGCCGCGTACCACGGCCTTGGCAGCGTGGATGCGGTAGGCCCGCGTCGACCGAACGTCGTCGATCGGCGCGACATCGGACTCGACCGCCGCATCGAGGGAAGCCGCGTCGAGGTCATGGATCGGCTTCGAGGTGACGAGCGCGCGCGTGTTGGGCAAGAGCGCCGTCACCGGGCCGACGGAAGCCATCCCGAGGCCCACGCGCACGACGCGACCACCCTCGAGCTCCGCGATGGCGCCGAGCGCGACCTTCGAGATCGCTTGGGCGAGGCGGGTACCGACCTTGCGCCAGCACCAGTGCGCGTGATGCGCCGGAAGATGCAGCTCGAGGGCGACGATCACCTCGTCGGCGGCGCGGGTCGACTGCTTGTAACCCGTCTGGAGCTCGGCCATCGGGATGCGTCGCACGCCACGGACGCTCTTGACTTCGATCACGGGGTCATAGGCAGCGATCGCCGCCACCCCGTCCGCAGCCGGCGAGGCGGTCGCGAGGTTCCCACCGAGGGTCCCTCGCGCCTGAATGGTCGGACCACCGATGTCGTGCGTCATCTGCGCGACGAGCGGAGCGTACTCGCGCACGATCGGGTCGCGCTGCAGCTCGAGGTAGGTCACCGCAGCGCCGATCCGCAGGCGCGCGCCGTCGAGGTGAACGCCGCGCAGCTCGTCCATGCGCGAGACGTCGAGGACGAGCGGGAGGGGATCGGGCGCGAGCTTGCCCTGGCTCACCTGCACCATGAAGTCGGTGCCGCCGGCGAGGAGGACGGTGCGCGCCTTCGCAGCCTCGCGCGAAGCAAGGACGGCGCACGCCGCGTCGAGCGAAGACGGCCGCTCGAACGGGTAGCGAGGAAGGTCGACGACGCTCACTCGGCAGCTCCCTTGTCGGACGAGCGGAGCTCGTAGGCCGCATGCAAGACGCTCTGCACGATTCGCTCGTAGCCCGTGCAGCGGCAGAGGTTGCCGGCGATGGCCGTGCGGACTTCGGTCGCGGTCGGATCGGAATTGCGGCGCAGGAGCGCTTCTGCGGCGATCAACATGCCCGGCGTGCAAATCCCGCACTGAGCGCCACCGTGCTCCGCCATGCAGGACTGGATCGGCGCGAGGTGCCCCACGTCGCCGAGGCCTTCGACGGTCGTGACCTCGCGGCCGTCGCACTGGCCGATCGGGATCAGGCACGCGTTGACGGGCACGCCGTCGAGCATCACCGCGCAGCTGCCGCACTCCCCTTCAGCACAACCCTCCTTCGTCCCGGTAAGTCCGAGCGGTCCGCGGAGCGCATCGAGCAAGCGGGACAGCGGGGGCATGTCGACGTGACGCTGCACGCCGTTCACCTTGAGATCGATCTTCACTCTGCGGCCTCCGAGCTCGCCCACGCCGCGAACAAGCGCTCGGGCGTGAGGGGTAGATGGTCGATGACGATGCCGGTCGCGTGCTCGACCGCGGCAGCGACGGCCGGAGCGCCGCCGTCCATCGGCAGCTCGCCGATGCCCTTCGCGCCACCACCGGGCCCGTGCGCGTACGGCGCCTCGACGAGGATGGTCTCGAAGGGCGGCGCGTCGAGCGCGGTCGGGATGATGTAGTTCGTCATGCGCGGGTTGACGATGGCGCCATGTTTCCAGACGAGCTCCTCCGAGAGCGCCCAGCCGATCGCCTGGAGGGTGCCGCCTTCGAGCTGGCCCTTGCACATCAACGGATGGATGGCCTTGCCGACGTCGGCCGCGCTCCAGAAGTCGAGCACCTTCACCTCGAACGTGTCGAGATCGACCTCGACCTCGGCGATGTCGACCATCCACGCGTAGACCGGATAGGCGTCCCCCTTGTATTTCTTCTCGTCCCAGTTCACCCAGGCCGGCGGCTCGTACTGGACGAGCGCGGTCTGCGGCCCCTGCTGGGCGAGCAGGCGATCGCCCGCGACGGCAAAGGACTCCCCCGGACGGCGGACACCCGCGACCCGCGCGGCGATCTCGGCGGCCGCGCGCTCGACGATCGAGCCCACGACCATGACGGTGCGCGACGCGACGGTGGGGCCCGAGTCCGGGACGTAGGTGGTCGACGGGACGGCGACGGAGACGTGGTCGAGCGGGATTCCGGCGGCGTCGGCCGCGATCTGACCGAAGATCGTCTCGGTGCCCTGGCCGATGTCGGTCGAACCCGATCGGACCTCGAGCCGTCCGCCCTCGAGGAGGTCGACCGCGACCTTGCCCTTCAACATGCGCTCGCCCGAACCCGTGAAGCCGCCGCCGTGCATGAACACCGCGCAGCCGATGCCGCGCGCCTTGCGACCGCGCACCACCGGACCGCGCGCGCGCTTCGCGAGGTAATCGCTCGCCGCGAAGGCCTTGGCGACGCACTCGCTGCCGCCGACCGAGCCGCGCAGCACCTGGCTGGTCGCGGTCGAGTCCCCCTCGACGAGGAGGTTCCGTCGCTTGAGCTCGCCTGGGTCGACGCCCAGCACGCGGGCGACGCGATCGAGGTGCCGCTCGATCGCCCAGATCGTCTGCGGCGCACCGAACCCACGGAACGCACCGTTCGGAGGCGTGCTGGTCGCGACGCCGATCCCCTCGATCCGCACGTCGCTCCAACGGTAACAACCGCCGGCGTGCAGCACGCCGCGCGAGAGCACGACCGGGGACAGCGTCACGTACGCGCCCGCATCCATCACGACGCGCATCTTGAGCACCCGCAGCGTGCCGTCTCGATCACAGCCGGTCTCGATCCAGGAGCGCGACGGATGCCGCTTCGTCGTCGCCTCGAAGTCCTCGACGCGGTCGTAGATCATCCGCACCGGACGACCGCTCTTCTTTGCGAGCAGCGCGGCGTGCATCGCGATGAGCGACGGGTACTCCTCCTTGCCGCCGAAGCCGCCGCCGGTCACCGCTTGGGTGATGTGGATCTGTTCGGGCTCGAGGTGGAAGCAGCGCTTGAACGCCTTGTGAACGTAGTAAGGACACTGGAGCGAGCCGGTGGCGTGCGCACCGGCCTCGTCCCACCAGGCGATCATGCCGTTGGGCTCGATGTAGAGCTGCTCCTGATGGTGCGTGGAGTAATCACCCCGCACGACGACCTCGCAAGCCGCGAGCGCCGCGTCGATCGCCACGTCGGAGGCCTCGACGTCGGCGGCCCCCTTGGTGATGAGGTACCGATTCTGGACGTTGCTCTCACCCCACACGACGGTCTTCGCGGCGAGCGACTCCTCGAGGTCGAACACGGGCGGCAGCGGCTCGACGTCGAGCGTCACCGCCTCGAGCGCGCGGGCGAGCTTCTGCTTGTCGGCGCACGCGAGCAGGGCGACCGGCTCGTACATGTGGTTGATGCGGTCGTGGGCGAGCACGGGCTGGTCGTCGACGATCAGCTGGACCACGTTGTCGGGGACGTCCCTCGCGGTGACGACGGTGACGTCGCTCCAGTCGAAGGACGGGTCGAGGACGATGCCCTTCAGGATCCCTCGTGCGATGCGGCTGCGGACCGTGGCGCCGTGCAGCTCCCCGGGCATCGGCGGGAGATCGTCGACGTAACGGGCTCGGCCCGTCACCTTCGCCGCACCGTCGACTCGCACGACGTTCTCGCCGACGATCGGGGCTCGGCTGTCCCGGGAGTGATTTGCGTCCAGCATGAAGAGGGCCGGGATGTTGCGGTCCCTCGCGAGAGGGGTCAAGTGCGCGTCGTCCGGGCCCGCACTTCGAGGTACGTCGCGAGATCGGCGGCCGCGTCGAAATCACGGAGGACGTCCGGATCCTCGACGGCGACGTCGAGCAGCCCGACGGCGGGGGCGGCGAGCACCTCGCGCAGCGGAGGCCGCCCGCTTCGGTAGGCTTCGACGAGGAGCTCCGCGCGCACGAGCACCGGATGACCGCCGCGACCGCCCGACCTCGGGCGCGCCGCAGCCGAGCCTGGATGCGCGGCGACGGCCTCGAGCAGGGCCGCCACGACACTCAAGTCGGCGGGTGGCAGATCAACCGGAGTGAGAAGGAGCCAGTCGCCTGCGCGCGGCGAGAGGTGCAGAAGCGCCGCGGCAATCGAGCCGGCCGGGCCGTGGTCCTCGGGTTCGTCGGAACAGACGAGCGCGGTGCGAGGCGGCAGCCTCGAGAGGAGCAGCTCGTCGACGTGGCCCCGCCGCGCGACGAGGACCACCCGCGCGCAGTCCTTCGCTCGAGCCCGCAGGTGAGCCACGCCGAGCGGCTCGAAGGCGTCGCCGATCGGCCATGGCGCGAGGACCTTCGGCCCCCCGAAGCGCAGCCCCTTGCCTGCGCCAAGCACGATGCCGTGGGGCGCACTCATGGCGCGGCTTTCCGTGAGGCGCGGTCGAGGTGTTGGGCGCGCACCGAGACGAGCTCGGCGGCGATCGCCACCGCGATCTCCCCGGGGGTTCGAGCATCGACCGCGACGCCGAGGGGCATGCGAACCCGCGCGACCTCACCCTCAGGGAAATTCTTTGCCTCGAGCCGCTGCCGCGTCCGCGCAGCCTTGGCGCGACTGCCGACCCCGCCGACGAACGCGAACCCCGCTCGCAGGGCCCACTCGATGACCGTTTGGTCGAGCGCGTGGTCGTGCGTCATCACGAGCAGCGCCGCGTGAACCGGATCGCCGAGCGCCTCGAGCACCTCCGGCTCGTCATGCTCGAGGCCAAACGTCAGCAAATTCCGGCCCGACGCGAGACCGCGCGCGTCGAACGCGCCCTCGCGCGCATCGACCACGAGCACCCGGAACCCAAGCCCGACGAGGATCGGCGCGAGCGCACAGCCGACGTGCCCTGCCCCGACGATGAGCACCCTCATGCTCGCATCCATCGGCTCGAGCAAGAGCTCCACCGCGCCGCCGCAGCACATGCCCATCGACGCGCCGAGCTCGTGCCGGACGGTGACGGGTTCGCTCCCGGGCTCCGTCAAGAGCTGCGCCATCGCCTCGAGCGTCCGCTGCTCGACCGCACCCCCGCCGATCGTCCCTACCGCCGTGCCATCCCCGAACAGCGCGAGCTTTTGCCCCGGTGTCGACGGTGCCGAACCACGCCGCCGCAACACCGTCGCGACCACGACGCGCTCACCGGCATCGAGGCGGGCGAGGGCCTCGCGGAGCGCCTCGGTCGGCGCAGCGGTGCGAGCTCGTGGAGCGACCATGGGGCGCGAGTCTACTCGCGGAGCCCGCCCGCACAACCGGAGCGCGCGCGGCGCGGCCTTCGGTGCCGCCATCGTCTCACGTCAACGCGCCTGACCTCTCGCACGGTTCGAGCTAGCATCCGCTCCGCCAAGAGGGGAGCGCGCCCTCGCGACGAGCCGGCCCATGACCACCACGAAGAGTTTGTTCTCGAACCTTCGCGCCGCTCGCTCGGCGCTGAAGGACCTCGCGCGGATGCGGCAAATCACCGCCATCCTCGCGCGCCATGGCTACGGCCACCTCGTGCGGGGGATGGCCCGCGGCGACAAGGCCCTCGCCGCAGAGCTCGGAGACCTCGCGCTCGAGACGGACTCCACCCCCGAAGCCCCCAAGGACCAGACCTCGCTCGCCGAGCGACTCCCGCAAGTCCTGCAGGAGCTCGGCCCGACATTTGTCAAGCTCGGCCAGATCCTGTCCACGCGCCAGGATCTGATCCCGATCGAGTACTGCGTCGCCCTGCAGCGGCTGCAGGATCGCGTGAGCCCGATCCCGTTCGACGACGTTCGGCAGGTCGTCGAGGCGAGCCTCGGCAAGACGGTCGAGGTGGCGTTCGACGAGTTCAGTCGAGAGCCGCTCGCCTGCGCGAGCATCGCGCAAGTCCACACCGCGAAGCTGAAGAGCGGAGAGTCAGTCGTCGTCAAGGTGCAGCGCCCCGGCGTCCGGGAGGTGATCGAGGCCGACCTCAACATCCTGCACTTCTTCGCGCGGAAGCTCGAGGAGAGCATCCCCGAGGCGCGTGCCTTCGGCCCGACCGCGATCGCGACCGAGTTTGACCGCGCGATCCGCCGCGAGCTCGACTTCAATGTCGAGGCTCGGAACGCCGCCCGATTCTCGCGGAGCTTCGAGACCTGGGAGCGCGTCCACATCCCGAAGATCTTCGAGGCCGAGAGCACCGACCGCGTCCTCGTGATGGAACGCCTCCATGGCGTGAAGATCATCGAGGCGACGGGGCGCGACGACATGGACGTGATCGCCCGCGAGGTCGTCCGGATGCTGTTCAAGCAGGTGTTCGAGGACGGCTTTTTCCACGGCGATCTGCATCCGGGGAACCTGTTCGTCCTCGACGATGGTCGCATCGGCCTCATCGATTTCGGCCTCGTCGGCCGCATGAGCCCG
>Ga0194129_10002592_pt1 | contig 26978 bp, 33 predicted proteins | sample TA2KigCa35mmetaG_FD_150862 | JGI IMG/M metagenome (GOLD analysis project Ga0194129, IMG submission 150862) | Freshwater microbial communities from Lake Tanganyika, Tanzania - TA2015038 Kigoma Deep Cast 35m | ecosystem: Environmental > Aquatic > Freshwater > Lake | place: Tanzania: Lake...
AAGATCCGGGCAATACGCTAGTGTTGTCAAGATTCAAAGTAATCGTATCTGTTGCGCTAGCTACAGAGCTAAGACCAGTGCCACCAGAAATTGTAAGAGTATCTATTCCAGATGTTATTGTTTGCGAACTTCCGGAATCACCAGCAACTGTAAAAGACGTAGCTACAGCGGTGACTAATCCGTCAACGTAAGCTTTGGTTACAGCATGTGTGGCGCCAGAAGGGGTGGGAACTATTACCGTTCCAGAAAAAGTTTTATTTCCAGTTATTGTTTGATTGCTTGATAGAGTTGTAAATGCTCCCGGACCTGCGATTGCAATAACCTGAGATGCAGAACCGCCAGCACCACCTGTTCCTTCACCATAATAGAGAACATCGTCCTGTTCATTAAATGCCAGCTCTGCATTTTCTAGACTTTCTGGACCACCCGCTAGCCCACCCGCTGCCCTTCTTTTAATTCTTAATGTATTAGCCATACCTAGAAGTTCCCTCCGTCTACTAAATTCTCTTCGTCATAGTTAATCCAAGCATTGCCGTTATAACGCAAAACTTGACCCGTTGCTAATGAATTTATAGTAACATCTGTTAAACCATTTAAAACTGATTGTTCCGAAATAGATTGCTCTGCTATAACTATTCTATCTTTTATGGTTAAATGAGATCCGGCTGGGTTAATCCCAAGAACCGTTTGAATTGCCTCTACCGCATCGTTAAGATTTGAGTGCTGTTCGGCGTGAGGGACCGTAGGCGAATTTAAACTATCGGAAAATGTTGGATTTATTAAAATATCTAAGGAGTTAGGATAATTGGTTGGCATGTTTTCCTTACAGGCTTAATATTTTTCCAGATTGATTATTCCACTGCAGTGTTAATAGTAAAGGGTCTGACCCTCCGGTAAACGGCAGCCCTTCGGATTGATCGATAAAAAATATTAATCTTGAATTTGAATCAGACGATCCAACCTGATATAGAACAATTCCGTCAAACGCACCGCCAACGTAGGATTCTTCTAAAACATCTGCTGCATCCAATACCCCATTTTGTGCGGTGACATTTGCAATATTTGCCGTTCTAAACACCACTGCTTCTGAAGGTATATCGGAAACATATTGATTTGTAGTAAAATTTGGAGTGTACAAAGACTTTCTAATAAACAATACCTTTAAAGTTCCACCAGTTAAATCAAGATCCCCCTCTAGCAATGCTTGTTTTGCTTTTGCGTAAACTACATTGGCCATTTTAAATTCCTATTTCTTTTGAAACTGTAATTCTATATTTGTAGCCAGTTTCAAAATACGTTTTATTTGCGACATTAAACACCGGTGTTGCGTCATTGGAGGGAAAATCTATATAAACTTCCGGTTTCCAAGAATGCATCTGTATATTCGCTGAAACGTTTTCCCATCTGGATGGAGTTCTTTGAATTTTTTTTCTTTGAACTTTAAAATATTTATTTGTCAAGAAATTTACAGCTGGTCTAGAGCTAAACGTTACAGTCAACCTTCCGTCATTATAATCATTGTCGATATAAAATGATCCATTTTTAGGATCTACGTCTTTAATATAAAACTCTGGGTTTTTAGCTATAATTTGATAAGAGGTATAAGCCTCGAGAAGAACTGATTGATCTTCGACATATATTTCTTCAAGAACCGGAACCACATTAGCCGAAATACCAGATGGTGTCGCCGCATCTTGTTTTGTGAATACTATTTTTTCTTCTGGAACTACTTCATTTGCGGCATCGAGAAGACCAACTAATCTTATGTAATATTCTTGCCCAGATACAAGCGTTTTATTCCAATAAAGTGTTAAAGTTCTAGAAATTGTGCTATAGTCAGATAGGGTATTGATTGTTTTAAATGGATCCTGCACTGCGGTCGGAGTTGCCGCGGAAGTCTGGACAATGAATTTGTTATTTGTTATCGAAGCTACTTTTATAGTTCTGCCAAATTTAATTTTTACCCTATCAACATTAACTGCTGCATAATCGATTAAATTTAATGACACGGCTAGCTCCTACAAAACTTATAACTAACTAGTAATTCAAAAGCTATAAAAAGATAAGGGGTGGCTTGCGCCACCCCTACATCTCTCTCAAGATTTAGTAACTATAACGATCTTAAGATAATTCAGCTATTAAAGACCGCCAGCTGAAGCTTCGTTTGTAACACGGATCTCGTAGTTACGGGCGAGGCTTACGTTCTTAGCTACGGTGATTCCCTCACCGTCTCCGAGCATGACGATGTCATAGCGTTCTTTCATCTTCATTGAGCGAATGTCGCGTGAAGGATCGTCGAACTGATCGGTGCTCATGTCGTCTTTGACAAGCAGAGTACCAACTTCGTTACGGTCAATCAAGAACAGGTCTGACTTGGCTGCTGTTGCGCCGCTCTTTGCAGTAAAGCTGACAAAGGGCGATACGATAACGTTAAGACCCAATGGGGCTGTTGAATTAAGCGTACCTTCCTTCGACTGTGGACGATAACCCCAGCTGCTGTTCACAGCCGAAGCTGCACCGTCAGCATGGAAGATTGCATCCTTCAGGAAGACAGACCACATCAGCGGATGTAGAATGAAATCTGTTGGAACATGGTTTTCGGCCATCAAAACAGCGGACATATCGACAATGTCATCCCAGGTGATTGTATTATTAAACGCACCTGTGATTCCACGACCAGTTGTGGCATCGTAGCCACCGCCGGCGTTGTCAAATACTACTGTTGCAGCATCCTTAAATCGACTTAATGCAATCTGCTCCTTAAGACGTGCCATAGCACGACCTGCGGCGCGAACATGCATTCCTACGATATCCCAAAGTGAGTCAGCAATAACTTCTTCTGTGAAAGCCAGCTTGACACCCTTCTTGGACACCTTGCCCTCGACTTGCTTAGCAAATGCGAGTGCCTGCTCTGGGTATTCTTGTCCTTCTGGTATCTCAGCAGCTTGAATTGCGTTTACCGCTGGGAATTCCAAAGAACGACCCTTACCGAGGCGTACTGTTGAAAGGAGCGGAGTCACCAAAAGCTGTGGTTCGGCTGCCTCTTTCAGAGTGCGCGAAATGACCTTGGGGAACAGCGCTGCGGCATCGGATGATGCGAAGGCTTCCTTGATTGTCACTCTGCTCTCTGAGTCGATGTAACCATCCTCAGCAAATGCGGCTTCCCAAGCTGGGAGACCCGAGAGGAGTTCTTGTATTGTCTTACTCATCTTAGGATCTATCCTCCTGTTGTTGTTTTCTCTTAGTTTAGAGCGTCAGGTTGACGCGGAATGCGCCAACGACGTTCGTAACATCCAAATTGGAACGGATGCCCAACTTGTTCTTAAAGGTGCCTTCACGTGTAATTTCATATACCGTCTTCAAAGCACCTGGATCTGACGGCAGTTGCATGTAGGAAAGCAGACCGTCATCAAAGTTCGTTGCGAACTTTTCGATTTCGATTACTTTACCAACTTGCAACCATGGATACAAACCGGCATCTGCGGCTGCAAGTTTTCTTGGACGACCCATAAAATCTGGGGCGATCAAGTCACCGGCGGCAACATCTGCGTTGACGTTTGTAACCATGGGATACTCTACATAGCCATGCGTGATAAAGCCAGCACCTTGCGATGTGCCCTTGTCAAATGGCCTGTAAAGATCGTATTGTGCGCAACCCACCGGGACCGAACGGACAGGAACTTCCTGTGTGTCGCCAGAAGGTGAAGCAACTGGTGTTGCACCAGCCAATGGATTCCAACCGGAAATAGTGTCACCCCATGTTACCGCGGCGCCACTACCGTTAGCCGGAACAAAACGCGAATCATCGCCTACCGATACAACCGAAAGGATTGTGCCTTTTGGAATAACGATTTCAAAGCGATCATCTTCTGAATCTACATACCAGGTTGGAAGTGCAACTGATGGAAGAATGTAGGCCGAAGGCGCAATACCCTCTGAGACTACAAAACGACCTGCGCCAGTTTTGGTTCCTACCTTACGAAACTTTGCTAAGCTCATGTTATTATCTCCTTATTATTTCTAAAGTTTTTTACGACCCATTAAAGCATCGACTAGAAGATCTTCCAGCATCGATTCTGCTGTATTCTCTTCTTTGTTTTCATCTGCTTTGGCCTCTTGATCAATCGTCAATACGTTTTGCTCTTCGTTAGATACTACTTCACTATCAACCGTAATGTCAACAAATTCTTTTGTTTTTGTTGGATTAGCAATCGGCAGTTTTGCCATATCTCTTAATGAATCAGCAAGCGATGTGGCTGTTCTCTTCATGTGATCTTCGATGAGAGCATCCCTTTCTTCTGCTGACTCAATACCAAAAGCAATTTTTGTATCGACAACCCTTTCGGCAAGCGTGCGATGAAGTGCTTCTTTGAGTTTTTTGTTTTCTTCTTCAAGAGACTGAATTTTGATTTGAGTCTCATCGGCTTTTTGCTCAGCGTCTTCTTTATTGTCACTGAGTTCTGCTTTTGGCTCTTCAATCTCTTTTGCTTCTTCGGTATCTGTTGAAGAAGCCTCTTCTGGTTTTTCAGCGTCTACAGATTCAACAGCCTTTTCGGCTTGTTCTTCTGTCTTTTCTGAATCTTCAGATGAGATCTTTTCGGCGTCGGTTGTTTGGGTTTTTTCCTCAACGGCTGGAGCTGCTTCTGGAGTTTGTTCGGCCTCTGGAGCTGTTTCAGCCGAAGACGCCTTTAGGTCTTGGGCAAGGCATTCGACGACTTCTAGTACATTTTCGTCTTTAATTTCTGTATTCATTTTAGACCTCTCCTCATAATTGCTATCTACATTATTCCTAGCAAATAGTAATGTATTATCTTTCTGCCTATCAGTTTCGCTTTCTTGTAAAGCCAATGCCGTTAGAAATGCGCCTTTAAGGTGTAAATACAGCGGTCTTGATTCCTTCTTTTTAAGACCATTAAAAATTGATTCATTTTCTTCAATCGAGATTATATCCTCTTTGTCCATATGTAAAATAAAGGCTGATGTCTTAGCTGTCCAATCTTCAGAATCCGCAGTATCTATTGAGCCATCTATTTTTTTAGAAGATCTTACACCGGATCTTTGATCTGCCGGTTGATTCACAAAAGAATATTCTTTAAAAGAAATATCCTGCATATCTATAAAAGCCAGCTTACCCTTATAAACCTTACCCCTTTTATACTTTGGGAACTTCGGTCTACCATTTTCATCTTCTTGAGCTAAATCATCGCCGGATATAGAGCATACAGCCTTATTCGCCCTTCCTCCAACGGAACCCGTCAAATATCTTTTGTCTAGAATCTTTTGCGCAGAGACTGGATCCGTAACTGCTATTTGCAATCTTACAAAATTAGCTCCATCCACCTCTTTGTCCATTCTAGCCGCCATAACCCTGCCAATAGGTTCACCGTTAATGTCGTGATTTAAAATAATTGGTTTTGGATAGGGCTCAACCCAGGATTGCAGGGCTTTTTCCAGCTCTTGAGCTGAATAGTTATTATAATTTGCCGTTAAACCGTTCGTGTATGGCGGCCACCTCAATAATCAAACCACGCTTATCGTTAAAGGACTCGGAAAAAGTTGTTTGTATTTTTGAGAAATCTGGTAATTCAAGAGTAAAGTTCTCTATGAAATCAAAAGCCATTTTTTATCTCCCAATATAATTATACATCATTTATAGTAAATGAAGTATTTATAAGATTAAACAATATTATATAAATATATCATACTTTCTACGACATTTCTAAATTATATAGCTGCCTAGGATCACCGTGCTGGAGAAAGTGATCCAACATTGGCTTATGCATAATATGGGGTGCATACAGGTAAGATGCGGAATACAAATTCAGTCCGGCTTTTGCCGCGTTGGCACACCACCCGAGATCTTCACCTTGGCTATGTATTTCGTAATCAATTGTTTGATACGTTTTTTTTGACATCATTTTGGCCGCCATAATAATATCAGACTTAAAATATTCACCCAAAGGATACTTTTCTTTTCTATATCCTTGACCGCCAGGTTCATCCAACCAATCCATCACACTTGGATACAATGTATCGCCCGGAGTCATAAACATAAGTGGGCTGACGGCGTCTGCTCCATCTTGAACGTGAGCAGCCAAATAATTAATCGTATTTGGATTGGTGATAAGAACATCCGAGTCAAGACTAAAAAAGTACTCTGGATTTATTTCCCTTACTTTTTCAAGTAATTTATTTCTTAAAAAAACCATATTATGATATTTAGAAATACTCCACGCCCTTGAGTTGTCTTTGTGCTCAAAATGGGGTACTTCGTTTCTTACATCTATTTCGAATATTTCAATATTCGGTCTGGCATTTCTATATTTATTTAGATGGGATATGGTAGCTTCATCGTCTGGAGACACCTCAAATACAAAGCCAATTTTAGATAAATCAATTTCCTGATTTTCAATGCACGAAATCCAATATGGAAATATCCAATCTCTTTTATAGATCGGACAACCAACTAGTAATTTAACCATTTTGATATTACTTATTCAGATACTGCTGCTACCGATTGATCTTCTTTAACGTCTTTTTGCTTCTTCTTTGAAGCCGGCTTTTCTTGCGCCGCTTGATCTTGGGGCAGTTGCTGTGCCGGTTGTTCATTTTGCTCTTCTGACGGAGTAATAATTTCGACAATCGTATCAATGATGTCGACAAGCGATTCAAGCGCTAAACGAGTTTGCCCGTTGCGAACCGCCGTTCTAAATTTTTCTAGAATATCTTGCTCTTCTACACTGCTAACATTAGACATTTTTATCATCCTTTTCGATATCTGTTCCTAAGACATTATACTCGTTTTCAAGAAGACTTTCAATTACTGTCAAAAATTTGTTATCGTTTCTTTTTATGTTTGGGGAAGAAGAGCGACCGTTTTGATTTTGTGGCCTAGATTTATTGCCAACACCCTTTCTGGAATTCGGCAGGTTTCTTTGTCCGGCTTTTGCCGGTTTTTGACCATCAGAATTTTTTGGATCTGGGGCGTTCTGTGCGGAAATTTCAGCCTGAGCGCCAGCGATACTTATTTGCGTTCTGGCCTGAAGCCCGCTGTACAATTCTTCTGCGTCAACATCAACACTCATCCCCAAAGCCAATCTGACCTCGTCTAGCGTTATCGTGTTATTGACAAATTTTTGAATAATGTGATTTTCTTTTTTGACCTGAGTGTCTACATCTATTTCCCTGAACTTAAAGAAACATCTATCCGATTCCCCAACAATAGTTGGATTTATGGTCGGATCATATCCGCCCTCGAACAGAAGCTCATTGAAGATATTCAATCTTACCATTTCCGCAAAAAGTTTTTGCATTTGCTTTATCTTGTCGTAAAGGGCGGTATCTAACCTATCGGTTACGGATCTATTGCCGCCATTCATGGTCATGCCCAGGTGATGGGGTGCTACACCCAGGCCCACGGCCACTCTTTCCTTAAAATGGTCTAAATATTTTGAGGCATCTAGTGCGGTATTTTCTGAGCCAATTATTTCTATGTCGTGTCTAAACGGTAAAATTAATCCGCCTTCTGCTCTAAGATTTTCAATTTCAAGAGCGGCTTGATCTATTTCCTGCGGTTCAGCTGGCTGCTCTGCAGTGCCAATCTTGTACTTGTAAAGCGGGAAGAGTTCTCTGTGAACAAGATTTTGTATATCTTCTTCAATCTGCCTAAGGGCGATAACGTCGTCTAACACATTGCTAATATAGGGGGTACCGAATGCCCTTCCAGGCTTTCTGTCCAGATGAAGGTGTATCACCCTCTCCGCAGACCAAACTGGATCTCTTTCTGTCGGGGCATATGTCAGGGGATCGGTCGCTTGCTGATAAGCTTTTGGTCTATTGTATTTGTCCCTAAGAATTCTAACCTGTTCAGTCGGGATAAGATAATATCCGGCTATTGGATACTCTGAATTTATGGGGTTAAGCTTACTCGGGAAATAAGAAGCTACGTCACCCCTACCCTTAACAATAAAGACATTTCCAAACTTAAATAGCTGATCAGAAACTTCAATTAAAAAATCTAAAAATGGTCTCTTCATGGCCATTTCCATATAATCTATTCTCTGCAGTAGATAAGAAACGGCCTCTTGATTTTCCGAGACTATTTCCCAACCCTCTTTCCAAAAAAGCTCTTTGTGCTTTGATATAGCTTGCTTTACGTAAGAATCCGTATCAACAGCTTGAAGAATTCTATCGAAGTCGTAGGATGGCGGTTCAAAAGAAGCTCTTTTGCTGAAAAAATAAGAAGTACCCTGGAAGCCAAGAGCCAAAGCGGCTACTCTCATTGTTTTTGAAAGCGACCTCATATCGTCTGAGGTCAAAGCCTTTTCCCTTATTTCTAGTTGTTCACCTACACCAGAAAAAGGTATATAATCTCTAAGTGCCATTGTACGTCCTTATTGCAGCTGTGGCAGTAATAGTAAGGGCTTTATCGTTAAGGCTGTAATTTATATACTTTCGGTAATTCCTGCGGCCTCAAAAGTCTTTTTAATAACGAGGTTTTTTACAGCCTCTAGCCAAAAGATAGTTTCCGCCTCCGAAAAATCACTTTTATAGGCAAGGTTTTTTTCTGATATTTTAATTTCAACAACAAACTCGGTTTTTTGATTTGTCGTTTTTTGTTCCAATGTTTCACTCATTTTATTGTCCTTTCATATTATTGAGAATATTGGTTAATTGTTTGATTGTAGCTTCTTTAACAATCAACTCAGTAGTTAACTGAGCTAGTTTTTCTTGGAAACAAGCCAAAACCAGGTTCATATCTAAACTATTATTTTGCTGGGGACTTGCCTGTCCAGCACTGTTGTTTATATCATTTTGCAGATGATTCTCCGTATTGTCTTGCGGAACCGTAAAATCATCGTCAATTTTTTCGGTTTGCCAATTAGGTTTTTGATTTATTCTAGACATTTTCCAATTATACCATTTCTTTTGACTCATTGATGAATTATATCATAGGATTGTCATTATTTGTCGTATTTTAGTATTTTTATTTAATCCATTTTGATTGATGTATCTCACCCGTTTTAAAGTTAAGCCCAGCAAACTCTTCATATTGCTCCAATGTTCTAGCCGTTCCCAGTGCATCATCACCGATTCTTTTGTCTGTAAATATAGATTTATATTCTGCTTTTGAAATAACATCCATTTCATCCCAAATTTTTGGAAAATCTTTCCATACATGATGTCTTCTTGTTTTGTTAAATGGTTGGTCCGAAGCATACAGGTGGGAAACCAAATGTTCTGTAGGGGTGACTAAATCAAAACCATGAGTGAAAGCTCTTGCTGCTATCAGCGGCTCTTCTCCCCAGAATGCAATTTTTATATTTGGTTTTATTTGAGCAAAAGAACCAAAAGTAAAAATACATCCGCCAGATACGCCATAGGTGTAGGCGCAATATTTATCTGTTGGATAAGCTGTATTGAGTGGTATTAGTGTTGTTTTAAATTTTTCTAAATTTTGTACAAATAAAATTTTTGTTGGATAATAATCTGTATGTTGTTCACTTACCCCGTCGTCAAGATACCAGTACGAAGAAGGATACGCTGTAATTAATGGATTGGTTATCCCAATATCAATATACCAATTCATCATTGCAATTGCTTTTAAATCCCAATTTTTTGCAAATCTCATATGGGCATCAATTTGAAAATAATAATCTTCATTATTATAAAATTTATTAGCAATATACCTTGATTTTTGCAATCCAATATTTTCTGGAGCAATGCTTTCCTCGTATTTTATATGCGCCCAGTTAACTGTTGACTCTGGCTTAATAACCTCTCCAGGAAATAATAGACAATTGTGTATGCCAAAATATAATTCATGCTGACCAGATGCTTTATTTATTGCATCAGATACTGTTTTTGGCAGTTCCCAATCACGATATGATGGAATTTGTATAAATATAGATGCCATTTACCATTTATTTAACGGACATACCGCGGCCTCTAATTTGGTTTTTAAAAGCATAAAACAACCACACTGTTTACATTGTTTTGTTAGATCAATTAACTCTGGGCATTCTTTGCATATAGAAAATCTTTTCTGAGCTTTTTCTTCATCTGTACGCTGCGTATTTGGATTAAGAGCGTCTAAAAATGTCACTCCATTATTTTTTTCCTTATACTGCTCCCATCGTGATTTTGCACTCATAAAATAACGTCTCCCATTTCATTGATTCTTCTTTCTACACCATCTATTGATTGCATTACAAAAAATCCGTTTTCATCGTGACTCCACCCGGTATTTACTAATGAGCGTTTTTTAATTAAAATTGCAAGTGGATTACTTAAAAGGACCGCCGTGAATAAATCATCAACGATCATTTCGGCAACAACCCCATTTACATTCGCTATAACAATTTCTGTTTCAACACCGTCAATAAATTCAATTCTTGATGTGTATGTTGGATTTGCAAGAAAAATATTGTCCCCAATACTAGGAGAAAATCCTTGGGCAAATACAACTTCACCACCTATTACGAACGCAATTGGGGTAACTGGATGCTCAACCGCAGGACCACTAATGCCATCATATGTGCCATCTCTTTCCGACGAATAAAAGATATCTGATGATTTCAAAATCATAGTTTATATCCTGTCTCTTAACTGCCAATTAATTTTGATTTTGCATATTTATTCGCAAATGCTGCGCTTGCTGGGGTCATTCCAATGTTACCCCAAGCATCTTTATATGGAAAACTTTTATTAATTTCTTCTTCTCTTTGACTTATAACAAAGTCCGCCAACCTTGTTGCGTATCCTTGACGTTGATAATTTGGATGGGTAATAATAAACCATGGATGTTGCACGTCAGTTTCATCTATATAGCCGGCGTGCAGACAAATTAAATAGCCGTTATCATCCCTGAATAAGGTGTATCTAACTGGTTTAATGGTTTCCGGACTGCCCCACTTGGAAGACTTTGTTTCTTTTGTTTGCTGTGAATAACCCTTATTGTTGACGTCAATTTCGCCAAATAAATTAACCATATCGTTCCACAGCGTTGTCACTAATTCTTCGTTGACAACTGGGACTATGTCTGACCATGCTTCATTTGTCGTCATCGCAACTCTCCTTTTCTTCTTCTATTAATTCTGGATTTATCCAATTGTAATCGGATAACCATTCATCTAATGTTACTTCAGATAATTCTATCATCCAATACATGCGTATTCACTCTTAATTTCAAGGCAAGTTCCACAACACGGCCCAATATTGCCGCAACCAGGACAAGGTGGCGGAGTTGTCCCCGGTGGCGGAGTTGTCCCCGGTGGCGGAGTTGTCCCCGGTGGCGGAGTTGTCCCCAGTGGCGGACAGTTACAACCAGTATGCAGGTCGTAGTCGGGACATCCTGGTTTGGTGTACAACTGCCAAGTTGAAGTACATCCGACTGCGCAGTTGGCTCCGCCATAATTGTTTGGTCTATCTGTAACTGGGGCACCAGAAGGTGTCCAACCATTTCCTGGGGGATTACCGCATGGTGCCGCTGTAGTTGCATTAGGATCGCAAACAAAGCCAGAAGCGCCTTGTCTACATTCGCCTGGGTTGTTGCATCCGTGAAGGCCGAGGTCGCCAGGATTGCAGAGCCTATACGGTGGTGGAGTAGTGCCACCACCGCCAGGCTCAGTTGTAGGCTCAGTTGTAGGGTCAGTTGTAGGGTCAGTAGGAGTAGTAGTTGGAGGATTCGTGGTTGAAGTGGCAGTTCCGCATCTTTGTATGCAATAGCTTTCAATAAGTTGCCCGTTTGCGCCGTATATGGCTGCCCATAACTGTTGATTGGTATCATAATAAAAGCCAAATGATGGACCAGGATAAGGTCGATTAGTAAACTGCGCATTCATACCAGAGTAATAGATGGTTTCTCGTTGAGAAGCCATGTCTATGGAATCAACTCCAGTTATGTCATTGTTGCCTATGCGAATATTCTTAAAACGTATTGCTCCAGTTTCTCCTTCCGTTGGAGACAAAACATATATTGGTCCATCGTCATCGGATGTTTCGCTGACTAATCTTCCACCTCCATCTATTTCCCATAATCCAATTTTGCCAGCGTTTGCTGTTATACTCCCGGTTATGGCAAGGGTTGTGCCGTTCCAAGATAATTTATTGCCAAGCGAAAAATCGGCTTGACCAGAACCTGAATTTTTTGCAACATAAAAAGCGGTGTCTGAATTATTGAAATTTCCTGCGCCATAAAACATTTTAGTCGAGTTAATCGTCAAACCACCGATAAATCCGTCTTCGTAAATACTTTCCCCGAATTCATCTACCGCGTCTTCCGCTGCTTCTTCCGCTGCTTCATCTGCGTATTCTTCGCTTGCCACATCTGATCCATTTTCAAGTTTTAAATTACCCCTTACGGTTAGGGTGGTTCCATCCCATGTTAGTTTTGTCCCAAGAGAAAATAGCGAGTCACTGTCTACATAAAATGGCGTATCACTATTATTGTAGTTTCCGGCTCCAAGATAAATTTGAGAATTGGCGGACATTATGGTGGGACCAGTAAGTGTCAAATTTTTAGTTGATATTGTGTTAGCCGTTACATCACCTTCTTTGAGGACTTTGAATGGGGCGTTGACCAAAGTCCCAGAACCCAACCACATATTTCCCTCAGAATCTACGTGAAAAGAGCCGGAATCAAATCCACCAATATCAATACTTCCCGCCACTGTCGCGTCGTAAAAATACGCCCTACCGCTGCCATTAATCAGCCAGCCGGTCGTGGCGTTTGCATAGCTTCCACCACCTACGTCAACTCCGTCAAAAGTGGAGGATTTAATTATTGAAGTCGCACCGGCCATCGTGATCGTGTGGGCGCCTATTGTCCCTGCCGTTATCTTGCTTGCGGTTAGATCTTTGATGTGGGCTGAATCAATCAGCGTGGTCGCAGTAGAGGCGGTTAATGCCGTCCAGGAGGAAAGATTGCCGCTTGTATCTACGCTTCTAACCCTGCCAAAATATAATTTTTCCGTAGTTTGCTGGGTTGCCGCTCCGGTATTAACATTTACCGTAATTTGGCTTGTTGTATTTTGCGAAACATCTAGCGAAATAACATTTGATGCAGAAAATCCGGGATATCAGGGGTTGTGCGTTGGGCAGGAGCGAATACTGCGAACCCGATTGGCCGATGCTTTCGGGCAGATAAATTTCATACAAATACCCACGAAGATCTGAGTCATTGGAGGGGTTAAAGCTAAGCATAATTGACTTGTAGTTTCCAACTATGACGAAATTACCCAACTCCTGAGGTTGAGTCGCGTCATTCGGTACGACAAATCTCACCGCGGATGTCGGATCTAACACGGTGTTCACATCCGCGTCTTTTGGTTTAACCGTAAGCAGATACTGCTTACCCGGTTTTAGGTTTTGTATGGTTTTTTTGATCTTAGCCATTATCTAATCCCGCCCAACGAGGTAAACACCAGGGTATCGCTGAGCTGCTGTTCCCCCAATGTTATGCGCATATTTTTCAAAAAAGAAATATTTATTATGTGGACCGATTTTCCCGTAGAAAGAATATTTTTATCTTCTAAAACTTCAATTTCAAGGTTGTAATCTCCGTATTCTAAGTTTGTCTTATTGTATATTACACTTTTTTCCTCTTTAAGCGCAAAACAATCTATTTCCGTCCAATCGACAATCACCTTTTCAATGTCAGTTGCTTTTTCTTGTTTTGAAATAATTCTAATTTTTATTTTTCCATTTGACGGACCAGTCATTGCGTTAATCTTTAGATTAGGTCCGCTAAAAGTGGCGAAGGCTTTTGCGCCAGATTTTTGCGATACGGATTCTTTCCAATCAATTCCATTGTTGAAGAAAGCCAAAGTGTAATAACCTTTTGACGTTTCTTCCAAAACCGTTTGGTATAGATTGATATCTGTTGGCGTGGCGTCGTAAAGTTGTGGTGAATTTTGCAGATTGTCGTAGAGTTTTGCGGTTACTTCCGGCACCGCTATATACGCATATTTTGTTTTGTTGTCTTGAACATACGGCGTTGCATGAAGATACTTGATATAGTCCTGGCCGTAATACAGGCAATATTTGCCGCTCATGGAGTAATCCTGCTTATGGTTTTGAGCGGCTTGAAAATAAAGAATATTATTTACAACTCTTGTTTTTACCGGAGAGGGAGTAGAGTCCAAAGATGATGGATCCAAACCGTCATATTCGTATACGACCAAATACGAATGGTTTTGATCCCCCTTTGAAGAAGATTGATCGTATATCTTATTTATTTCATTGTTTCCAATGTCAACAAACAACCAGTCATTTTTGTGAATGTATTCTCTTGGCGCCAAAAGAGACAGCTCTCTTTTGAGGGGAGCTTGTAGATATTCAAAATTCGACGGAGAATTAAGGTTGTTATCGCTGGATAAATATTTAAACCATGTCATAGTTACATTTCCGTATACATTATTTCAAATTCATATTTATCGACGTAATCATCCGGAATGTCTATGCTGATATTGACGTCCGCTACGGGTATCCCCCCCTGCAATATGTCCGGGGCAAAAGAGTCTACCGAAATAAAAATCTCGTTTTGCGATGCGTTTATTTGATTTAATTGGATATCTCTTCTCACTGAATCATAATCAATGTCTATGGATCTTATTCTTTCCGAACCATCAGAACCACGATGGCTATGCGTGGCTATTCGGACCCCGTCCACCTTTGCCTGATTGTCGACAGATATGTCGCCACTTATTTTCCCGCCGGATTTCATCAAATACTGCGGATGGCTATCTTGGCCCAAGTCGTCCAGCAGAGCGTGGCTTGACCTGAGTGGGTTGGTGTCGTTGATTTTGGTAACCGACTCAAGCAGGGTTTGATAGTCCTTGAGGTTCAAAACGTTTTGTGCAGTAATTTTTTCTTTTTTTACCGCTTTTACACCGAGCTGAGAAATATATTCGGCATATTTTCTCCTTTGAAGAATATTTTGATATAGACTTTCCATTTTTGCGGTTGTGGTATTTCTTCTTTCGATGAGGTCGCTAATGATCGATTTGAAATTACCCTCTGCGACGAGAAGCGCAATCACGGCTTCTTCGGACATTATCGGAAGATCCGACTTCATGTTTGTTGTTCGCAAATCCACAGAAAAATCGGAAACAACCTTTGTCTTGAACCTTAGAGCTGGACCAAGAAAACTGTCGTAAAAAATATTGCAGTTCAAAACCAGATCGTTGTACAGCGACTCCAATTGCGAATCTATGGCGGTGGTTAGGGAGTCTACTTTGATCGAAAAAAAGGCTTGAAATTGCGCTGCTTGTTTTTTAGTTGCTTTATCCACTTCGGCTTCTGGCAGGAGCGTTGGTTTGAGCGGTATGTTTTTGGCAAAGAGTTCCTGATAGTGAAGTGCCATTTTGAGCCAGTAAAAGTAGTGCGCTGCGACTTGCTGTTGCGATTCGTCCTCATAGGAAGTTCCAAAATCTCTCGTTAAAGAGAATTTGATACAGGCCGCTTCGGCCAAAAAGCACTTGACAATTTCCCTATAGTCGTAGATGTGACCAAAACTGGAATTAGAAATAACATTATCATATTCTTTAACAAACCTCCTGTAACCCCTCGTGTCGTTTTTTTCTGAAAAAATATATTGATCAAAACATATAAATGGCGGTCTTGGATATTTGAGTTCGCCCAGATAACCCTCTACCTGGATTTTCGGAAAAGTTGTTTCGATTACATTGATCTGATCCCAAACATATTTGTGCGCTTCATCCAAAGAGGGGTTGTTGAATGGGTCGAGATTAACTTGTCTCAACAGGTTTTCTAAATCCACTTTAAACTGATTTAACTTAGATATCGTATTTTCCGTTTCCTGCCTTACGACCGCCAAAGAAACTGAATAAGTTTCATCGCTACCGTAAGCCCCAGACTTGTGTTTTAGCAGTGTTTTATTGACGTCGTTTAATTTTCCAGAACCTTCGTAGTCAGAAACCGAACTGCTTGTTTCGGTCTTATAGTCTGCGAATACGGCGTTTTGCGGAACGGTGTCACTTTGGATGGGATTGACAATTGACATATCTTTTATTAGAACATCTTTCTGGCTACTTTTTTACTACCGCCTTTTTTTCCAAATTTTGGTTTTAATTGGCCGGTTCGATTCACGTTTAAAATTATACCAGATTCATTGCCGCTGTAATCCTCATTCTTTTTACCCTGCGTTTTGGGCATGAAGAAAGTATTTGAAAACGACTCAACGTTTGTTGCTACTTGGCTCCTACCAAATTCGCCGTAATTTTCGGTGATAGCCAACAGCGCCAACATCAAGGCGTCATGGGCGTGATCTACCGCAGATCCGCCGGCTTCGAATACCGGCCTGCCAGTTTGGGTGGTTCTGACAACGACGTATGATATGATTTGCATATAAAGCTCTTCGTCGGCTGTCGGAAATAACAAAAGAGATTTTTCAAAATGCTGCCTTAAATTATCGACCATATATGGTTTAATTTCTTTTTTAACAGGCAATTTAGTATACGGGTCTTTAATTTCTATCAACTCACCAAACCCCACCCCTTTTACCCTATCTCTTAAATTGGATCTGGGATTTTCCGTCCCGTATTTTCTAAGCAATTCCACCTGCACCTCTCCGTATCCCCTGTCAACGTAAATGTGTTTTGGTTGAAAAGAATCGTTTAATTCCACAATTCTGTTAACGGCGTTTGTCAGGGTGTATTCTGACTTTTCAATTTCTTCCCTGTAAGCTATTCTGATCTTATTTCTAAATCTTTCTTCTTCATGATTTTGGTGGCACGCCTCAAGTACGACTATATTCGTTCCTGCGCCATATTTATCCCAGTCAACGCCAATGGTATACACCGACCTGGCCGATGTTATTTCCGGTGTGTAATTCCAGGACGGTTCCACGAAAGCCGCGTCAACGAATTTTCTTGGGTAAACGCCTTCTGCATCTTCTCCCCAATCCGCCTCAATTTCGTGCCTATACCCAGTTTCGGAATACTGCTCCCTGAACTCATCTTCTTGTTCTTTGGAAAAAAATGGATTACAGTATGATGGAAACCAGAATTCCCTGAATCTTCCGGACCTACACCATTCCCAAAATCTTTCCCTTCTGCCAGTTGGGGTGGAAGCGCCAATTAAAACTTTGTCTGGCTGGTCTTCCGCTGTTTTTTGCAGCATGGCGTACAAAGCATCCAAATCGTCTGTATGCATATAGTCCATTTCGTCCAAAACGATCACGTGAGCTTCTTGACCACGGGCAACATCGGACTTACCCCCAGATCTCATGCCAGAGGTAAAAAACCTAATCGTGGAACCGTTGGAAAACTCTATCAAAAATTGCGGACTAGTGACTTTTCGTGTTATCGAGTTGTGCACAACGTCGTTTTTTGCCGCGAGTTTGTTTATTTCCTGATAGATAAGTTCTACCTGCGTCTTCATCGGGGCAATAACCAAACAACGCCCATCTTTGTTCGTATAACTGTAATGCAGAAGCGCGATCGCCATGCTAAATGTCTTACCCAAACGACGACCAGCCCTCAGCACCTTGCGCAATGAGGGATCTCTTAATATCAGGGTTTGGTAAACCCTGGTCTCAACTCCGCAAAAAATATTTTGCCCATCTACAAGGATCTTTGGCTATGTGTATTTGTCTTTGTATTTCTGCGGACAAGCCCGCATTCAAAAGCGTGTTGTCGATCTCGAATGGTTCATCTATCAAAAGCGCCAACTCGTTATTGGTCATCGATCTTTCCGTGATGGGCGAGCCGTCCTGCCAATTCAGGTGAGATAATTTATTCTTAAACACCCATTCAATTCTATTAATTTGTTTTACATATTCTGGGTTTTGTGATTGAATAATCTCAATTAAATCCTCCCTAGAAAGTGCTTCTAGTTGTTTTCTAAACCCCTTTGTTTGAGCCAGCATATTTACCCAAAATGCGCAGCCATCATCGCGCCCTCCGAACCAAGAAGTGATCTGGCGTTGAGTCTTGAATTTTGGATTGCCATGACCCCCCTGGCCCTTGACGTTGCCCTTACCTCGTCATCCTTGTAGGTTGCGAACATTCCGCCATTTATATTTCCCTGCATTGACTTCATTGCGTCTTTCCCAAAATTAATTGCGCCTTTAACAGCCATTCCACCAAGTTTAGCCAGTTGATAGGCCAAATCGGCTGCAAATATCATATTTATTCCCGGCATCGCCTTTAGTAAAGCTTGGCCCCCAACAGCCAGGGCCACTCTCCCTCCACCGGCAGCAGCGGCGTGGGCGGCGCCTCTATATCCAAGTGTCTCAATAAATCCCTTTTGAATTAATTGCTTTGACATTTGAGCTGCTCCAGCTTCAGTCATGGGAATGGCGCCTGCAAAAACCCCCTGACCAAGGCCTGTTAATACTCTTGTTTGAAATGCAGAGTTTGCTAATATAGTTTGTGATAGCGGCTTCATTAGTTTTTCTGCTGCTTCAGTCATAACCATAGTGCCCCCGGCACCGCCGAGTGACCTTGCGGTTGCCGTTCCCATGCCGGTAAACATTTCTTCACCACCACCAACCGTTAGCAGTGACCTCATCATGTTTTTGGTCTTTGCACCCCTTATGCCTTCTGTCATTAAATAACGTCTTTCGCCCACAGTTAGATTTCCACCACTGACCGCTTTATTAATAAGGCCTGCAAGTGGAGTTGCTGTTATGGAGATGGTAGAGGCGGTTTGAACTGTAGTTGGAGCAACTATGCTAGCAAACGCTCTTCCAGCATGTGGGCTTATATTAGCTGTAGTTACTCCTGTTCTAACAGTACTTGCCAAAGATCCTGCTGGTGCATTATATTTGGCTATTCTAGCAAGATTAAGATCCATTTTAGCCGCGGCGCCCGTCCTTCTACGGGCAGCTCTTCTTTCGGTTGTAGTTAGAGCCCCCATTCTTGCCAATGTTCCACCGCTAAAACGTGGATTATCTTTTTTTGCCCCTATGTTTCCGAGCATGGCAAGCACGCCACCAGAGTTAGGAGCGTAAAAATTTCTTCCTGGTCCAGCTAAAAATTCACTTAATGATTGTTTTCTAAAAAACCTCATTGGATTAAGCGTTGCGTTGTTCTTTAAAAATCCTTTCACTAAAGGAGTTTTACCACCCTGAGCCGCCTGTTTCCTTCTTAGTCTTTCACCACGACCAGTTACTCTGCCTGTTATACTTTGACCGCCAACAAACTGATTTGCACCGGCACTTGGTGTTAAAGAAAGAGATTTAGCCGAGTAATTACTAAACTTGCCTCTACCTCTGCGAAGTTTTTCGTGTATACTACCTACATCGTCACCAATTCCGCCCCTAAGCAGTGTGTTTTGAGATCTAAACGCGGCAAAACCAGCAATGGTAATTGGATTTGTTGCTCTGGCGAACTGTTCGAAACCGGGAGAGGTCAAAAACCCCATTACACCAGGCAGTTGTTCAATTGCTTCTGGAGAAACGGCTCGAGGATCAAAAGATTCGCTATATGGATTTGCCTGCATATATATGTTTGCGGCTTCTGGGCCTATATCTGAAATGTCTGACATTTTTTATCACCCGCCTCTTCTTAGATTGTGCATGCCCAAAACAATGTTCCCGTCAGCATTTAATTCTTGCGCGGTTTGGAGTGATGTGTTTCTATTCGAATATAAATTTCCACCATATGACATATCTCTACTTAATTTTCTATTCCCAACGTATGGAGATTCTCTGAAAAATTTTTCATTTCTATTTATATAAGCGGACCCCAACCCCGCTGCAACACCAAGACCGGCTATTGCCCCAACTGCAGCTCCAGTTATCGTACCACGACTAAGGGATGCAGCCCCTTTTACCGCTCCCCTGACGGTTGATGCAGCTCCAGCACCAACCGAACCAATTGGCGCCCTGGTATAACTCAAGCCAGACGCCGTGTGCATCCTCATGCTGGTGGGAGCCACCAATGTAGAATATGCCCTTCCTTCAAATGGACTTACCTGCAAAAGGGGATTAAGGTCTCCTGCCGCATCAGCGCCAGCCCTGATGGTGCTACTGATGCGATCAGATCTTGCTGCCGCTCTAGTCATTTTATATTTTCTAGCTCCTACAGCACCACCTATAAGTCCTCCACCTACGGCTCCAACTGTACCCAGTCCAGCAGTCATCGCCACAGTTTGTGTTCCAGAGCTATCTCCTGGCACAATTGAATCAAACATCGCTCCTGGAGTAAGTTTTCTTCCCAAAAAAGCCGTGTCTGCGTTGGGATCTCCAAATGCCACGTCCATTGCCGCATCTCTTGCAGCGGGCGCCACTTGAGTAGCCATACCCAGGGCTGCGGCTCCGCCCATAACAGCAAACATACCAGGCCTGGTCATTGCGGCTCTACCCGCCCCTATTGCCGTCCTTTTTGCTATTCCACCTACTAATCTACCAATTCCCATATTTATCCGCCAAACAAGTGATTATTTTTATCAGGACCCATTGAAGTATGGTTTATTTTATTTCTATCCAAATTACCAACTACACCAGCAGTTACTAGAGGATCTTTTCTTCTTGAGCCCATTTTTTGGGCGAAAAGAGCGTCTTGTATACCATATGGTCTTTCGCCGGATTCAACCGGCATACCCTGCATAGTAGCGTCGTATACTTCATTTTCGTTTTTTCTTTTGGCCGCTTTTGATCCAACAACCGCGGCTGCAACAGCTAATCCGGCTAAATATATTTTACCCTTATTTGCTCTGAAAAATTGTCGACCTTCCAAAGCTTTCGCACCCGCGACATCAATGTCACCAGCAGCCCTTTGTATTCTACCACTTTCGACAAGTTGTTGAGCGGTTTCAACTGCTGTTACTCCTTTGGGAGCTGTTTGTGCGTCTTGTAAATTTTGAAGTGCTTTTAGATCGTCTTTTCGTCTTTCTGCTGCTATATCTGCATCAGTTAACTTCAAGCTGGGGTTAACTGATGCGGATACTGTTCTTCTTGCTGCTGCCTCCATTTCAGTGTCTGCAGTTGGAGAAAAAATACCGCCAAGAACTTGATTTTCTTTAGTCCCTGCGGCTACTCCTTTTGCTGGATCCGATATATCCATATCTTTTTCAATCGTTGCTACAAGCCTTGCTCTTTTATCGCGACTAAAGGTGTCAGTTGGATTTGATTCAACCCCGGTTAATCTTTCAATTTCCCTAATATCAGTAACCGGGTTTTCACCTGCATTAATTTTAAAAGTTGAGGGTGTTCTGTCTTTAATTGAAAATCCAATAATTCCGTCTGTTTCTATTTCTTTAGCCGTAGAGGTCACAAATTCTCTGTAGTTTTCAGCCGCTTTTGCTGCATTTTCGATTTTTAAACCCTGAATTCTTTTTACTACTTCTTCTTGGTCCAATAAAGTATCTTTTGTAAAAATTTTATCAATAATTCCTTTGTCTCTTAATTCATTATAGTTCATCCCAAATATTCTTTTGGTCACGGCATTGAAGTCTTGCACCATTGTTGGGGTAACATACGGACCGCGACTTAGTTTTTGATAGGTTTGCATTTGCAGGCCGATTACCTGATTCGCCAAATGTTCATATTGATTTGTCTTTAAATTTCTTGGATTAAACACCATGTTAATGGTTGCTGGCATTCGCGCGTCACTGGTTCCCGCATGAACATATGATTCAAAAAAATCATTCATCGATGATGCGTAAAATTCTTCGCTTCCAAACTTCATAAGTTTACCATTATCGTCCAAGAGTTGTAATTGAGTCATATCGTTAGCCAACATCGTTATTTTTTCAGAACTGACTTCGCCACCGGCGTCACCGGCGGTCATTCTTATGTATGAATTTCGAACATAATCATTTTCTATAAATGAAGGTGTTTTTTTTCTTGTTTGATATTTAATACCAAATACATCTTCAGATCCCTGCCCAATAGTGTACGTAAGTGGGGATGTGTCGGCTAAATCTCCGAGTTGCGCTAAAGCGGGGTTTTTAAGAGCAGCACCAATTTTATTGATATCCACTAATCCTGCAGTTTTTTCATTACCAAATCTAATTCCGTCACCAACAAGCAGTTCTTTGCCAATAAACGATGCTGTCGCTCTTGATTTTGCAACCCCCATAATTCTTGATCTACTATCTAATGCAGCGTAAGGCAGTTCTGCCGCCCTAACCTCGGCCATGTATGCCTCACCTCTTTGCAGGCCCACGTTAACAGCCGTGTTTAGTAGTCCGGGTTTTTGTAAGTTTTTTACCTGCTCCGCTGTTAATTCATCTCCGGATCTAACTTTATCAAACAATAAATTTCTTTTAGCGATGCTTTCTAATGTCGGATCAATATTTTTTGCTTCTTTTGGACCTATTCCATAAAATCTATCTGTTATCGTTGCGCTTATTTGCAATGAAGCGGGGTTCATTGCTGGTACCTGTGTTGTAATTCTCGGATCTAGTGCGCTTATGTTAGCGAACATTTCATTGAACTCAGTGTGGGATATATTTCTTACACCTATATCCACAATGTCATTTGCCGCTTTATTGACATTGCGAACTGTTCCAAGAACAGTTCCATCTCTTGCTTTAATATCAACGGCTTCAGTAACTCCGGCTCTTGCAGCTTCCATTTTTTGTTTTATTAATTCACCAACGAGCTTTGTGCGATCAGCACCTTGAGGAGTTTTGCCCTTTAAGCTTTGTGTTATTCCTGATTTATAATCTTTAAATAAATAGTTATCATCTCCATAAAAAACAGATCCTACACTACTATTCGGAACCGCTCCTTCTAATTCTATACCTAGGTCTTCTGCTTCTCTAGCGGAAATAGCCACTGTCATTTTTTGTCTACCCTCGTCAATTGTGGAGAGGTAGTCAAACATTTCATTAGATAAACCCTGTAGATCTGCGACGTTGGTTACTGGAGTAATTGCACTACTTTTTCTAAATCTAGTTCTTAAAAAATCAGCAAACTCGGAATACTTTTCATCAACACCCCTTAGGTACCCTTTAGAACTTAAGGTTTGTGTAATCCTGTCATTATTTTTTTTGATAAACTCCCTTAACTCCTCACTGGTAACGTCAGCTGCAATATTACCTGGAGTCGGAAACCTTCTTATGTGCAGGGCTCCGTTATTGATGAATTCGGAAATATATGCGTTTAATAATGCGTCAACTTCACCAGTGTGTATACCCCTTGTTTCCATCAGCTGAAAAAGACTTTGAAGCTTTGCCGAATCTTGTTTTCCAACATCTTCAAGAAGGTCTAAAAAATTTGTATTTAAAAATAAGTTTTCTAACGACTGTGCGCTTTTTGTTCCAAGCAGCTCTGGATCCACAGAAAGTGTTGATGCATAAAAGTGCGCCGCCTGTGTTTTTAGTTTATCATCTGCACTTGAACCGGGCTATCGCTTCTTGAACAGCGTTGAATATTCCTTTTCTGTCTACATCCATTGCTATTATTGCACTATCAAGAGTATCTTGCGCATAATATGCGTCTCTGACATTTGCTGGTCCAGCTCTTTTAAGGGTAAATTCTCCCCATAGTTCTTTTACTGCTTTTGCGTCCTGATTACCTGGATCGTTGTATGCGGGAATGGATTTAATTGTATCGTATAGTTTATCTATATCGAATGCCAAAGAGTTATGGCCTTCTTGCCTGTGCACTGCACCGACTACTGGGTTTTTACCCATAAATGCCTCAAGTATTTCGCGAAAATCTTTTAGCGCTATTGCCCCCTTGACTTCATGGCCGTCAAAAGCCTGCATTGCCCTTTGTGCAACGTCGCTAAGAGATCCATCGGGATTAAAAGCGTCTGGTCCCATTTCTGATAAAATCGCACCTACAGATAAGGGTACGGGTTTTCCATTCCTGTAAACGTGAGCCATATCCATCATATCTGATCTAAAATGTTTTGTCATAATAACTTCTGGCGCTGAAACTAATTCTGTCCTCCCGTCTTCAAGAACCCTAACCGTCCTTTTAACCAACGCCACGTTTCTAACCTTTGCATCTGGACTAAGGCCGGTAGTTTCCGTGTCCCATGTTAATATAGTTTTTATTTGTCCCTTCTCATTGATTGGATCAAAAGCTAGATAATTTACAGCAGTTTTTTGACCGGGGCTAGACGGATCAGCAATAACCTTAATTCTCTTTGTTCTTTCGGTCACGTTTTCTGAGCTTATTGGATTTCTCATTCTAGTTCTACCTATAGAAATATCACTTAATTGAGTAGCGTATTCTTTTATGTTAAAGTTTGATCTCATTAAGCTTAACATCCTTGGATGTATACCCTCACCCTTTTCTAAAGCACCCATTACATCAACCGAGTATCTTGCATATTGCCTATATGCGTTTGTGGAAGGGAATGACATTCCCGGAAAACCTGCTTCTGTCAAAAGCTCTTTAAGTGGTAGTGCAGTTCCAAGATATTTACCATATATTTGATTAGCTATATCATTATTAAAAATGCTTAAATCTAAATTTTCTCTGTGCATCAATTCCTGTATAAGACGCTCAACTCCAAGATCACCCTCCGATCCTCTGACTGCTTCAAACAACGTTCGAGTTCTAAGATTTAGATTTTGCTTTCTGGCAGCGTCGTCTTTTATAAAGTCGTAATAACTCTTGAAAAAATCGCCAGCTATATCTATCTTTGCCTCTGATCTTCCAAAATATTGTTCTGTGGATGCTGAACCGCTTAATTCAACAAGTTGCTCAACTGTAATTGGACTTTTTTGAATACCCTTAATTCTTGCATTTTTGATTGTACCATCGGCCACAGAGGCTTGTGACCTTTCGTAAAATTTTATTGCAAGCTGCTCTAACTTTGATGTGTCGACATTTCGCCTAGGCATCTTTTGGCCCTTCTAGGTCTTTGGCCGCTTTTTCGGAGTCAACAATATAGTCGTCAACATCATAGACACCAAGTTTTTTATTAATAAGTTTTTTGTTTTCAATTTCAATCGATTGAACTTTGTGTATTATTTCAGATATTGTCTGTGCCGTATCTAATTGTATTTGGCCGGTTTTTGCTCTAGCTTCTCTCGTAGCGAGGAGTTGATTTCTTAAATCTTTTCTTCTTTTATGGAGTCTGTCTTCCAACTCTACTGCGAGGTGCAGTTCTTTTTTGAAAATTGGATTTCCGTCTTTATCTATGCCAATAATGTTTTCTTGAACAAAATGCTCTTTAGCTAACAGCTTTGTCTTTCTTAAGTACTGAACTTCTTGATCCACCAAATCCCTAACCATAGAAACTTCTACCAAATTTTCCGGACTAACATCAAGCTGCTCCATATACTCTGCGGTAAATTGAGAAACCATTGACATTTCAATTGGACACGGCTTTCCATGTGGAGCTAAGTTCTGTTGCAGTAACGGACATGTTGATGCGAATATGCACCTTGTCGACTCACAGCTCATTGGGATGGAAGAAAACATAGACGTTCTTGTTCTCTGGGGTCTTACCAGTTCAACAGCTTTTTGTTTGTCTTCGTCAGACCATTCAACCGGAAAAAACAAGTCGGGTCTAAGCGACTCAAATTTATCAAGAAAAGTTGTTTTTTCCTCAAATCTGTCTATTTCATTTCCCATCGAAATCAATCCATTCCGATTTTATCAGGCCCTCGTTCGTGTATGTTTGGATCATGCAACTTTTGCAGCCGGCGCAATAATATTCCTGGACATGATAAACACCCTCTTTTAGAGATCCAGACATGGATTCTATAACGTCTTCATAAACAAAATTAAGTTCATGACCACATTTGTCGCATCTCATATGTCACATTTCTTCCAAAAGTTTTATCAGCCCTTTTTGGAGTTTTTCCTGAACTTGAACGCCCTGTGCGGCGCCGACAAACATGCTAATCTCCCTCATTTCATTGGGAGACAGCGCTGAATTAATCACATATCTTGCGCCTTTGCAAACATCGCAATATATTTCCTTACCAGAATTGTTTACTGGCGAGCACACGCATTTTTCAATAATATTAAAATACTCTAAAGCTTCGGCTAAATCAAACCATTTATTTCTAAAAAGTTTTTTTGTTTGCTCCTTGTAGGCTCTTAACTTATATTGATCTTCAGATAAAAGCGTCCCCATGTCCAAGGACTGTTTCATCAAATCATTAATCATTTTGTACAAAAAATTTGGCAGTTCGAAATCGCCATTCTGGTTAATGTAATTTCTCCAATCATTCATAACATCCTCCAAACAAATTCACATTAAATTATACCAAAAAACAACAAACGGTTAAAGAGTTGCTCCCCCGGAAGATTTAGGCCTTCGTGGATTGTAGGATCCTCTTTCATTTACGTCTCTCCTATGCATACTAAATGCACCAACCGCTCCAGCTCCAGCGCCAAATTTTCCGGTTTTTGTTCTCATTATTGCTGCACCGGTGTTATATACCCCTCTAGCCATAGCACCGGAACTTCTTCCAACCCTAGCCGCTCCGGATAAAACCCTTGATCCGCACTGCAGCAGATCCGGCCATCATTGCACTAAACCTAACACCAAACGGCATATTATTCTACTCCTATCATTGGACTATTTTGGCTGCCCCTTAACCCTCTATACCCAGCAAAACCTATACCACCTGCAGCTAAACCCATTGTTGTTTTTGGATGACGTGATGCAGCTAAAACTCCTCTGCCCATCGCGCCAACGAATCTTCCACTACTCCCACCACCCAATGTACCTATCCTGTTAAGATAAAGCCCACCAGCACGCATTCCTCCAGCTACTCCAGTTACAGCTTTTCCCCCAGTGCTTCTAGCGGTATTAGCAACGGATCTCATTGCGCCAAGAGATCTGCCAACTAGATTTTGCATATATTAGTACATTGGGTAGTTTTGACTACCGCGTCGATTCATTGCTCGAGCTCCCATCATGCCACCAAGACCGATTGCACCAGCGCCTGTTCTTAATGGGTGTCTGGCCATGGCTCTTCCAGCCTTATTAATATGTAGTCCCGCACCCCTACGAATAAGATTTGTGCCATCACCACGCGCTTTTACGCCGAGCAGTTCTAACCCCCCTAGCTATACTGGCACCCATGCC
>Ga0194129_10002594_pt1 | contig 26959 bp, 21 predicted proteins | sample TA2KigCa35mmetaG_FD_150862 | JGI IMG/M metagenome (GOLD analysis project Ga0194129, IMG submission 150862) | Freshwater microbial communities from Lake Tanganyika, Tanzania - TA2015038 Kigoma Deep Cast 35m | ecosystem: Environmental > Aquatic > Freshwater > Lake | place: Tanzania: Lake...
AGCGGTCGGGCTGGCGGTGGTCGTGACCGCCGGGTGCAACAGCATCACCGGCGCCTCGTCGATCGAGATCGATGCCGAGCTTCACGGCTCGACCGGCAACGGCTGGGGCGACGCCGACGGCGTGACGGTCGGCCCTACGGGCGTCACCACCGGCGGCTCCGGCGAGGTCGCCTCGGTGACGGTCACGAGCTCCGTGGCCGGCAGCGGTGGCGCGACCGCCTCGTCCTCGTCCGTGACGGGAGGCGGCGGGTCGACGGCTTCGTCATCGGCCGTCACCAGCGTCGTCGCGAGCTCGGTGGCGGCGAGCAGTGTGGTCTCGAGCAGCGTGGCATCGACCGCCGCGAGCACGGGCAGCGGAGGGCCGGTGTCCTGGCCTGCCGGTCCGTACGGCGTCAACACCGGCAAGACCGTGCCCGAGAAGCTCGCGTGGGACGGCTACCCGGAGGGCAACGGTGGCTCGACGACCCTGGCGATCAAGGACTGGTACGACCCGGACGGCAGCAAGGAAATCCACGCCATCCTGGTCATCACGTCCCAGTACGGCTGTGGTCCGTGCACCCAGGAAGCGAAGAGCCTCGAGGCCGAGATCAAGGGCTGGAAGAGCCAGGGCCTCAACATCAAGGTGATCACGCTCATCATCGACGATCCCTACGGCGGGTACCCCGACGTGCAAGCCGCCGGACAATGGAAGACCCAGTACGGGCTCCTCAACGTCGCGGTCGGGGCCGATCCCGACTACGCGTTCGCCGCGAGCTCGTCCTTCGCGACACCCCAGCAGACCGTCGTCAATCCGCGAACGATGAAGGTCGTCTCGGTGCACGAGGGGTACAACGGCGATTACTCGAAACTCGAGAACCTCGCGCTCTCGAACCTCTGACGGTCGCTCGGACGCGCCTCGCCGCGCGCGGAGCCGGTGTACAGTCGCCCCGTGACCGATGAAGAGGCGATGGGGCACGCGCTCGAGGAAGCCGACCGTGCTGCGGCGGCGGGCGACGTGCCGATCGGCGCCGTGTTGATTGACCGTGATGGCAGCGTGGTCGCGCGAGGCCGCAACCGACGCGAAGCCCGCGGTGACGCCACGGCGCACGCCGAGATCGAGGCGCTTCGGGAGGCATCGACGCGGCTCGGCGCATGGCGGCTCGACGCGCTGACCATGGTCGTCACGATGGAGCCATGCCCGATGTGCGCGGGCGCGCTAATCAACAGCCGGATCGGACGCCTTGTCTACGGGTGCCACGACGAGAAGGGCGGCGCGGTCACCTCACTGTTCGTGATGGGTCGCGACCCACGCCTCAACCATCGCTTCCCGGTGACCTACGGCGTGCGCGCGGAGGAGTGCGCCGAGCGGCTTCGCGCGTTCTTTCGCGGCCGACGAATCGCAGCGTCAGGCCGTCGTCGCGGCGACGCGATTTGACTCATGTCAACCGCTCGCGTCCAGGCCGCGGGCGACGCCAGACGAGCAGGGCCGCGACGAGGACGAGGCCGACGCCGACCGCGCCGAGCGCGAGCCGAGGTCGCTCCGCCGCGCCGAGGAGAAGGCGCACGATCAGCCCGGGACTCGGCTCCGCCTCGAACGCGGCGAGGACCCGAACCTGGGGCTCGTCGACCTCACAGCGAGCGGACGAGGACGCGGACCGTCGCTCGGTGCACACCACGGTGCAGGCGACGAGCTCGCGGCCTCCGGAGCGAAAGCCGAGGACGTGACGGCCGCGCGCGACGACGTCGGAGGCGCGCCCTTCGAAGCCCTGCGAGATGCGGTCTCCGAGCCGTTCGACGGGTCCCGGCGTGAGCGCATCGAGCCCCGCAGCGACCCTCGCTCGCGAGGACGCGCCATCGAGGAGCGCCGTCTCGAGGCCCGGGAGCCACGTCGGTAGCGGCACGGCCACGCACGCGGCGTCACTCCGGGTCCCTGCCCGCTCCCAGGCCGCCGACAAGAGGAGCCGTGCTCCCGGCACGCTCGACAGATCGGGCTCGCGCGCCGCCGCGGCGCTGGCATCGGCGACCTCGACCTCGAGATCGGCCCCACGAACCTTCACGCCGAAGCGATGGTCTCGAAGTTGGCGATCGCCTGCACGATGTCGGCGCGGAGCGACTCGAGCCCCGAGCGCAACGTCTGGATCTCGCGGAAGGTGGGGTCGCTCGCCTCGAGCGGCTCGACGCCATCCCCGCGGAGCTTCCGCTTGGCGCCGGCGATCGTGTAGCGATGACCGTAGAGAAGCTCCTTGATCTTGATCAAGGACTCCACGTCACGCCGGGAATAGATGCGCTGCCCTTTCCGAGACTTCTCGGGCCGGATCGAGCGAAACTCGGTCTCCCAGTAGCGCAAGACGTGGGTCTCGACGCCGACGATTTCGGCCACCTCGCCGATCCGGAAGTAGAGCTTGTCGGGCAGCTGCGGACGGGACATGCGCGCTCCTCGGGGCTCAGCGCTTCCTGCCCAGCGCGGCGAGCGCGGCGGCCGAAGCGCCAGGGTTGAGGTCTTCCTTCAGCAGCTGGCTCGGCTTGAAGGTGAGCACGCGCCGCGAGCTGATCAGGATGGGCTCGCCGGTCTGTGGGTTACGCCCCTGGCGCTGCCGCTTGTCGCGCAGCACGAAGTTGCCGAAGCCGGAGATCTTGATCATCTCGCCGCGACCAAGCGTCTCCTTCATGAGCTCGAAGATCTGGTCGACGAGGTCGGCAGCCTCCTTCTTGGAGAAGCCGCCGAGCTCGTTGTAGACGGCCTGCACGAGCTCGAACTTGGTGGTCCGCTTGTCCTTCTCTGGCTCGCTCACGGTGCGCTCCACGACGCCCGCAAGGATGCCAGCAAGGACCGCCGAGGTCCAGCCGTAAGGGCGCAGGCTCGGACGGTTGGCCTCGGGAGCGCAACCCCGTCAGGCCGCGAGTTCTTCGTCTACTCCGACCAGGCGGCCCTTGTTGCTCGGTCGAATGCCGGAGTTCGCGAGGTCGGCGTCGTCCTCGTCGACCGAGGCCGGGGCCTCGGCCACTTCGATGACCTTGCGGCCGAAGTGCTCCGCCATGACGAGGTACGCGATGTAGGCGTAGCCGAGCGTGAAGAGCGAGACGAAGGGGAACACGAACCAGTGTCCGGTGACGAGCGCCATCACGGCGCTGGTCGCGGAGAGCAGCCCGAGCCCGAGCTCGCGGATCGGGATGCCGGCGACCGCCTTGTAGCGACCGCGGCTGTTGCCGTGCTTCGGCGTGCGGACGAACTCACCACCGCCCGAGCGGAGGCCGTCGTTCACCGCGGCCGTGAGGTGCGGTGCGAGCCCCGCGCCGAGGGCGATCAATGCCGGGAGGAGCTTGATGGCACCGAGGCGCGAGCGCCCCTGCGCAGACTCCGCGAGCATGTAGAACGACGCGAGCGAGCCGACCGGCGCCATGCACATCGGCAGGTCGATCAGCATCATGATCTTCCAGTTCGTCGCCTCGACGGTGAGCAGGATGGGCAGGAGCAGGAGGCTCAGCATCACCATCAGCGGGTACGCAAAATGCGGCGTCATGTGGAACGCCGCCTCGATCCGCTGCGAGAGGGTCAGGCCGCTCTCCTTCGCGACGACGCGACGGAGGAGCTTCCGAGCCGTCTGCACGGTGCCCTTCGCCCAGCGGTGCTGCTGCGCTCGGAGCGCCGCGATGTCCTCAGGGAGCTCGGCCGGCGACACGACGTCGGGCCGGTAGATGAAGCGCCAACCCTTCAGCTGCGCGCGGTACGAGAGGTCGAGGTCCTCGGTCAGGGTGTCATGTTGCCAGCCGCCGGCCTCGGCGATCGCCTGACGACGCCACATGCCGCCCGTCCCCGAGAAGTTGAAGAGCAGGGCCGCACCGAAGCGAGCGCGGTTCTCGACCATGTGATGGCCATCGAGCATCAGCGCCTGGATCTGCGTGAGGAGCGAGGCGTCGCGGTTGAGGTGCGCCCAGCGAGCCTGGACGCAGCCGACCTTCTCGTCGAGGAAGTGACCGACGATCGCGCGGACGAAGTCGGGGCTGCAGACGAAGTCGGCGTCGAAGATCGCGACCAGGTTACCCTTCGCGGTGCTGAGGCCATTGTCGAGCGCCCCGGCCTTGTAGCCGACGCGGTCCACGCGATGAACGTATTCGGCGTCGAACCCGCGACGGACGAGCTTCTCGACCTCGCGTCGCGCGATCGTGGTGGTCTCGTCGGTCGAGTCGTCGAGGACCTGAATCTGGAGACGGTCGCGGGGGTAGTCCATCGCAGCGACGGACTCGAGCAGCCGCACGACGACGGTCGACTCGTTGAAGATCGGCAGCTGCACCGTCACGACGGGGAGCTCGGCGTCGGGAAGCCGCGGAGCGAGGTCGGCGACGCTCGCGATGGTCTTGCGGTTGCGCCAGCAGAGGTAGACGAGGTGCGCGCGATGCAGGCCGTACGCGGAGAGGACGGCGAGCACGGAGAAATAGAGGACGCAGATGACAATGCTCATGGGCGAAAGAGGGGGTACCACCGCCCGAATTTCGAATTGTCACGGACTTGTATTTCTTCGCACTCAACTGTCGCCGTTTCACCTAGACTGTTGAAACTTCAATAAGTTTTTCGCCGGTCAGGCGAGGGCCCACCGCGCCCTCTCGCGCGCCTCGCGGGGTGCGGCGCGAGGGCCCATCCGGGCGATGAGCGAGGTTCGAGGAGGACGCGAGATGGCGACGGCGCGCTGGTGGAGCAGGCTGGGTCTTGGGGCACTCGTGGCGACGGTCTCGATGGCGGGCTGCACCATCGATCGGGCCCCCGACGAGTTCGGCCGGGCTCCGAGCGGGCCCGGCCCACGGGTCCGCTACGACCTCGCGGCACGACCGCTGCCGGCCATCCCGCTGCCGAATGACACGGCGACCTGGCCCGATCCGACCAGCCGCACCGGGCTGCGCGTCAACGCGAGCCTGATCGCCCCGACCGCGGTCGAGCGGCAAGCCCGCGAGCGCTTCAGCCAGATGGAGGGCTGGGGCACCTTCGCGCCGATCAGCGTGGGGTTCGACGTCGACCGAAGCGCCGATGGCCAGGGCAATGACGAGGGCGCCGCGCTCGACCTCGACAACATGCGGCGGCGGCACGTCGGCGACGACCATGAATTTCAAGACGACGCGATCTACGTCGTCAACCTGAAGACCGGCCTGCCCGTCCCGCTCGACCTCGGCAACGGCAACTTCGATTACACGCTCCGAGAGCTCGACAAATACTGGGCGAACGATCCGCGTCGCAGCGAGCGCAACCTGCTCTTCGAGACCATCGACGAGACGGATCGGGGGACGGTGACGAGCTATGCTCCAGAGCTTGACACCGATCAAGATGGCGTCCTCGACCGGCCCAACCTGCTCCGACAGGACGCCTGCCCCGCGCCAGACCCGGTGTGCGACTCGCCCGAGAGCGGGGAGGCGTACGAGGGCAGCGCGTGCCGCGCCACGCGCCAGCTGCGCGACCGCTGCATCGCCGACCAGTTCCTCGACTGGTACGAGCGCGAGACCGACACGCTCGTGGTCCGTCCGTTGATCCCGATGGACGAGATGACGCGCTACGCCGTCGTGGTCACCGACCGAACCGTCGACGGCAAGGGCAACCCCGTCCGCTCCCCGTTCCCGACCGTGTTCCATGCGACGCAGATCAACGCGGCACGGCAGCTCGCCGCCGCGATCGACAACCCGGTGCTGGCGAACTACTGGGGTGACCTCGCCGGCACCGGCCTCGGTCGGGTCGCGTTCATGTGGTCGTTCACGACCCAGCCGACCGTCGATGACATGAAGCGCCTGCGCGACGGGCTCTACGGAGAGGGGCCGTTCGCACGCTTCGCGACCTCGTACCCGCCCGAGCTCGAGCTGCAGCGCGCAGTCGGACTCGTCGGCGACCTCGACGCTGGCGCGACCGATCCGGAAGGCTGGGAGACGAGCTCACTCGGCGTCTCGGCGGGCTGCCCGAAGAAGGCCGGGAACCTGTGGGTGGTGAAGTTCGACGACCTGCGCGACACGCTGAAAGACATCCTGTCGCAAGGCTTCGGTGTCGGCAGCGGACCGACGCTCGACCTCTTGCTCCGTCGCCTCTCGGCGATCGACCACCTGGTGATCGGGACCTACCGGGTGCCGTTCTTGCTGGAGGGCGGCCCCCGCTCGACCGACCCCAACGCGGCGTTCAACCTGAACTACCTGACCGGCGAGGGCGAGGAAACGTCCGACACCGTGCAGGTCTGGATGCTCGTCCCCAAGGCGACCGCGAAGCACCAGCAGCCGTTCGACGTGAACCTCTACGGGCACGGCTACACGGGGAATTTCCTGGAGCAGATCTTCTACGCTGGCAACATGGCCGAGCACGGGCTCGCAACCGTCGGCATCAACGCGATGGGCCACGGCATCAGCTTCAGCGACGTCGAGAAGACGGCCGCGTCGGCGGCGCTCGGTGGCGCGTGCTACCGACCGTTCTTCGATGCGCTCGGCCTCACGCGTGCACGCGACCTCGACCACGACGGAGACCTCGACTCCGGTGGCGACTTCTGGTCGAGCTACCTCTTCCACACCCGCGACGGCGTCCGTCAGTCGGTGCTCGATCACATCCAGCTCGTTCGCATCATGCGCGCCTTCGGCAGCGATGCCGCGATGCAGTGCCGCAACGGCGCCGACCCGGGCGGCGCGCTGCGCGCGTGCGATTTCGACGGCGACGGCAAGGCGGACGTGGCGGGTGACTTCGACGGAGACGGGGTCGCAGATCTCGGTGGGCCCAAGGCGACGTACGGAACCTGGGGAGAGTCGCTCGGCGGGATCTTGAGCGCGATCCACGGCGCCATCGACGCGTATGTGACGAGCGCGGTGCCCGGCTCGGGGGGCGGGGGTCTCACCGACATCGGCATTCGCTCGTTCCAGGGCGGCGTGGTCGAGGCCGTGCTGTTGCGACTGTGGGGGCCGCTGCTCGTGAGCGTGCCGGCTTCCTCGAGGTCGAAGTGCTCCGCGACGTCGAACGACCGCGACAACTGCACCGTCTGCGCCGATGGCGAGCAGAGCCTCCGCTGGGTGCTGCCGAACGTGAATGGCACCGGCGAAGTCGAGATCGAGTGCGTCGACCCAGGAACGATCGCGAACACCACGGTGCTTGCGCGGAACCTGGACAACGGTGAGGTCCGCTGCGCGAGCGTCGACGATGCCCAGCGCTTCCGCCTCGGCCTGCCCTCGACGAAGGGCGACCGGGTCGTCGTCACCTTCTGGGATGGCAAGCATCGCGTCGATGACTACGAACGCTGCACCCTCATCGACTCCCCCGCCCTGCGACACACCGTCGAGCGCTGGGGAACAGGTCGTCACCTCACCGGGGCGACCAGCGGCGACGGCTCCGGCTCGTGCGATGGGCAGACCTGCACCTCGTTCGAGGGGACGTTTTACTCGGAAGACGCGCCGCTCACGGCGCCGGGCGAAGGTCTCGGTCTGCGTCGTCAGTCCCCCTCGCTGCGGCGCTTCATCGGACTCGCCCAAGCTGCCCTCGAGCCGGGTGATCCGGTGAGCTTCTCGCCGTTCTACGCGCTGAAGCCGATGACCGATCCGTTCGGTGCTCGCATCGCACCGCACGCCTTGCTGACGCTGAACACGATCGGCGACATGAACGTGCCCATCAACTCGGGGATCGCGCAGGCACGCGCCGCCGGTGCCCTGCCCTTCATGCGCCCCGACCAGCTCGAGCGCTACCCGGAGTTCGCCGACTACGTCACACCGAAGGCCCTCTACGACGCCCTCGGCGGTCGAACTCCGAACCAGGATCTGATCGACCGCCACGTCGTCGAGGGGATCACCGCGCTCGCCCGCCATCCGGCCGGGCCCGAGTGCGCGACGAGCGCCAACGCCGCCGACGCCGACGCGACCTGGGTCTCGCTCGAGGGTGACGCGCGTGCCTGTTACCCGACGTGCGAGAGCGACGCCGATTGCTACTCCGGCACCCGCTGCGACGATGCGACGAAGCGTTGCACACCGCGGACGCTCGGCGCGAAGCGCTGCGAGGAGGCGCTCTGGGACGCCGACGACCTCGATGAAGGCAAGCATCGCTACTTCGAGCAACGCTCTGCAGTCCCACATCGCCTCGCCCGCTTGACCGCCAGCGCGAGGTATCTCGGCGTCGACACGGTCTGGGCGCCGCGCCTGCTCGGCATCCCGTTCGGCGAGGACGCCGCGGCGCATGTCCCCCTGCCCGCTCCCGAGGGCCGGCTGACCGGCTTGCTCGACGCCTACACGGTCCCGCAGGGTGAGCACACGTTCGTCAACGGCGAGCCATGCCAGAGCTTCGATCACGGCAGCTACCTGACGAACCTGGTCGCGCGCTTCTTCGAGTCCGACGGGACCGACATGTATTACCTGAGTCACCCGAAGACCCATCACTGCCTCGCCTCGCAGCTCCCGAGCTGCGACTACACGAAGTGACCGCTCCCTCTGACCCCGCACCGCTCGACGCGCCGACCCGTCACCGGATCCGCGAGGCCCAGCTCGCCTGGTTCGTTCGCTGGCTCGATGGCGACGAGGCGCGCGCCACCTGGGTCTCGCTCGTCTCGCGCGGGAGAGCCGTGGTGCTCGCCGCGCGGCCGGCAGACCTCATCGACCGCGAGGCGCTGCCAAGCCTCGTCGAGCGATGGCTCGCGCGTGAGCGGATCGAGGCGAGCGTCGCACCGGTCGCCGAGCAACTCTTGATTGAAATCACGCGCCGCGCCACCCTACGCGACGAGTCCACCACCGAGCTCGTCGGCTTCGAGGCGCGGCGTCGGGTGGAGCAGGTCGCGGCGGATCCGCTCGTGGTCTCCGAGGCGCTCGTGCGAGCGCTGCTTGCCGGGCCGGTCCTCGAGAAGGCGGTGAGCGATCTCCTGTTCGAAGCCGTCGACGGTTTCTCGCGGAAGGTGAACCCCTTCTCGGCGTCATGGGGTCTCCCCGCCCTCCTCGACACGTTGCCGCTCCTCGGTCGCGGCGCGATCAAGATGGCGGTCCAGGGGCTCCAGCAGGAGTTCGAGCGGCGCCTCGAGCCCGAGACGCGCCGCTTCCTCGCCGGGTTCGTCCGTCAGTCGCTCGACCGCGCTGCACGCGAGGTCACGACGCGAGGTCCCGAGCCCGATCTCGTCCGCCTCCGCACCGAGCTCGCCGCGGCGGCGATGAGCGTCCCGCTCTCGGACCTCGTCTGGTCCCCCGAGACGACGCTCGGCAAGCACGCCCTCGCCGCCGTTCGCGCCGCGCTCGTGGGGCTTGCCGCGAACCCCGTCTTCCGCGACGAGCTCTCCCGCGCGCTCACGCAGCACCTCGACTCGAGCGAGAGCATCGGCGCAATTTGCGCGCAACGCGGCATCGACCTCCCCGACGACGCCGAGCTCGCCGCAGCGCTCTGGCCCGGCGTCCGCAAGCTGCTGAACGACGCCGAGGTCATGGCCACCCTCCGCGCACGGCTCGACGACTCGCTCCGTTCGCTCGGCTGACGTTTCTGGCCTCGCGAGGGCAGGCCGACGGCCGGATGCGCGCGTGGCGCATGCACCCCGTCGCGCTCACTCCTTCGGACGATCGCCGCGGATGGCGTCGCGGAGGTACCCGAGCTGGCTGCGCGCCATCTCCGTGACGGTGTCGACCGAGCCCCCCTGGCGGGCCGAGCTGCGGATGAACAGCTGCCCGCGCTCGTAGAGCTCGCGCGTCTCGGCGCGCTTCAGCTTCCCGCTGGACGTCTTCGGCAGGACGCCGAGCTCGACTCCGACGACATCATCGATGGAGAGTCCCGTCCCCTGCCGCACCGCCTTCTGAACCTCCGCCTTCAGCGCGTCACGCGATGGTCCTTCGCCAAGCGGCGTCTCGAACACGACGACGACGCGCTCGCGGTCGTTCAGAGGTTTGCGGGTACCGAAGGCGATCACGTTGCCCTTCCGCACGCCCTCGACCCCGCTCGCCTCCCACTCGAGGTCCTGTGGGTAGTAGTTTCGACCATTGACGATGATCAATTCCTTGCTGCGGCCGCAGATGTACACCTCTCCGCCGGCGAGGTAGCCGAGATCCCCGGTCTTGAGCCAGCCGCCCGCAAACGTCGCCGCGTTGAGCCCCGGCTCGTCGTGGTACCCCGAAGTGACACTGGGTCCGCGTACGCGCAGCTCACCGACCCGACGCTCGGGGAGCGGGGTCGCGCTCGACTCGTCGTCGGGTGGGAAGACCGCGACCTCGTGGTCGGGGAAGGCGCTCCCACAGCTCACGATCGCGCGGCGCCGCCACGCGTCGAGGCCCTCGCGCGCCGGCTCGGCGACACCGTCCGACTCGAGCCGCTCGGCGTCGATCGTGTCGACGCGAAAGCCCTGACCGACCTCGCCGAACGCGATGGCGAGGGTCGCCTCCGCCATCCCGTAGCTGGGCATGAAGGCGCGCCGATCGAACCCCGCCTGCGCGAAGCGGGCCGAAAAGTCCTCGAGGTTGCCCGCGCGGATCGGCTCGGCCCCACAGCCCGCGACGCGCCACGAAGAGAGATCGAGCCCGGCGAGCTCCGCGTCCTTGATGCGCTTGCAGCACAGCGCATAAGCGAAATTCGGACCGAACGAGATCGTCGCGCGATGGCGCGAGATCGCCTCGAGCCAGCGGACTGGCCGCTTGAGGAAGGCGAACGGCGGCAGGAACGTGACCGTGTTCCGATGATAGAGCGGCCCGAGCACGAAGCCGATGAGGCCCATGTCGTGGTAGAGCGGCAGCCACGAGACCCCGCTGTCGACGCCGTCCTCGATGCGAATGCCGAGCTTCATGAAGGCGTGAACGTTGTGCGCGACGTTCGCGTGCGACACGACGACCCCCTTCGGAGCCGACGTCGAGCCGCTGGTGAACTGCAAGAACGCCGTGTCTTCCAGGTCGACCGCGACCTCACGGAGTGGCTCCTGCGAGCGCCGCAGCGCCTCGACCGACACGATCGCTCGAAGCTCGCGGGCGCGCGCCTGCACGGTGCCGAGGAGCGGCTTGATCTCCGAGTCGGTGACGAGCACCTTGGCACCGCTCCGCAAGACGATGTGGAGCGTGCTCTCGAGGTAACCGCCGAGCTTTCGAAGACCGGCGGGCGGATAGATCGGGACCGGGACGAGGCCGGCGCGGATCGCCCCGAGAAACGCGAACACGAAGTCCTGGTTGTCGGGGAGGATGAGCGCGACGCGATCGCCCTTCTTCAAGCCGAACGCCTGGAGTCCGCCGCCGAAGAGCGCCGTCGCTCGCTCGACCCCACCGAAGCTGAAGAACGGCTCGGCGGTGGTCGCCTCGTCGAGGAAACGAAACCCGTTTCGGGTCGACTGTGCCGCGTCCTCGAGCGCCCGCGCGATGGTACGGAAGGTCATCGTGCCTCCTCCGTCGAGCGCCGCGCTCGGCCATCGCGCTCGAGCTTCGCGAACACCGCGTCGGCGACGTCACCAAGCGTGACGACCTCGCGCAGATCGGCGTCCGAGATGTGCAGCCCGAAGCGATCCTCGAGCTCGGCCACAACCTCCATCACGCCGAGCGAATCGATGCCGAGATCGGCGACGAGCTCCGTGCGCTCCTCGATGCGCTTGCCATCGTCGGAGTGAAGCTCGATCACCTCGCGGACCTCGGAAAGCACGGACTCACGAGTCCAGTTCATCCACCGTTCGTAGCACAGGCCGCGAACAGTCGTGCGGTCTCGTCGAGCGCCTCGAGGGAGCGCCAGCCGTACCACATGAACGCCTTGCCATCGACGAAGCGCACGGCGGGCCGGCACGGGAGCGACGCGAACACGTTCGCATCCTCGGGCTTGAACTCGTGGGGCTCGTCGGGCAGGAGCACGAGCATCGGACGCCGCGCCTCGACCTCGTCGAGCGCGATCCGCGGGTAGCGGGTATCGCGTCCGGGTGCGGGCACGGCCTCGCGCAAGCCCAGGTCGGCGCGAAGCGGATAGCGGCGCTCCCGGTCGGCGAACACGTTGCGCCCGCCGCAAAGCTCGATGACATCGGAGAGGAAGGCGCCGGAGTTCGCCGTCATCAACGGGTCCATCCAGATCGGCATGAAGGTCGGCACCGGGTTCGCGCGGACCGCGTGCTCGTGAACTTCGAGGCGGCAACGCCACACGGCGATCGCCTCGTTCGGCGCGACGCTGGGAAACAAGGCCGCGAGGCGCTCGACGTGCAGGAGTCCCTCCCTCACCGTGCACGGAAAGCTGACGAGCACCGGCACGCCCGCCTGAAGCAGCCGCTCGATGTCGTGCTTTCGATTCTCTTCTTGGTTCGCGACCACGAGATCAGGCCGGCACGCGACGATGGCCTCGACGTCGACGTTCTTCGTCCCGCCGAACGAGGGCACCAGCGCCACCTCGCGCGGGGCCACGCAATAGTCCGTGCGCCCGACCAGCCGATCGAGGACGCCGAGTCGCGCGAGGGTGTAGGTGTCGCTTGGGACGAGCGAGACGATGCGCCGCGGCTCGCTCATGCGCGCCACCAGCCGAGCGCCCAGCAGGCGATCCCGAGCGCAACCGCGACGAGCGGCCCCTTCGCGAGCGACCAGTCCACCTTGCCCGCACCGGACACGCGCGTCGCCGCACGGGCGAAGCCACCTGCCGCGACGAAGAGCCCCAGGAGCAGCGAAGCCACCCAGAGCAGGCGCGGGCGCTCGTCGTTGGCGAGGAGCATGAGCTGCCGAGCCTCGATGCGGGCATCGGGTCCGACCCGCTCGTGAGGCCCGAGCGCGAGGAGCCTGGCGATCTCGCGGTCCGCGCGCATTCGGTCCGCCTCGTGGGGTGCGACGATCCAGCGGGTGTCGAGCGAAGCCTGGCGAACCGCGCGCCACGCGAAGAGCGCGGTCTCCCTGCGGTGGTTTTCCTCCGCCGCGACGGCGAGCGCGGTCAGCCGTCGATACGCGAACGCGACGTGCGGGGCGCCGGGCGCGTAGAGGGAGGCCGCACGGCGGGCCTGGACGATCGCCTCGTCGGGTTGCCCGTTCGACAGCGCCGCGTCGGAGCTCGCGATCGCCTGCTCGCCACCCCACACCACGCGGGCCGTCCAGATCGCGAGCGAGAGGAGGACGAAGGCAACGATCGAGAAGGCGCGCGTCACGTGAAGTCGCGCCGCTGGAAGATGAACGCCGAGACCGCGAGCAACCCGATCATCCAGCCCAACGTCTGGACGCCGGCGTACGCGAGGTAACCGGCGAGGTTGGCATCGACGGCCTCACCCGTGAGCAAGGGGCGCGCCGGCACGTACACGTGGAGGTTCGGAACGATGCGCGAGAGGACGAGGCCGAGGTCGCGAATCAGCGGGCCGAAGACCTTCACCGGCATGCGAGCCATCGTGTCGGCGCTGCGCCCCACGGCGAACATGCCCACGGTGAGCAGCGCCGAGAGGAACGGCGTCGAGAAGGCCGAGAACAGCATCGCGAGACCGGCGATGATGGCAACCTCCATGAAGGAGAGGAGCGCCGAGGCGCAGACCAGCGAGCGCTCGCCAGGAGTCGAGGACGCAAAGAAACTCCCCGCCAGGACCATCGCGACCGCCCATGGGATCGGCGCCGCGGTGCCGATCGACGGCAGCCTCCACACCGTGATGGCGAGAACGACCGCGAGCGTCGCGCCGACCCCGACGACCAGCAGGGGTGAGCGGCCGCCGAGGACCGACGTCATCATCAAGGCGAGGCCGCTCTCCGCCAGCACGAACGTCGCGACGACGAGCATGATGCCGAGGTATTTCCCGACGAGGTACTCGTGACGGGCGACCGGCCGCGCGAGGATCGGCAGGATGGTCTTCATCTCGAGCTCGCGGTGAAGCGACGTCGCCCCGATCAGGACGGCGACCACGATCGAGAACAGGTTCGTCACCATGGCCCCGAGATCGGCGACGACGCGCGGCGCCTCGTTCAACGTGAAGGCCGCGACGACGAGCGAGTAAAACGCCGCCGCGAACGCGACGCCGGCGAGGCCGAGGAGGATGCGCGCTCGCACGGCCTCGCGAAAGGTTCCGTAGGCGATCGTCGCGATGCGGTGGAACATGGTCGACGCCGAGCGGTCCGCGACTGGCCTCGTCGAGACGCTCGCCTCGGAAGGGTCATAACATCCCATCCCGGGAGCGCAAAGACCCGCGCGAAGCGCCCGAGGCTCACTTCGGCAGGTCGGCCACGTAGACGTCGAGGAACCACGGCCCGGACTGGCCGTTGAAGCCATCGACCTGCACGAAGTAGGTGCCTGCGGCGAGGGTGAGATCGAGGAAGCTGCGGTCGGGATAATAGCCGGCAGCGCAGCCCTTCGGCAGCTCGTTCCCGGGGCACGCCGGCCCAGACTTGACGGATAGCAAGGTCGCGTAGCCCGACCCCTGCATGTCGAACGCGACCCGCTTCGGCGCCGGCAGCACGAGCTTGAGGAGCTGGTCGCGGGCCGTGGCCGCCGGCTGGTTGCCCTGATCGCACCCCGCGCCGTAATCGGCCTTCGCGTTCTGCGTGTTGCCCTTGAAGAGGCCGCCCATCTCCGGGATGACGAGCGCGTCGGCACAGCCATCGGCGAACGGAACGAGCGTCGGAGGGGTCGCCGGTCGAACGAACGCGGTCAGCTGCATCGGCAGCCCACCCTGGCTCTCGGCCACGACCCGGTAGGCGCCCTTCGCGAGGCCGTGACGTCGCGCGCGCGTCGGCGAGATGTTGCCGACGGCGCAGACGAGGCCATCCTCCGGTTCGCAGGCCGGACGCATCAGCGCCACCGCTGCGGCATCGCCGGCGGAGTAGCGACCGACGACGAGCACGTCGGATGTCGCGCCCAGCTCGAGCTGGTACGCGGCGTCGATCCCGCCGACGAGGCACGCCGAGTCGATGTCGTCCTGGTGCAAGACGAGCGGCACGTCGGTGGTCACGCCGGGGACGAGCGTCGGCGAGCCTGCGCACGTCTCGTCCGCCGGGATGGGGGTCGGTGCCGAGGTCTTCAACGTGAGGAGGACGTCGGTCGGCGCCGTCGCCGCGACCGCGACGTGATGAACCCCCGCGGGCAGCGCGTGACGGAAGAGATGAGCCGGCTCACCCGGGATCAACGCGGCGGCGCACGTCACCTCGGCCGCCGCCTCCGCGCACGCCTCGCTGCGCAGCGACAAGACGGGCCGACCGTCGCCGTCGAGCGAGCTTGCGAAGAGGTCGACGTTGCGCGGCTCGTTCAGGACGAATCGGTAGACGAGCTCGCCGGTTGCGGTGGCACACGCGATCTCGAGGTCTTTCTTGACGCCCGTCAACGGCACCTTCGCGGGGGCGTCCTCGATGAGCTCGGTCGCAGTACCGCAGGTCTCGTTCGTCGGCACCGGCTCGGCCGCCAACACCTCGTAGCGGAGCGTCAGCGGGGCCGGGTAGTCGGTCGCGACGATCGCGGGCAGGACGGTGCTCTTCGAGTCGAGGCCGACGGCACGCACGCGCATCTTCGCGACGCGCCCGCCGTTCGGATGCGGATGACCGGCGCTGCACCCGAGCTCGCTGCCTGGCTTACCGCACTGCCCGAAGAGCGCGACCGTCACGTCGGCGCTGTCGCTCCGCGCGGTCAGTCGCACGTCGTGCTTGCCTGGGGGGACCGTGAGCGCGGCGACGACGTCGCGTGCGCCGGGCGGGTTCTGGAGCGCGCAGGAGGAGGGGTAGTCGAGCTTCGCCGCGACGGTCGACATCGCGTAAGTTCCAGCCTCGAGCACCTCGAGCGGCGCGAAACAGTCGTCGTTCTGCGGCTTGCCACACTCCGGCTCGTCGACGGTGCCATCGCAATCGTCATCGACGTTGTTCTCGCAGACCTCGGCCTGCTTGGACGAAGCAAGCGGCTCGACGTCGTTGCAATCACCGCCGCCGCAGTGCACGTCCGGATCGCCGTCGGCGTCGGCGTCGCGCGGCTCGGCCTTGCACGTCGCGGTGGCTTCATCGCACGTATCGATGGTGCACGGATCGCCATCGGAGCAGGTCTTCGGGGCACCGGCGATGCAGCCGTTCTTGTTGGAGCAGACCTCCTGCCCATCGCAGACGACGCCGTTCTGGCAGCTCGAGTCGTCGGGCAAGAAGCGGCACCGAGCGACGGCGAGGTCACAGGCATCGAGGGTGCAGTCGTGCCCGTCGTCGCACTGAGCGTCGACGCTGCAAGGTCCGCCGAGCGTCTCATCGATGTCGGGGCCATCGAGCCCCTGACCGCCCTGCCCCTGGCCCGACGCGCTCGTCTGACCGCCCTGAGCGAGGTTGAACGGGTTGGGTGCGACGGGCGAGCCGCAGGCGGCACCGTGAGCGATCGACGCGAGCGCGAAGACGAACGGCGCGGCCCGCTGCGCGAAGACGAGGTCGAGCCGATCGCCGTGACGCTTCACTGGTCGCAGTTCTGCATTGCGATCGCGCTCCCCGGCGCGATCTGGCAGCTGGAGTCGTTGGCGGGGTAACGAACCTGCTCGCAGCGGAAGGACGCCCAGATCCGACCGTCATCGATCTGGCCGCTGGTGCCGGCGATCCAGAACTTGCAGGGGGCGTCGGTCGGCGAGCGGTAGATGTTCTGCGTCGTCGCGCTCCGGAACCCGACCGTGCCGCTGGCGGGGTTCGCCTCGTTGGCACCGGCGTCGATCGACGGGATCAGGAAGTCGATGTGGTTGCCGCTCGCGTCTTCGATGATGCCCGCGGCCGAGAAGCCGTTGCCCTCTCGCTTCACGGTGCACTGCAAGCGCGCGCCATTGACCGAATCCTTCACGAGCGCGTCGAGGTCGACCGGCGTCACGCTGCCAACCTGCGCGTTGTGAGACCCGACGATGCACTTCGCGGTGCTCGAGGCCGCCTGAAGGAACGAGACCGAGTAAGCGCCTTCGCTGGCCACGGGGACGGCCTCGCTGCAGGCCGACGAGGACAGGGCGAGGATGGCGCTGATGAAGCAAACGGAGCGGGTCGAGAGGGGCATACCTGCTCAGAGGTTTACCATCTCATCGAGCGCTCCGCCATACCGCCCCGCAGCCCGAGGACGCGGCTTCAGGCGAGCGCGTTCGTGAGGTCGTCCCAGAGGTCGTCGACCGACTCGATGCCGACCGAGAGCCGGACGAGACCATCGCTGATGCCGAGCGCCTCGCGCTGAGCGGCCGGGATCGACGCGTGGGTCATGATGGCCGGGCTCTCGGCGAGCGACTCGACGCCGCCGAGGCTCTCGGCGCAGGCGAAGATTTGCAGCCGCTCGAGCATTCGCCGCGCAGGCTCGACGCCACCCTTCACGACGCACGAGATCATCCCGCCGAAGCCCTTCATCTGACGCGCCGCGAGGGCGTGCCCTGGGTGGCTCGCGAGACCGGGGTAGATCACCTTCCCGATGGCGGGGTGTGCGTCGAGTCGCTCCGCGATCGCCTGCGCCGACACGACGTGCTGGCGCATCCGAACGCCGAGGGTCTTCAAGCCGCGGAGGACGAGGTAACAATCGAACGGCCCCGGGACCGCACCCATCGCGTTCTGGAGGAACCCGACCCGCTCGGCCAGCGCCGGGTCCGAGGTGACGACGAGCCCGCCCACGACGTCCGAGTGACCATTGAGGTACTTCGTCGTCGAGTGCACCACTGCGGTCGCTCCGAGATCGAGCGGTCGTTGCAGGAACGGGGTGGCGAAGGTGTTGTCGACGACGAGCGGAACGGAGGCCGCCCGCGCGACCTCGGCGATCGCGGCGATGTCGAAGATCTTGAGGAGCGGATTCGTCGGCGTCTCCATCCAGATCATGCGCGTCGTCGGGCGCAACGCGGCGCGCACCTTCGAGGGCTCGCTCATGTCGAGGAACGTCGCCTCGATGCCCATCGGCTTCATGACCTTGTCGAGCAAGCGAAACGTCCCGCCGTAGACGTCGTCGCCGCAGAGCAGGTGATCGCCGGGCTTCAGCGTGTGCAGGATCGTGGTCGACGCGCCGAGGCCGCTCGAAAACGCGAACCCATGGGAGCCGCCCTCGAGCGCCGCCGAGCAATCCTCGAGGGCCTTGCGCGTCGGGTTGCCGCTGCGCGAATACTCGTAGCCCTTGTGCCGCCCCGGGCTCTCCTGAGCGAAGGTGGTCGACAGGACGATGGGTGTCATCACCGCACCGCTGACGGGATCGGGGTGCTGTCCAGCGTGGATCGCGGCGGTGTCGAGGGACCGGGGACGCTTCATGCCGCCGGTTCATAACCGAGCCGCCGTCGAGCGACCAACAGGATCGACGCACCCGCAGGCCGGACCGACCTCGACCGCCGTCGGCACCCGAGCCCGAGCGTACCGTGTCGTGCCTCGCGTCCGAAGCGAGCGCCCCATCACGCAGAACCAGCACAAAAACCCGGGCGCACGCGAGAGACCGGGCGAACGCGAGAAACTGGGCGAGCGCCGGTCAGCAAGTCAGCCGCAACCGCGGGCCGAGCGTGGATGCTCGACGCGAGCCGCTCGAGGCGAGCGGCGGTGGCCGTCTCGCTGAGGGTGGCCGTCCCGCTGAGGGTGGCCGTCCCGCTGAGGGTGACCGTCTCGCTGAGGGTGACCGTCTCGCTGAGGGTGACCGTCTCGCTGAGGGTGACCGTCTCGCCCTGGGAGGGGCCGTTGCAACCTGGGGTGAGTAACGGGATTTGAACCCGCGACAACTGGAGCCACAATCCAGTGCTCTACCTACTGAGCTATACCCACCACGACCCGGGAGCGCGAGGCTCACGGGCTTTCTCGAAGTATACTCAAGCGCCGCGCGTTGACAATCGCGGAGCGTTCTCCGACGTCGTTGTTGTCGCGAAGAATCCCGGAATGGTATCTTGCGTCGCCGCCCAGGCCCATGCCAGACGCGGTCTCTTCAGGTCTCGAGCGAGAGGAAGCGCGTCATGCGCGACATATTCATCGGAGTCTTCGGCGGCATCGTGCTGATCGTGAGCGTGCTCTGCTTCGCGCTCGTCCGCCTGACGATCGGCGACGTTACGCCGAAGGGCGAAGCACGGACGGCGGTCAACGCAGCGGCAGCCCAGCTCGAGCTCGAGACGGTGGAGGTCGAGCGCTGGCTCGCCATCCAGGCGGCCGACGAGGAGGCCAACGACGCCTTCGAGTCTGCGACTCCCGAGGGCCGAGGCGACCAGGCGACGAAGTTTGCCGACCTCGTTACGGAACGCGCCGACAAAGCGCCAAGCTCCGAGGTGCCGGAGATCAAACCGACGGGCGTCTTCGTGTTCGACGAGAAGGGCGTGGTGCTCGGTCGCGACCACAGCAAGCTCTCGCGCGGTGAGCAACTCGGGGAGATCTACCCGGACCTACTCAAGGCGATCACCGCGGGCAGGACGGGGTCGGCGCTCTGGATCAGCAAAGCGCTGAACCACCAGATGCTCGCTTCGTACGCGCCAATCCGGAACTCCAAGGGCAAGATCGTCGGCGGGATCGCGTTCGGCCGGGCGCTGCTCGAACGGCTCAACGCGGCGAGCAACCTGTCGAACAACGTGCCTCTCTTCGCCCTCGTTCCGGCGGGTGACGACATGGCCGTCTTCGCGAAGACGGGCAACACGACCACCCCGATGGAAGCAGGCATGAAGTCCGCCATGACGGCGATCGGCGCCGAGCAGACGGTGGCGCTTGGCGGTCTCGAGGCGCGCTTCGACGGTGCCGCGCGCGCGCTCGCGAGCTACGGCAACGGCCGCCAAGCCGTGGTCGCCGCGGTCGTCGAGAAGAAGCATGTCGGGACGCTGGGATCGATGCTCCCGGCCTTTGGCATCGTCGTCCTGATCGCGTTCGTGCTCGTGGCGTTCGCGAGCCACCTGGTCGACAAATTCGTCTCGCAGCCGGTCGCAGACCTCGAGGAGGGGCTCCTCACCGTGCTCAACGGTCAGACGGATCTCCGCTTCGAGCTCGAGCACCCGCTCTACGGCGGGCTCGTGTTCCGCCTGAACTCGCTGCTGAACCAGCTGACCGGCGTGCAGGAAGACAACACCGACGAGGAAGGTCGAGCCTCCGCCGTGCAGTCGGGCCAGGCCCCCTCGGCGCAGGCCACCTTCACCGCACCGCTCAACCTCGACGAGAAGTTCGCGGACGCTTCGCCCGACGAGATCGAGGGAGCCGCCGAGCTCGCGAAGCTCGCGCCCGAGGACTACTACAAGGAAGTCTACGACGCTTACCGAGAGAGCCAGACCAAGGTCGGTGCTCCGGTCGACGTCAAGTTCGCGCCCTTCAACCAGCGCATCAAGCACATCGAAGCGCAGCTCTCGAAGACGCATGATGGTCGCACCTTCCGACTGAAGGTCGAGATCGACGGCAGCGACGTGGTGTTCGTCGCGGTCCCGATTCGCTGAGCCCGAGAGCGTTGTTGCGCCGCGCGTTTGCCGTCGCTGCGCTCGAGCTCGTGGCCTCGAGCTGCGGCTCGAGCGGTTGCCGTCAGAGTTCACGCGAGCGCGCCGTGGTCGTCGCCGCACCGGCGGCGTCACCGCTGTCATCAAACGGCACGTCGGTGCCCGATCTGTCGATGATCCTGCCGGGCGCCGACACGCCCGCCGAGTCCGACTGGCGAAGACGACTTCAGCTGCGCGACTGGGCGGGCGCGTACGCCATCCTGACTTCCCTGCCGGGAGAGCGACTCCAGGAACCCGCGCTGCGGCTGGTGCTCGGGATCGCGGCGAGCGAGTCCGGCCATCACGCCGAAGCGGTGAAGGCCCTCGAGGCGCTCGAGGAGAAGCTGCCCGACGTGGCGGAAGAGATCCTCCTCGTGCGCGCTCGCTCCTCCGCCGTGACGGGACCGTTCGCTCCGGCGGGCGCATCCTTGATGGGCTCGAAGCGGCTCGAGGATGTCCTCGAGGCGGCGCGGGCGTTCCAACGCGGCGGAGATCTCGAGGGAGCCCGACGGGCCTGCGATCGAGCGCTGGTGCTCGCCGATCGGGCGAAGCGCTCCCAGGATCGCGTCCGACTTCTCCGCTCCGAAGTGGCCGAGGTCGCCGGAGATCGAGCGACGGCCCTCGCCGACCTGCGTTGGCTCGTCAAGGAGCGGCCCGAGGTCGCGGGGCCGCAGCTCGCGAGGTTGCAGTCGCTCGGCGGCACCCTCACGCTCGACGAGCGGCTGACCGTGCTCGAGAAGTCCGCCTCACGCGAGCGGCTCGACGAGACCCGTGCGGCGCTCGACGAGCTGCGGAAGCATCATCCCTCCGATGGCGCGCGGCTGACGTTCACCTGGGGAAAGGCGCAGCTTCAAGCGCGCCACTTTAAGGATGCGGTCACGACCCTCGACGAGGCGGCGCGTGCGCTCTCGGCGCCGCTCGCGGCGGAGGCACGGTTTCACGCGGCGCGGGCCGCCGCTCGTGCGGGCATGGAGCTCGAGGCGGCCACGCGCTTCGCGAAGCTCGCCGAGGCGAAGCCACCCACGGCCTGGTCTGGAAAGGCCGTCCTGAGGCTCGCGGAGACCGAGAGCCTGCTCGGTCGCCATCGCGAGGCTGCGAAGAATTTCACGCGTTTTCTTGGAGCAAAGAAGAAGCTACCCGACGAGGGAGCCACCTACGGGCGGGCCCTCGCGTGGCTCGGCTCGGGTCATGCCAAGGAGGCCAAGGCGGCGCTCGCCGACCTTCGCAAGCGTGCCTCGCCGAAGCAGGCCGCCGTGCTCCGCGAGCTCGAGGGGGTGGCCGCAGAGACCGCCGGAGAGCGCGCAGACGCGGTGGCGATCTGGCTCGAGATCGTCCGCACCGAGCCGCTGACTTGGGCCGGCTGGATGGCTTCGGCGCGGCTGGCCTCCATCGGGCATACACCTCTCCCACCGCCGATCGACCCACCGCCTTCGGGCGACGCGAAGCCACTCGACGTGGTACTCCCCGGGGGGGCCGCGCTGCTCGCGTCGCTGGGCCTCGACGGCCTCGCGGAGGCTCGACTCACCCGTGAGGAGGACACCCTCGCGAGCGCGCACGGCGGGCGCGAGAGCGAAGCGCTCTGCGCGATGCACGAGCGGCTCACCACCGACCGTCGTCGGATGCAGATCGGCGAGCGAGCAGTGAAGCGCGAGGCGTTGATGCGTCCACCGTCCGACGCCGATCGCTGGACATGGCGCTGCGTGTACCCCGACGGGTACGCCGAGCTCGTCCGCGAGGAGGAGCAACGTCACGGCCTCGTCCCTGGAATCGTGCACGGCGTGATGCGCCAGGAGAGCGCGTTCGACGTCGGGGCGCTCTCGCCAGTCGGGGCACGCGGTCTCATGCAGCTGATGCCGACCACTGCGGAGCGTGTCGCACTAGAAGCCGGGCTGCCCATCAGGCCCGAGGACGTCGCGCGGCCCGATGTCAACGTGCGACTCGGGACGCACTACCTCGCGAAGCTCCTCAAACAGTACGGCGGCAACGCGGCCGTTGCAGCGGCCGCTTACAACGCCGGTCCGCACGCGGTTCACTCGTGGCTCACCGCGCGCTCCGAACAAGCCCTCGATCTGTGGGTCGCGCGGATCCCGTTCCGCGAGACGCGGAGCTACGTCGCCGCGGTGGTGGGCAACATGCTTCGATACCAGTACCTGGCGGGCGGCATCCCGGCCGTGTCGGGCCCGGGACTCCTCGTGCCTGCGGCGCCGCCACTCGACGGCGATGCCTACTGACCGCGACGAGGGCGCGCGCGAGGCGCGGGTCCCTGCGACGCGACGGTGAGAACCGCGGGGCCCACTCGGCTCAGGGAACGACCGGCGGGCTCGCCTCCCACGCGTGGACGCCTGGCGTACGCGCGCGATGCGCGACGAGCGCTCGAAATCGATCGCCATCGCCGTCGCTCGCCCACCCGGCGGAGAAGGCATCGCGCAGCACCAGCTCGGCAAGCTTGCCGCGCGGGGAGTAGCCCCACTCTGCCTCCTGCGAGACGTCGCCCGGATCGGCGTAAGTTCGCCAGACGAAAAAACCAGCGCACCACGGCTCGTCGGCGAGCGGTGCCAACAACGCGCGGTAGGCACGCGCTTGCGCCTCCTGATCGAGCCGCACGTTGATCATGCCATCGGGCCATTCCCACGGACGCAGCGCGGGGTCCGCGCGGTTCGTGTAACCCATCTCGGTGAGGACGACGGGCTTACGCCACACCTCGGCGAGCTCGCGCAGCTGCGAGGCAACCTTGCGCCCGCCATCGAGCAGCTGCTCCTCGGTCGCCCCCTCGCGATCGGTCAAGGGATAGAACGCGTTCACGCCGATGACGTCGAGGTCGCCGAGGACGGTGGTGTTCGCAACGTCGTCCCAGTTAGCCGAGTAGGTGAGCAGCCCGCGATAACGGGCGCGCACGCGCTCGACGATGCGCTGAAAGCTGGCCGCGCGTCGGGTGGTGACCCAGCTCCGCAGCTCGACACCGACGCTGAGCATCTCGACGTCGCCCGCCTGCGCGACGTCCGCCCAGTGGAGGAGGAAGCGCTCGTACGAGGCCGCCCAGCGCTCCCAAGCGGCGTCGTCGCCGGGATCGATCAACGCGCGCCAACCGCCAGTCTCGACCCACAGGTGCGGGACGAGCAAGACCCGCAGGCCGAGGCGATGTGCGTCGCGGATCGCCTCGCGAACAGCCTCGGTGTTTTCGGGGAACGGGGCCTCGAACGTCCGGTCAACTCCCCCGCCCTTCAGGTCCCAGACGCGCCCGAACGGTGTCAAGGCGACCCAGGTCGCACCCATGTTCGCGGCCTCGACGAGCGCCGCGCGTCCCGCGTCGGTGCCATACCCAACCCCGGGATGAACGGCGCTCTCGATCGGACCGAGCGTCACGCCCCGAAGCGCACCGACCTCGACGTCCCGCCACGCATGCGCGCCGCGCGGCAACGGGTGAGCGCCGCCAAGACCGAGCGAGCCCGCAAGCTCGGCGAGCAAAGTCAACGCTGGCCAGGAGAGCGGCACGGGCGTCATCTCAATGCAAACGGCGGCGAACCGCAACCACGAGCTCCATCGCGCCGAGCAGCACGATGCCTCCCGCTGTCGCGGCCGCAAGCGCCACCGGAATCTCGGTCGGCTCCACGGGCTCGCCGAGCGCGAACGTCAGCACGACGTCGACGAGCTGGAGTACACCGACCATCCCGCCCGTCGCGAGCCCACCCGACCACACGCGTCGCCAGCGCGGCCGCGTCGTCCAGAACCAACCGAGCATCGAGAGGGGGCCGAACCCGTAGAGCGCCGCACCCCAGGTCGCGACGTTCCAGCTCCGCGCTCGCACCGGAGGAGCAAGGCGACGGCGATCGAGCCACTGCGCGAGGAACGGCAGCGCGATGCCGAGCACCATCGCGAGGGCGAGTCGGGCGACCTGCACGGCGGCGAGCCTACACCCGCGAGCGCGCGAGCGGTGCCGCGGTCGAGACCATCAAGGATGGATGTGGACCGTGGTCCCCTCACCCATCGTCTCGCTCGCGGTCGCGCCGTGCCAGCCCGCCGGCAACGGTGGCTCGGTCCAGTTGAAGATGCGATGAGCGTCGATCGGTGAGAGGTTGACGCAACCGTGGCTCCGCGGCCGACCGTACTCGGTGTGCCAGTAGGCCGCGTGCAGCGCGTAGCCGCCCTGAAAATACTGGACCCAGGGGACGTCGTTCAGCTCGAACTCGCTCCCGAGGCTCTGCGAGTCCATCGTCGTCGTGACGTGCTTCTCGCGGATCTTGAAGGTGCCGACCGGCGTCGAGTGGGTCGTCTTGGGATCGCCGAGGCCATCCTTGCCCGTCGACACGATCGTGACGAACAGCGGCTTGTCGCCCTCGAACAGCGTCAACGTCTGCCTGAGGATCGAGAGGTCGACCCACTTCGTCTTGCCCTTGGCGAAGGAAGGCAAGGTCGAGGTCTTCACGGCGATCGCGACCTCGGCGCTTCGCAACCAGTTGCCGTTTGCGGTCTCGACGTAGCGACGCTCGCCCTCGCCCTTCGACTCGCCGGTGAGCTGGATCGCGGAGCCGTAGGCCAACCGCTCCTTGACGCGCCGCCAGCGCCCGCCGGAGAGCTTCTCGTACTCGTAGACCTCGTCCTTCTTCACGAAAGCGACCGGCAACCTCCAGCCCTTTTGAAGCTCGACGCCGTGGAAGAACGAACCGCGACCGGGCTTCAACTTGCTCGTCGGGACGAGGCGCAGGTCGGTGGTCAACGCGAAGGTGCGACGCTCACCCTCGAAGGCGTCGATCAACGCGACGCCGGCGTGGCGCTTGATGCGGTTCGTGATGACCGCGTAGTCTGGAACCGCGAAATTCGAGATGTTCGGGATCTTTCGCCCGCCCTCGAAGAACCACGGGATCTTGCCGCCCGAGGTTCCACCGAAGCGCTCGACCTCGTCGAGCTCCGGCGGCTCGGCCGGTGCCTCGCCGATGACGAGCCCCGCCTCGTCGAGCGGGACGTCATTCGCACCGAGCTCGTAACCCGACCACTTTTCCTTCAGCCGCTCGAAGGAGCGCAGGTTCCGATCGAGCGCCATCTCGTGCTGCTGCTGTTCCTTGAAGGTCGGCAGGCGGTAGTAGCGCGGCGCGATGGCGCGCACGAACGCGTAGGCGTACGGCAGCGGCTTGGATAGCTCCGGTCCCTTCAGCTGAGCCTTGAGGAGCGGGTGGTTCGTGTCGAGGCTGGCGCCCTCGTCGATGCACACGTAGCCGCGGGGAAGGACGGCGTAGTAGCCGCCCTGACAGGCGTCGAATGCGGTGGGCTTCTCGGCACGCGTCAGCTGCTGGCCGACGCGCAGGTAGCCGACCTGCGGGCTGCGCGGATCCGGGCGCTCACGGATGACGACCGCCATCTTGATCGCGCCGAGCTTGGGACCACCCTCCTTCGGGATCATCGCAGGCTCGCGTGGGATCTCGACCGGCGCAGCGCTGCCCGCGGGAGCCGTCTTGAGGTTGGCGACGTCACCCGGGGCGCTCTTGTCGTCACCCTTCTCGCCCTTACCGCGACAGCCGGCTGCCCCCGCGAGGAGGAGCGCCGAGGCCGCGACCATCATCCAAGCTCGCACGCGCATCGGGTGGGCGTTCGCAGATCCGGTCGGACGGGGCCAAGTTCGTGACGCACCGAGCGTCCTTGCGAACGGTCGTCGAGGAGACTAACGTCCAGGTCCGTTCGCGCCGGTAGCTCAGTTGGATAGAGCGTTGGCCTCCGAAGCCAAAGGTCGTGGGTTCGAGTCCCGCCCGGCGCGCCGAACTTGCCATCGAGGCGTGCGCCCGGCCTCGACGTGCGTGGGCGATGCTGGTATCCCCGCCGAAGCGTCAGCCATCCCTGCCGCCGAACGACGATCCACCATGAAGACCTCCGCCCTCCTGCTCGGGACCCTCGCCCTCTCGCTCTTGACTGCATGCGAGGGCGACAAGCCCGCGCCCGCCCTCGCGCCGAGCGCTTCGAAGCTCGAGGCCCCGGCCGCGAAGACGAGCGGCGCCGCGACCTTCGTCATCAAGAAGGACGGTTCGCAGGTCCGCTTCACGATGGAAGCGCCGATCGAACAGATCCTCGGCAAGCTCGACGGCGCGTCGACCGGCGAGGTGAAGGTCGACGTCAGCGATCTCACCAAGTCGACGGCGCTGCTGTCCGCCGATCTCGGCTCGCTCGTCCTCACGCAGAAGCGCAAAGAGAAGGCGGAGGACGCGGCGTTCGGCGAGGAGAAGAAGGAAGACAAGCAGAACGAGCACGCGCGCGCCTGGCTCGAGATCTCGGACGAGAGCCCGAACAAGGAGGCGAACCGCAAGGTTGAGCTCACCGTGACTTCGGTCAAGACCGACACCCCCGACGTGACGAAGCTGACCGGCGACGAGCGCAAGGTGAAGGCCACGATCGGCGGCGATTTTCTCCTGCACGGTCGCAAGACGCCGAAGACCGTCGAGGTCGAGGTCACCTTCCGCTTCAAGGACGGCAAGCCCGTCTCGATGCGCGTCGCCACGACCAAGCCCTTCACGGTCGGGCTCGAGGAGCACGACGTGAAGCCCCGCGACACGGTCGGCAAGCTCCTCGAGAAGACCCTGAGCGCGATGAGCGAGAAGGTCGCGAAGGAAGCTCAGGTGTCGATCGACTTCACCACGGAGCTCGACGGCGCGGCGAAGGCGAACGCCCCCGCTGTGCCTTCCCCCGCTGTGCCTTCCCCCGCTGTGCCTTCCCCCGCTGTGCCTTCCCCCGCTGTGCCTTCCCCCGCTGTG
>Ga0194129_10002608_pt1 | contig 26827 bp, 22 predicted proteins | sample TA2KigCa35mmetaG_FD_150862 | JGI IMG/M metagenome (GOLD analysis project Ga0194129, IMG submission 150862) | Freshwater microbial communities from Lake Tanganyika, Tanzania - TA2015038 Kigoma Deep Cast 35m | ecosystem: Environmental > Aquatic > Freshwater > Lake | place: Tanzania: Lake...
TGCCGGCATTGGATTTCGGGATCGGGGTGATGAAGTCAACCGAGAAGGTCTGATTGACCTCGAGAGGTTTGGCAAAACCGCGGAAGGCGGCGGCTTCCTGAAAACCCTCCCCATCGGCAAACATCGCAAAGGACCGGCCCTCGGTGGCCACCGAAGTGCTGCCCGATTTTTCCTCCTGTTTGGCGAGGTAAAAGCCAGCGTAGGATTTTTTATCAGGATTGCCGTTCGCGCGAAGAATCCACTCCTCCCAGCCATCGACAGCCCCCGAACCTCCCTTCCATTCGCCTCCATATCCGGAGGCTGCCGCCGTATCGGTGCGACCCCCCGCCGAAGAAGGGATTTGGGGCGGTGTCGCAGGGGCAGAGGCGACAACGGGCGGGGTTCCCTCCGGCTCGGTTTCGGGGGATCCCGCAGGGGCAGGGGCGGCGGTTCCAAAAACGAGGGCATTTTTTAAATCCACTTCGAGCTTATCCCGGTTTTCCCGCAGCGTCTTCTGCATGCTGCTGTCCGGCTCCTCCAAGAGAAAAGGGGGAAGAATGGTCACGGTCTGGTTGCCCCGTCGTTTGGTCTCGTACTTCACCCCTTGTTTTTCGATGAGAAGGACGAAGGCGAAGTTTCCGCCGCCCGGCGCGGAGGGATCCCCTTGTTCCGCCAAAAGGACGTCGAGCCGCCGGGGTTGACCGGCCTTAAGATTGATCCATTCCCCCTCGCGCAACCGGGCCCAAGGCTCGTTGGATTTGATGGTGGGGAAGAACTCGAGAACAGAATCTCCCTGCCGATCGTTGCGCTCCGCATAGGAAAGAAAAGGTACCCAGTTTCCCTCCAGCTTCACCGTGCCGTCGACCATGACGATAATGCTTTCGTCGCCCAGGCCGACAAAGCGATACGAGCCATCCTCCGGCGCGGCAAAAGTGCCGGTGTAATGGATGATGAAATTGTTGGGTTTGACCTTCCCCTGGACACCAAAGGTTTTGGGGGCTTCGCCAGCCTCCTGCAGGGGAATGTAAAACATCGTGGCGAAAAACTTTTTTTCGACCCGGTAAAATTCAGCCAAGGAGGCTGGCCGAAACCGATTCCGGACAATCTTCTTGACCGCTTCGGCAAAGGTCTTTTCGTCGATTCCGGAGGGTTTTTTGCCGTCAGCCTTGAGCTTGAGGTCGTACATGGTGCCTTCGAGCTCTCCGCCTAACTTTTCTGAAAAACCAAAAAGAGTGGACCCCTTGGTTCTTTTGCCCCCGGCGCGGCCGACCGGCCGGGGGCCCGTCCCCTGCCTGACCGAGCTGCCGCTCGTGGTGCTGGGGGTGGAAACTTTCGCGGGAGCGGGAGGCGTGAAAGAGGGAACGGTGCTGGGGGTGGAGAGAGCAAGGATGTCGGAACTCTCCTCCACCTCCGTCGGTGTGACTTCGGTCTCCATGGCCATGGGTTCGGATTCCGGTTCCGGCGCAGACTCCTCAGGGGAGGGGGGCGCCTGAGCCTCGGCAGCGGCATCCCCATCCCCGACCTCCTGACTGGTAAAAATCGCGAGGGGATTGCCACCCTTAAAAATCACGATGCTGCCCCCTGCGATCAGCAGCAGGGCATGAATCGCAATCGCGATGAGAAAAGGGGTGGAAGTAAGGATAGCCCCGATGGCGAGGAACTTCTTTTTTTCCGACTTTTTGTTCGTCGGAGTCGGGGACCTGGGCTGGTTGAGTTTGGCCGCCGGTGGCATGGGAGTAAGCCTATCGGCGGATGAGGGAGAATCTAGCCGATCCCGAGGCTGTCTAAAATTTTTCGGTGAGGGGCCGGCAGCGTAACCCGGCGCACCTCCGCCGAGCTCATCCAACGGCCGGAAGCCTTTGCGGGTGGATTACGAGTAATGAAAACGGTCGCCCGAACCAGATATCGCGTGAAGGGGTAGCGAATCTCGGTGTGCGGAGATCCGGCAGGGGGACGCATGATGGTGGGGAGGAGATGAAGACCACGCCAACGGGCTTGGGGATGATGTTGGGTGAGCCAGATTTTGCCCTTTCGTTTGGGGAGGAGAATGAATTCACGTTGAAGGGTGGGGGAAGGTTTGAGGCGCAAGGTGGAAGGGAGATTCTTGCCCGAGGGGCAGGTATTGCGGAGAGGGCAAGCGGGACAGCGTGGATTTTTTGGAAGGCAAACGAGGGCGCCCAGTTCCATGAGGGCCTGGTTGTGGAGGCCGGGATGGCGGGAGGGGACGAGGCGGCCGGCCAGGGAGCGCAAGGTGGCTAGCGGGAGAGTTCGGCCGGAGTGGGCGGCGAGACGGCCGAGCACGCGGGCGACGTTGCCGTCGAATGCGGGGGCCGTTTTTCCGAAGGCAATGCTGGCGATAGCCCCGGCGGTGTAGTCGCCAATCCCCGGCAGTTTCTGCAAGGCACCGGGATCGGCCGGTAGCTCCTTTCCGGGCAGTCGAATCACCGCTTGGGCGAGGGAGTGGAGGAAGCGGGCGCGGCGGTAGTAGCCAAGCCCCTCCCATGCGCGGAGGATGCGGGCGAAGGGGGCGCGGGCGAGGCGGGACCAATCCGGGAAGGTCCGCATCCAGCGGAGATAGTAGGGAATGACGGTGGCAATGCGGGTTTGTTGGCACATGAACTCGGCCACGGCGGTTCGGTAGGGGGTGGGGTGGGTTCGCCAAGGGAGGGGCCGGCGATTGTTTCGGTACCAAGCGTAGAGTTTCGGCAAGCCAAGGCGGATTTTAGATTCGATGGGCAAGGAGGGGGAAGTAGCTTGAGAGCGCATGGCTGACACGATGTTTACCTATACCTTGGACGAGGCCCAAGTCCGGCGCCTGCGGGAGTTAGTCGGGACGAAGGGCTTTGTCTTCGGGCCTTTGGAACACGGTCATTTCACCGCCCGAAAGGGAAAGTGTGTCCTCAGCGCCTACTTGAGCGGAAAGCTGGTGGTGGCGGGCAAGGAGGCGAAGGAGTTCGTGGAGTTTGTGCTCGAGCCGGAGGTGTTGGGGGAAGCGAGGCTAGGGTACGAGAAGATTCGGAATCCGGAGATGTACGCACCCCATTTTGGGATCGATGAAAGCGGAAAGGGGGATCTCTTCGGACCCCTGGTGGTGGCCGGGGTTTATGTGGATGAGAAAAAGGCGGATCAGTTGGTGGCCGCGGGGGTGCGGGACAGCAAGACGATCACCAGCGACAAAAAGATCGGCGAGCTAGCCGAGGAGATCGGCAGAGCCGTGGGGCCGGCCCGGGAGGTGGTCACGATCGGACCGGAGCGCTACAGCGAGCTGTACCGAAAGTTTGGAAACCTCAACCGAATGCTGGCTTGGGCGCACGGCAAGGTCATCGCCAACCTGCACGGCAAGGTGCCGGGATGTCCCCGGGCTTTGTCGGATCAGTTTGGCGACCCGCGTCTGGTGGCGGGGGAGTTGCGGAAGCAGGGGGTGGAGTTAAAGCTGGAGCAAAGGACCAAAGCGGAAAGCGACATTGCAGTGGCGGCGGCCAGTATTTTGGCGCGCGCGGAGTTTGTGCGCCAACTCGGGAGATTATCGATGGATGCGGGAGTGGAATTGGCAAAAGGATCCGGGGCGGGTGTGAAAAAACAGGCTGAGGAGCTATTCCAAAGGGGCGGAAGGGAGAAGTTGGCCAAAATATGCAAAACTCACTTTCGAACTTTTGCGGAAGTCGTTGGAGACCCTGTTCCACCGAAAGTCGAGTGGCGCAAGCGCTGATACCAACGATTTACAGAGGGAAAATCGCTAAAGTGTTATCCTTTAAAAATTTACTTGCGGCGTCGTTGGAAAACGCCTACTCATAAGGACATATGGAAAACCTGACCAAAAGAGACCTCGTGGTTCGGATCAGCAATGAGACCAATCTCGTCCAACAGGACGTGTTGAAGGTCATCCAGTTAACGCTGGACCATGTCAAAGAGAGCCTCCTGAAGGGCAATGCGGTGCAACTCCGCAACTTTGGCGTGTTTGAAATCAAGATCCGGAAGGCGCGGGTGGGTCGGAATCCGAACAAGCCGGAGACGGATGTGCCGATCCCGGCCCGGGCGGTGGTGAAGTTCAAGGCGGGCAAGGAGATGAAAGCGGAGCTGATCCGGAATTCCGCAAAGCTGGCGCAGGTGGTCTCCGAATCCGGCAACAGCTCCCCCTCGGCGGAGTCCTGACGGACCGCTCCGCCCGCGGAGCGGCACGATGACGGGTCAGCCCCTCCCGGGCTTTCGGGACTTTTATCCAGAGGAGCACCGTGCCCTGCGCGGAATCTTTGCCGCCTGGAGGGAAGCCTCCCGGAGAAGCGGATTTGCGGAGTATGAGGGACCGGAGTTGGAGTCGTTGGATCTTTACACAGAAAAGTCGGGCGACGAGATCGTCGGACAAATTTATCATTTCCGGGACAAGGGGGATCGTGAGGTGGCGCTCCGGCCGGAGTTAACACCGACCTTGGCGCGGATGGTGGCGGCGCGGCACCGGCATTACCGCAAGCCGATCAAGTGGTTCAGCATCCCACGATTGTTCCGCTACGAACGGCCGCAGCGGGGGCGCCAGCGGGAGCATTTCCAATGGAATTGTGACATGGTGGGGGAGAAAAGCGCCGCAGCGGAAGCGGAGTTGATCGGCACGCTCGTCCTGGGGCTTTCCCTGTTGGGCTTGGGGCCGAGCGACGTGGTGGTCAAGGTCAGCGACCGGGGATGGTGGGACAGGTTTTTGGAGGGGCACGGGGTGAAAGAAAATCAGAAGGCTGAGGTTTTCAAGGTGTTGGACAAACTTGAGGACGCAACCGAGGACGAGTGGAACAAGAAGCTGGGTTCGTTGGCCGGGCCGGTGCGGCAGGCGCTGGGGGCGAAGGATGCGCACTCCTCCGGGCTGGAGGAGGTGAGGCAAGGGGTGGCCGCGCTGGGTTACGCGGAATGGTTTGAAGTGGACCTGCGAGTGGTGCGGGGGCTGGCTTATTACACCGGGGTGGTTTTTGAGGTGCACGACCGGGCGGGGAAATTCCGGGCGGTGGCGGGGGGAGGAAGATACGATGCACTGCTCAAAAAATTCGGCGGGGAGGATCTGCCGGCGGCCGGTTTCGGGATGGGGGATGCGGTTCTGGCCGAGTTGTTGGCGGAGAAAAAGTTGGTGCCGGCAGAGGTGCCGGCCCCCGGGATATTTGTGGTGGCGGAATTGGCCCAACGGCCGCTGGCTCTCCAGCTGGTGGGCAGCCTACGGCGGGCCGGGCAGGTGGTGGATTACGATCCCGGTCACGGAAAGTGGGCGAAGCAGCTGGAACTGGCCGAGGCGAAGGGAGCGCGTTGGGCGTTGTTGGCCGGGCGAGAGGCCGCGCAAGGGAAGCTGACGGTGAAGGAGCTGGCCACCCGAAAACAGGGCGAAATTGGGTATGAGGCGGGCCCGGGCGGAGCGATTTCTCTGGTGCCGGGAGTGGGGGAGTGGCCGAAAGTGATCGCTTCGTGAAGCGGAGCCACACCTGCGGGGCCCTCCGGGCCGGCGATGCCGGGAAGGAAATCCAGCTGGCCGGTTGGGTGGCCGGGCGTCGGGACCATGGCGGGGTGATTTTTATCGATCTACGGGACCGGGAGGGAATGACCCAAGTGGTTTTCAATCCGGCTCTTCAACCCCAGGTGGCCGAGGTGGCTCACACTCTGCGGTCAGAGTTTGTGGTGGCGGTAACCGGGAAAGTGGCGTTGCGGCCCGAAGGAACGAAGAACCCGAGCTTGGGCACGGGCGAGATTGAGGTGGGCGCAACGGGGCTGACGATTTTGAATCCCAGCGAAACGCCCCCGTTTCCGCTGGATGAGGAGGGCGTCAACGAAGACCTGCGCCTGCGCTACCGGTACCTCGATCTGCGGCGACCGGCGATGGCGGAGGCCCTTCGGGCCCGCCATCGGGCGGCGCTGGCCATCCGACGGTGCTTGGATCAGCAGGGTTTCCTGGAAATCGAGACCCCGATTCTTTTCAAAAGCACCCCGGAGGGGGCCCGGGAGTATCTGGTGCCGTCCCGGCTCAATCCCGGAAAATTTTACGCCCTGCCGCAATCCCCCCAGCAATTCAAGCAGCTCCTGATGGTGGCGGGGGCAGAAAAGTATTTTCAAATCGCCCGCTGTTTCCGTGATGAGGACCTGCGGGCGGACCGACAGCCGGAATTCACGCAAATCGACGTGGAGATGTCCTTCATCACCCGGGAGGACATCTATGCCGTGATCGAGAGATTGGTAAAGACTGTGTGGCACGAGGTGCGGGGCGTGGAGATTCGCACGCCTTTTCCGCGCGTCACTTTCGCCGAGGCCATGAACACCTTCGGGACGGACAAGCCGGACCGGCGCTACGGTTTGACCCTGACGGACTTCACGGAAACCTTCCGCAACTCCTCTTTTAAGGTGTTTCAGACCGCGGTGGCGGCAGGGGGAGTGGTCAAGGCCTTCAACGCCAAGGGGTTGGCGGAGATCACCACGGGTCAGATCGAGGAACTGACAAACCTTGCCAAAGCCCACGGGGCCAAGGGGTTGGCCTGGATCAAAGTGGAGGGAGGGGAATGGAAGTCACCCATTGTGAAGTTTTTCAGTGAGGCCGAAAAAAAGGCCCTGACCGAAAGACTCGCCGCCGCGGAAGGCGACCTGATCCTTTTCGGGGCGGATGCCTGGACGGCGGCCTGCGAGGTGCTGGGCTTGGTCCGGATTCGTTGCGCGGAATACCTGGAGAAACTCGGAAAACTGAAGCGGGATCCGGCCCACCTCGACTTTCACTGGGTCATCGATTTTCCCCTCCTGCGGAAAGATCCGGAGCATCCGAACCTGGTCGCGAGCCATCATCCGTTCACCGCGCCGGTGGAGGAGGATCTGCCCCTGCTGGATCGGGAGCCGGCGAAGGTGCGGGGGCAGCATTATGATTTGGTGCTGAACGGGGTGGAGTTGGGGGGAGGGAGCATCCGAATCCACCGGAGTGAGGTGCAGGACCAATTGTTCCGGAAGATCCTGAAATTGCCCGGAGAAGTGGTGACGAGCCGCTTCGGGTATATGGTGGAGGCTTTGAAATTTGGTGCGCCGCCGCATGGCGGGATCGCGCTGGGGTTTGACCGGTTGATGGCGTTGTTGCTGGGGCACGAAAGCATCCGGGACGTGATTGCCTTCCCGAAAAATGCCCGTGGGCAAGATGTCATGAGCGGGGCTCCGGCCGAGGCCACGGCCCGTCAGCTGAAGGAGGTTCACGTGAAGCCGGAAACGGGTCCAGGAGCCTGAAAACCAACCCCTTGCAGAAATGAGAAGAGGCTCTATTTTGACAGTATGAAAGATAAAAACACACCCAAGATCGTGGCCTATCTCAAACCCCATTGCGGATGGAGTCGTGGAGTGAGGGCGGTGATGGCCAAATACAATCTGGAGTTCGAGGACCGGGACATCTGGAACGATATCCACCAACGGGTGGAGATGATCCAGAAAAGCGGCCAGGAACTCTCTCCCTGTGTGGAAATTGACGGCCACATGCTGGCGGATGTGAGCGGGGAAGAGGTGGAGGTTTGGATGCTACAAAAAGGAATCGTGAAGCCCACGGTGGCAGCCACGGAGGTGCCGACCGACCGGGGATGCTCCGACGAGGAGCATGCGGCACAGCGGGGCGAAATTCCCGTTCAATTCAAGGGGTAAACCGGTGAGCGCACTGCGCGAAGCCAACCAAGCCAAGGCGGTGGAGAGAATCCTTGCCGGGGAGGATTCGGACCTGGCGGATTTGACCATCCGGGAAATTCGCTCCCAGGAGGAGCGTTATAGTTCCCTCGTTTCCTGTCTGGCAAAAAGTCCGGATCCCAAAGTGCAAGCGCGCGCCCGCTTGATTCTGCGTTTTTGGAGGAAACTGGCGCCCGCGGATTTCACGCGGGAACTCGGCCGGGCCGTGCTGGCGTCCTGGGCGGATCTTGAATCATTCTGCTGGCAGTTGGCGGAGGTGGAGAATCCGGAAACAGACACCACTGAGGGTAAATCCTATCTTGATCGGTTGGGGCAGGCTGTAGAGAAAAATCTCCCCCGCCGGAGCATCTCCCCGACTGACTCCATTTCAGCCTTGCAGCAGGTGCTGGCCCGGCGGGAAGGATTTCGAGGCAACCTGGATGATTACTTTCATCCTGCGAACAGTTACCTGCATCGTGTTTTACAGACCAAACTGGGCATCCCGCTGACCTTGGCCCTGGTTTATATTTTTGCCGCTCAGCGGGCGGGGCTGGAGGTTTATGGGCTCAACACCCCGGGTCATTATCTGGCGGGAATTGGCGGGGTGGCTTTTGATCCTTTTCACGGAGGGGTGGTGCTTTCCGCCGATGACTTGGCTGCAAAATTCGGAACCGAACGCAGCTTTTGGGCCAATCCGATGTTCATGCGGGCCACGGCGCGGGATACGGCGGAGCGGATGCTGGTCAATCTTTTGAACAGCTACAGCCGCCGGGGGGATGAGGCTCGGCATGCGCGGACGGTGGCTTACCTTCAAACCATTGAAGAGAGCCTGGGTTGACACTTCGTCTTGCCAAAAAAGCGCGACGGTCCATTTTTTTCTCATGAAAAGTTCCTTGGCGATTCTGGCGTTTGGATGGGCGCTCCTCAGCGGATTACTGGCGGAAGAAGCGGCCATTCCGGTCGTCACCCCTGAGCAGGCGGCCCAGTACGAAGGGAAGGTCGTGACAGTCAAAGGCAAGGTGGATGGGCAACGGACGGCAGCTTCAGGCACCACCTTCCTGAATTTTGGAGGCCGGCACCCTAACCAGATTTTCAGTTGCCGGGCGTTTGGGGAAAAGTTCCCCGGGGGCGTGCCCGCCTGTGAGGGCAAAACTGTCGAGGTGACGGGCACAATCAAAATGTTCGATGGCAAGCCTTCCCTTGACCTTTCCGGCCCGGACAAACTCAAGGTTTTGGAATCGGAACCGGCGGTGCAAACGCCGGCCCCTTAAGGGTTCCTCCCGACATTTCCGGTTGCCTTGCGGGGCCGTGAATCCTTAGGTTGGTCATGATGGCCGCCGATACGGAAAATGAGAAAGTAGACGCCCAAGGAGAGTCGGTCTCTGCAAGCCAAACTTCAGACCCTTTCCAGCCGGGCGCGGTGTGCCGGCACCGCAGTTGGGGAGTGGGTCAAATTGCCTCGCGGGATGAGGCCCTCGGCAGCCTGCGGATTGATTTTCGCTCCAAAAAAGGTCATGCCATGGAATTGGAGTATGCCGTCCAAACTGTGAAAGTTTTGGCCGACGACCATTTTGAGGCGAGGATTTTTAAGAGCCCACAAACTGTCCAAGAGCAGGCTCGCAAAGAACCCGGGGAGTTGATCCGGCAGGCGGTGCAACAACTGGGCCGGGAAGCGACGGTCACGCGGTTGGAAGAAGCCTTGGTGCCCCATCTCTTGACGGCAGCGGAATGGAAAAAATTCTGGGAGGCGGCGAAACGGGCAATGCGCAGGGATCCCCGTTTCATCATCCCAACCAAGCGGACCGACCCGATCCAGTATTTGGAAGCCGCTCCGACATCCAAAGGGGGCGGCATGGAGGATCTGAAGGAGGCGGTGGGGGTCAAAAAGGTCATCGAAGTCCTGGAAAAAATCCAAAAAGCACAGGGAGTGGCCCAACGGCAGGCCCAAGCGGAGGAAATTTTCCGCTTGGTGGACGCAGCGGGCCAAAAGGTGCCGAAGAGCCAGCCCGGGCAGGTAGCCGAGCTGGCGTTGGCTCGCGCGGAGTTTGCCGGCGCCATCGGTCTGCCAGCCGAACCCGGAACCACTCTGCGGGGCCTTCTGCCCGCCGAGCCCAACCGGCTGGCCCATGTGGTCGAGTCCCTTTCAGCCGGCAAGCAGCCCCGCTTTGTGGAAATGATGGCCGATTTGCTCGGGGAGCGTTGGACGGAGCTATTCAACGCCCTGTTGCCGCGGGCCTCGGGCCGGCTGATGGATGCGATCACCGCTAAATTCAAGAAAGCCGGCCGCGGCGCCGAGTTGGAAGGAGCGGTTGACCGTTTGCTGCGGGAACGACAAGTGCACCCGGACACGGTGGTCTGGCTTTGCCGTAACCGTTCCAGCGATTTCCAAAAAATCGGAGGCCCCTTTCTGTTTTTGACCGCCCTCGCAGTGTTGGAGAAGGAGCAGCTGGCGGACCGTTGGCGGGCTTCCCGGCTGCACGATCTGTTGCTGGAGGACAAGGAGCTGATCCGGAATTTGCTGGCGGCGTCGGCCCCCGAGGAGATGCGCGACATCACCCGGGCGGCCCTGGCTTCGACTGCGTTTGAGGAACTCGACAAGCGTTCGCTTATGGGAGCTTTGGTGAAACTGCATCCCCACATTGGCTCCATGGTGGCTGGTGAAAACAAGTCGGCTGCTACGGAATCGTTGGTGGTCAGCTGGGACAGCCTGGAAAGGCGGAAGAAGGAACTGGAGGAGATCGTCAACAAGAAGATCCCGGCCAACAGCAAGGAAATCGGGGTGGCCCGGTCCTACGGGGATTTGCGGGAAAACCACGAATTCAAGGCGGCGAAAGAGATGCAGGCGGTGCTGATGCGGCGCAAGCTTGAGCTCGAGGGGATGATCGTGACCGCCCAAGGCACGGATTTCAGCGGAGTGAAGGGTGACGTGGCCGACATCGGCACGGTGGTGGAATACGAAGGGGAGGGGGGAGCCGCGAAAAGGGTGACCATTCTCGGGGCGTGGGACAGCGATCCGGAAAATGGGGTAATTTCCTACCAAACCGCCGTCGGCCAGGCGCTCCTCAAGAAAAAGCCGGGTGACACCGCGGAATTGCCGACGGAGGGAGGCGGGAAGTCGAAAGTACGTTTGGTTTCCGTCCGTCCCTATCGCCCCTAGCCGGGCGGGCGGTCCGATCCTATGAAAACCCGCATCCGATTGATCACGGCGCGTGAAGTGATCGATTCCCGGGGCAATCCCACGCTGGAGGCGGACGTGGTGCTGGAAGGCGGCGCCGTCGGCTCGGCGATGGTGCCCAGCGGGGCCAGCACCGGAATCCACGAGGCGCTGGAGCTGCGGGACGGCGATCCCAAACGATTTGGTGGCAAAGGGGTTCTCAAGGCGGTCGCGCACGTGAAGGAGCAAATTGCCCCCGCTCTGCTCGGTAAGGATGCCAGCGACACCCGGGCGGTGGACAAGCTGATGCGGGACCTTGACGGCACCCCCAACAAAAAAAATCTCGGGGCGAACGCCATCCTGGGGGTGTCCCTGGCGGCGGCAAGGGCGGCGGCGACCGCCCACGGGCAACCCCTCTACCGGTGGTTGGGGGGCGAAAAGGCCCGGGTGTTGCCGGTGCCAATGGCCAATATCCTGAACGGAGGAGCCCATTCCGACGCGCCGATCGATTTCCAGGAATTCATGATTATCCCCCGGGGCCTGCCCACCTTCCGCGAGGCGATCCGCTGCGGGACGGAGATCTTTGGGGCGCTAAAAAAAATCCTGCACGACCAGAAGCTGGGTACGGCGGTCGGGGATGAGGGCGGATTTGCCCCGCGGCTCGCCTCGACCGAGGCCGCGCTGGAAGTGATGGCCCAGGCCACCGAAAAAGCCGGCTACAGCCTGGGGGAGCAGGTCTGCTTTGCCCTGGACGTGGCGAGCAGCGAGTTCTATGACGCCAAGACCCGGGAGTATGTCTTCAAAAAGTCGGACCAGCGCCGGCTGAAGGCGGCCGAACTGGTCGATTTTTACGCCTCGTTGCAGCGGAAGTATCCGATTGTCTCCATCGAGGATGGCACGGCGGAGGAGGATTGGGACGGCTGGAAAATTCTGACGGAAAAATTAGGTGCCAAGACGCAATTGGTCGGGGACGATCTGTTTGTGACGAACGTGGAGTTTCTCAAGAAGGGGATCCAGGCAAAGGTGGCCAATTCCATTCTCGTCAAAGTGAACCAGATCGGGAGCCTGAGCGAGACCCTGGATGCGATTGCCCTCGCCCGGTCCGCCAAATACTCGGCCGTCATCAGTCATCGCAGCGGCGAGACGGAGGACTCCACCATTGCGGATCTGGCGGTGGCGACCCACGCGGGGCAGATCAAGACCGGTTCCTTCTCCCGCTCCGACCGCCTCGCAAAATACAACCGACTGCTCCGCATTGAGGAGGAGTTGGGTTCCAAGGCCGTTTATGGCGGACAACTCCCGGCTGTTTGATCCCCGCGGGTACGGGAATCCGTCCTCCAAGGGGCAGTTTTGGCGGATCCTCCAGCCTTGGGTCTACGCCTTGGTCGGGTTGCTGGGGGTGTCCGTGGTTCTGGCCCTCTTTTATCCCGCTTGGAAGCGCGGGCAGCGTCTCAAGGAGCAGGCGGCTTTTTTGGACACAGAGATCAACCGAAAACAGCAGGAAATGACCGAACTGCAGGAGGAAGCGGGGCGTCTCAAAGACGACCCCTTTACGGTTGAGCGGATGTCCCGGGACACCCTGAATGTGGCGCGGCCCGGGGAGGTAATCTTCAAATTCCAGCCCTATTCCACCAATGCGGTCGGTCCGGGGGAAGGGAAGCCGCCGGTCAACGCGACCGAGGCCGGCCGGAAGCCATGAGCGAGGTGATGCGGGTGGCGGTGACCGGGGCGGCCGGCCAAATTGGCTACGCCATCCTTTTCCGAATCGCTTCGGGCGGGCTTTTTGGCCCGGCGCAAAGGGTTCGACTCCAGTTGCTGGAAGTTCCCGCTGCCGAGGCAGCCTTGGGCGGGGTGGTGATGGAAGTTCGGGACGCAGCCCACCCGCTCTTGGAGGATGTGGTGGCCACTGCCGATCCGCGCCAAGCCTTTGATCGGGCGGACTGGGTTTTCTGCATCGGCAGTATTCCTCGCAAGCCGGGCATGGAGAGAGCGGAGTTGCTGGGGCTGAATGGGAAAATTTTTGTAGAGCAGGGCAAAGTGATCGCGGAGGTGGGTTCCGCCCGTGTCCGGGTGCTGGTGGTGGGGAACCCCTGCAACACGAACGCGTGGATTGCCAAGCAGTCGGGTTCCAAGCTGCCGGCGGATCGTTGGTTTGCGATGACCCGCCTGGACGAAAACCGGGCGAAGGCCCGCTTGGCGGAGAAGGCGGGGGTATCGGTCGGTCAGGTGGATCGGTTGGCGGTGTGGGGGAACCATTCTCCCACGATGTATCCGGATTTCACAAATGCCCGGATCGGGGGAAAGCCGGCCACGGAGGTCATCCGGGACCGGGCTTGGCTGGAAGGGGATTTTCTCAAGTCGGTCCAGCAGCGTGGGGCGGAGGTTCTGAAGGCGCGGGGACTATCCAGTGCCGCCAGCGCCGCCCAGGCGGCTCTCGATACCGTGCGCACCCTGCACGAAGGCACGAAGGAGGGGGACTGGACGAGCGTGGCGGTAAGTTCGGATGGAAGTTACGGGGTGCCAAAAGGGTTGATGTGCTCCTTTCCTGTAAAGGCCCTAGGGAATGGGAAGTGGGAAATCGTGCAGGGGCTGAAGCTGGATGGGTTTGGCCAGAAGAAGCTGGCGGCCACCGTGGCGGAGTTGGAGGAGGAACGGGGGGCAGCCGCCCGAGCGGTCGGTTTGGCGGTTTGAGTACTTAATCCGATTTCCGCTAAATTTCGTTCGGGCGGCGAAAGCGCACTTTTGTGCTATCGATACGTTAGTTTTTGCAGACATCAGAGCATGGGCGGGAGAACAAGGCACTTCTGGACACGGCCGGCCTGGAGCGGTTTGTACCCAGTGGAGTGACGGGAGGGGTGTGGTCGTTGGCCGGCCTGCCCGCCGGGGCCCAAGCCTTGGCCGCGGTGGTTTTATCCCGCCGCCCGTTGCCCGCCGGTTGGCTGGTGGTGGCGGAAAATATCCGGCAGCAGGAGGAGTTGGCCGCCGAAATTGAGGCATGGGGCGGAGAGGTGGCGGTGGTGCCGGAGGCCTTTCGGGGAACAGACAAAGTGAAGCCCGATCCCGATCTGGAGGCCGAATGGTTAGGGTCCTTGGCCCGACTTACCGAGCCTCACCCGCCGCGGCTGGTGGTGGTGACAGAAAAAGTTTTGGCAGAGAGCTTACCTGCGCCGGCGTGGATGCGGAGTTGCCTGCGGAGGATTTCGGTCGGGGAGGAACTCGATCCGTTGCGGTGGGCCGAGGAACTGGTGGCGGCCGGCTATCGAAACGTGGGTACGGTGAGCGAACGGGGCGAGTTTGCCCGGCGAGGAGGCATCGTGGACATCTTTTCCCGGCAGGCTTCTTTTCCCGTGCGGGTGGAATGGGGGGGGAACCGGGTGGTTTCGGTTCGCGAGTTTGATCTTCACGAACAGACTGGAATCGGAGAATTGCCGTCCGCCACCCTGTTGGTCGGCGCGGTCATCGCCCACGATCCTCCCGCAACCTTGTCCGATTATCTTGGGCCGGGTTGGGGAAGATTGAGCGCCTTGGCGGACGGAGAGGAGCCGAGGCTGGAAAGTGCAGCGATCCGCCACGGTTTCATCGGGGAGCCGATCCGGGAGGCAGGCTTGGCCGAGGCGCGGCGGCGACGAGTGGGCGCGGAGATCCGCTCGTGGCTGGGGAGGGGCTGGAAGGTGACCGTGACCGGGGTCAACGAGGGGGAATCAGATCGTCTGCAGGAATGGCTTCCGGAGTGTGACCTGAGCCACGCGGAGGTTGGTCGGTTGGATTTCCGGATTTCCCAACTGGGGCAGGGGTTCGCTTGGCCAGACGGGAAATGGGTGGTGGTGACCGGGGCGGAGCTGCTTGGCCGGACAGATACGCGAAAGGGTTGGCGAAAAACCCAGGCGGGACTGGCGGCCGAGCGCTGGCGGCGGCCGGTCTTTGACCCGGGAGATCTCAAATTGGGTGATTATGCAGTGCATCTGCAGCACGGAATCGGGATCTACGAGGGGCTGGGGGAGAAGCCGGGCGGTAAGGGCCAGTGTCTGCTTTTGAAATATGCCGATGGGGCCCGGCTCTACGTGCCGGTCGAAGAGTCTTATTTGGTTTCGCGCTATGTCGGGGTCGGTCGAAAACGGCCGAGGCTGGATACCTTGGGGGGAGGTCGGTGGGAACGGGCCAAAGCCAAGGCAGAGAAGGCGGTGGAGGATTTTGCGGCGACCTTGTTGCGAACGGCGGCGGAGCGGGAGGCGATGCCCGGGATGGCGTATCCGGCGGACCATGAGTGGCAGGGAAAGTTTGAGGCGGAATTTTCCCATGAACCTACGGCCGACCAGGCAAGGGCGATTGCCGAAACCAAGGCAGACATGGAGCGGACGCGGCCGATGGACCGGCTGATCTGCGGGGACGTGGGCTATGGCAAAACCGAAGTGGCGATCCGGGCCTGTTTCAAGGCGGTGATGGCCGGCAAGCAGGTGGCCTTGCTCGTGCCGACGACGGTGTTGGCCCAGCAACACGCCCGCACCTTGCGGGAGCGGTTTGCGGACTGGCCGATTACGGTGGAGGAGTTAAGCCGATTTCGTTCCGCCGGGGAGCAGAACCAAATCGTGAAGGGGTTGGCGCAGGGGGGGGTGGACGTGGTGGTGGGCACGCACCGCCTGCTTTCCCCGGACGTGGAATTCAAGGATTTGGGCCTGGTGGTGATTGACGAGGAGCAGCGATTCGGGGTGAAGCAAAAAGAGCGTTACAAGGAACGGTTCAGGAGCGTGGATGTGCTGACGCTGTCCGCGACGCCGATCCCGCGCACACTGTATTTGGCGATGCTGGGGGCGCGGGATCTGAGCCAAATCGAGACCCCCCCACCCGGACGACATCCGATTGAGACGGTGGTGGCGGATTATGACGAGCGTTTGATCCGGGAGTGGATCCGGCGGGAATTGGAACGGGGCGGTCAAGTCTACTATCTGCACAACCGGGTGGCAGCCCTGCCGATTTTGGCAAAAAAAGTGAAGGAGCTGGTGCCGGGGGCCAGGATGGAGATCGCCCATGGTCAGATGGGGGAAACGGAGCTGGAGGAGGCGATGGGGAGGTTTGTCCGGGGTCGGGCGGACGTCTTGATGTGCACGACGATTGTGGAGAGCGGTCTGGATATCCCGAACGCCAACACGATTATCCTGGACCGGGCCGACCGCTTTGGGTTGGCGGACCTGTACCAGTTGCGCGGGCGGGTGGGGCGGGCGCAAAACCGCGCTTATGCGTTGCTGTTGGTGCCGAGGGAGCGGCGCCGGGGCGAAGCGGGAGAAAGGGTGGAAGCGCTGCAAATGCATGGGGGGTTGGGGGCGGGGTACCGGATTGCGATGCGGGATCTGGAGATCCGCGGGGCGGGAAATTTATTGGGAACCGAGCAGAGCGGCCACGTGGCGGTGATCGGCTTCGAGTTGTACTGCCGCCTGTTGCGGGCGGCGGTGAGCCGGATGAAAAAAGGGGAGTGGCGGCCCCCTCCGCCGGTGCAGCTGCGGTTGGATTTTCTGACGTTGCGGGCGGCCGAGGCGGGTGACGGGGTGGCGGGTGCCTACGTCCCCGCGGGATACATTCCTGAAGTGAGCCAGCGGATTGAGGCGTATCGGCAGGTGGCCGAGGCGGGCAAGTTTGAGGAGCTGGCGGAGGTGGAAAAGGTCTGGCGGGACCGGTACGGGCCTTGGCCGGTGGAGGCGGGGCTGCTTTTGGGATACCACCGGGTCCGGGTGGCGGCGGGCATCACGGGCGTGACCCGGCTGGAAACGGACGGGGATAAAATTCGAGCCTGGAAGGGGTTGGAGCTGGAAATGGTGGGGACGAAGCTGCCTCGTTTGACCGGCCAGACGGCTCCCGATAAGCTCCAGCAACTTGAAGGATGGCTGAGATGAGAACCCTACCTGCCGGCGTGGCGCTCCTTCTTCTCCTGGCCTGGTCCGTCCCCCAGGCGGGGGCTGAAGCGGCGGCTCCTTCCATCAACAATGGGGTGGCGGCGGTGGTCAACAATGAGGCGATCACCCTGATTGAGGTCCTGCGACAGACTTCCATGGAGGAGGACGACCTGAAAGCGCAGATGCAGGCAGGCCGGATCACCGACGAAGAGCGCAAACAAAGAATCCGGCAAAGGCGCAAAACGGTCCTCGATTCCCTGATCGAGACTCAGTTGATCCTGCAGGAGTACAAAACCAAGGGCTACAGCTTTCCCGACTACTTCTTTGACCGGGAGGAGCGACAGCGCATTCGCGACCAATTTGGCGGGGATCGGCAGGCGTTGGTTAAAACCCTGGAAGAGCGGGGAGTTACCTACGCGGAGTGGCGCAAAAACGTGCGGGATACTTTTATCGTCCAGCAAATGCGGCTGATTAACGCCAAACGATTCATCACCATCTCCCCGCACATGATCGAGGCCTATTATCAGGAGCACGTGCGCGACTTTCTGCAACCCGACCGCGTCAAATTGCGGATGATTTATGTCGCACCCGGGAGCAGTCCCAACGCCGAGGCCACCGCTCGGGAGGCGCTGGGGGCTGTGGAACAAGGGGTGGATTTTTCGTCTCTGGCCCAACGGTATTCGGATTACAACAAAACGGGGGGCGGCCTGTTTCAGGACAATAATGGTTGGGCGGAACGCGAGGCCTTGCGGACGGAATTGGCTGAAGTGGCCTTCAAGTTGAGGCCCGGTCAGTCCAGTGGGATTATCACCTTGCCCACGGCCGACGGACAGACCGCCTGTTACATCCTCCATGTCGAGGAGGTGAAAAAGGCCACGGTAACCCCGCTGGCCAGCATTCGGGACGCCATCGAAAGCACCCTGGTGGCCAAGGAAAACGAAAAAGTCCAGCAGGAGTGGATCGATCGATTGCGGCGGGGTGCCTATATCGAAAGATTTTTGTGAGTCGTCGCCCGGTGGTTGGTCTCACCCTCGGGGATCCTGCCGGGATTGGTCCGGAACTAGCCGCAAGGGTGGTGCGGCGGATGGGGCGGACGATCCCGCTGAAAGTGCTTGGGACCAAGCGGCGGGCACGGCCCGGCGTCCCGACCGTGGCGGGAGCCAGGCAGGCGCGGCACGCGCTAGAGGAAAGTGTCCGTCTCTTGCAATCCGGTGAAATTCAAGCGGTGGTGAATGGACCGGTTTCCAAGGAATGGCTAGCGAAAGCCGGATTTCCTTTTCCGGGTCAGACGGAGTTCTATGCGCGCCGTTTTGGGAAAACCCGTGATGGGGTGACGATGTGTATGGTCGGGCCGCGACTGCGGGTGGCGCTGGCCTCCACCCATCTTTCCCTGAAACGGGCGTTGGCCGGGCTGAAAACCGCGGCGATTGTCCGGTCGGGCCTGCACCTGGCGGCGTTGTTGCAGGCCTTGGGGATCCGGAAACCGAGGATCGCGGTTTGCGGTCTCAATCCGCATGGGGGGGAAGGCGGCCGGTTCGGAAAAGAGGAGTCAACGGTGGTGGCTCCCGCGATTCGGCGTTTGCGGAGCCGCCGGAGCCTGGTGGTGGCCGGTCCCGAACCCGCCGACACGGTGTTCCGGCGGGCCGCCGCCGGGGAATTTGACGGGGTGGTGGCTCTCTACCATGACCAGGGGCTGATTCCCGCCAAGCTACTGGATTTTGACCGAACGGTGAATGTGACGATGGGCCTGCCCGTGGTGCGGTGTTCTCCAGACCACGGGACGGCTTTTGCGATTGCCGGCAAAGGGAAGGCCCGACCCGGCAGCATGATGGCGGCAGTGCGCTTGGCTGACCGACTGGTGAGGAGGCGGATGTGAGCACGATGCTCCGGGGGGCGGTGGCGGAACTGCAGGCGGCGTTGCCCGCAGAGGGCCTCTTTCGAGGGAAAAGCTGGCGGTGGTCGGACACCCCGCTGCGCTTGGACTTTGCGGAGGTTAAGTTTCTTGAAGCGTTGGGCAAAAAATTAGCCGCGTTTTTGCGAGCGGCCAACCGGCTCTATCAAGCCAGTGCGGCTGGCGAGGCGCCGGCCTTGGTGGCGGATTGGCTGGATCAGGGGAAGCCGCGGGAAGTGGTTCGGCTTGGCCGGGAGGAGCATCTGAGGAGCGCGCTTCCCCGGGTACTGCGACCGGACCTGTTGCGGACGGAGGAGGGCTGGGCGTTGACGGAAATTGATGCGGTGCCCGGAGGCGTGGGCCTGACGGGATGGATGCAGGAAAATTACGGCAAGCTGGGCCACCGGGTGCTCGGAGGAGGCAATGGGCTCAGGGAATTGGCGGCCAAGGTGTTGGGACCGGCAGGCGAGGTGGTGATTGCCAGGGAGGCAGAGGACTATCGGCCGGAATGGCAGTGGTTGGTGGGGAAGGAGCGGGTCAAACCCGCGGAGGGTTATCGGTGCGGCGATCGGGTCGTTTACCGCTTTTTTGAAATGTTTGACTGGATGGGGTTGGAAGGAATCCGTTCCAGCTGGGGTCCGGATATTTCCATGGAGGCCCCGCCCAAGGCATTTTTGGAGGAGAAGCTTTGGTGGGCGCTGTTTTGGATGAAGCCGCTGGAGGACTGGTGGAGAAAGGAGTTGGGGGAGGGATATTTCCGGGATTTACGTGCGTTGGTGCCGCGGGCCTGGCCGCTGCGGCCCGTGGATTTGCCGCCGGAGGGAGTTCTGCCGGAGTTGGAGATTCACCGCTGGCAGGACCTGGAAAATTTCAGCCAACGGGCGCGGGATCTGGTGATCAAGGTGAGCGGGTTTTCGCCGCGGGCGTGGGGCTCGCGCGGAGTGACCGTGGGCACCGATCAACCCAAAGAGCAATGGGTGCCGGCCTTGCGGCAGGCTTTGGGGGAGTGGCCCACGCAGCCCCACCTTCTGCAGCGCTTCGCCCGGTTGGGCACGGTGGCTCATGCGGTGTGGAATGAGCGGACCGGTGAAAATGAAGAGGGTCGGTGGCGCCTGCGGTTATGCCCATACTACCTGGTGACGGGAGAGAAGGTGGAACTCAAGGGAGCCTTGGCCACCCTGTGTCCGGTGGACAAGAAGCTAATCCACGGAATGGAGGATGCGGTGTTAGTGCCGGTTTCCGGTGACAGCGGAGCGGCAAAATAGGATTTGCGGAGGGGGCAGCCAGGGCAGGCCGGAGGAGGGGGCTACTTCCGTTCGCGGTGGACGGTGTAGCGGCGCAGAAAGGGATTAAACTTTTTCAGCTCAATTCGCTCCTTTTGGAGTTTCTTGTTCTTGGTGCCGAAGTAACGGGACGCGGGCTTGCCTTCGGCCTTGGCTTCCGTGCATTCGAAGATGATCTGTTCGCGCATCGAAGAACCATGCCGAAAGGCACCGGTGGGGTCAAGATTAGCGGAGGTTGGCTCCTCGCTCAGCAAAACGGTTGGGTTTGGCGCTGCCGTGGTGGGGAGGATCCCGGCGGACGGTGTCTTTGGCCGGCCCCAGACTGAGGAAGCCGCGAATCAGAAAAATCTCCACCCAGACATCCGCCTGGGGTTCATAGGCACGATAGGGGGCGAAGTCCCCATAAAGCTGATAAAGGTAATCCTTGTCGTCCTGTGGCCTGGGAAGAAACGCATGGGGAACGGGACAGACTTCTGGATCGTACTCGATGGCGATCCAGCGCCCCTTGTTCCAGCCTTCACCCTCTTTTCTCACCCAACCCCATCCGCAGTAATCCTCCACCAAGGTGCGCTGTCCAATCAGGTACGACCCTGAAGTGTCGCCGTGCCGGGCCGGCGTGTGGGCGGCGGGCAGGGCGGCGCGGCGGACTTTTTCCACGATGGGTTTTCGGATGGTCTCGTCTTCCTCGGGCTCGGGTGTTGCGGCGGTTGGAGCCAGCGTGGACGCGGTAGGGTTGGTGGAGGGTTCCGGAAGGGAGCCCGGATTCCCAGCGGACAGGGTGGGCAGAGGGCGGGGATGAGCGAGGTCCGCCGCCACCAGGATCAAAGCCAAGCCGATCAGTAGGCCCATGAACCGCCCTTGCCTTCCGAAAGTTTCGGCAGGCCCCCGGCGCTGTAATCGGTCTTGCCGACGGCCCCGACCATGGGACGCCCCACGATCATCCGCCAGCGCTGGGAAAACTCCTCGCCAGAGTGGCAGCCGTAGCTGACGCACTTTGCGTCGGGAGTGAAGCTCGAGCCGGAAATATTTTCGAGATCATCCACATGCACCACCTGGGTCTCGATGGCGCCGCCGTCCACGCGGTTGCTGTAATCGAACATCCAGCACTTCTTGTTGGAGTGGCCGTAGTACTCGAGCCGGGCGATGAGGGGCTTTTCCGGGGAACCGTTCCGCTGGAGGAGGGTGAAGAGTTGGTCCTTGTCGTCGAAATAGATGGGGGTCAGGCCGTGGAGGTGGCCGCGCTCCTCAAGGATTTTCAGGTAGTCCTGTTTTTCCTCCAGGCCCCGCCGGATGTAGCCGGGGCGGAAGACCAGCCAAGTGATTTTGTCGTCTGGTCCGAACTCTTTGCGGAGTTCCTTCACGCGCGCCAAGGTCGAATCCACAAAATTTCCCCAGTAGCGATCATGGGTGTTGACCTTGAAGCGCTCGTGGGAACGGAGCGCAGGGCCACCCGAAATCAGGACGATGTCGTAGGCCCAAGACAGCTCGGGGCAAAGGACAATCAGGAGAGCTAAGGCTAGGCGGCGAATCATCCGTATAAGGTAGAATTTGCATTGCGAAGGCTCAAGTGAAGTTGGAAAACGGGTTTTCCCCATTGACCCCAGAGTGCTGAGGGGCAAGGATTTCCGACTCATGCCAAAAAACACCCCCATCACGGTCGCCCGCGGCGACGGTATCGGTCCGGAAATCATGGAAGCCACGCTGGCGATTCTGAAGGGGGGCGGGGCCCGGTTAGATATCGAGGAGATTGAAATCGGTGAAAAAGTTTATCTGCGTGGCAATTCGGCAGGGATCGAACCCTCTGCCTGGGAGTCCCTGCGGCGGACCAAAGTATTTCTCAAGGCCCCCATCACCACGCCGCAAGGCGGAGGGTTTAAATCTCTCAATGTCACCACCCGCAAGGCGTTTGGTCTCTACGCCAACATCCGGCCCTGTCTGAGCTATGACCCTTACATTCGAACCAAGCATCCCAAGATGGATGTGGTGATTGTCCGGGAGAATGAGGAGGACACCTATTCCGGAATCGAACATCGCCGCACCTACGACGTCACCCAGTGCCTCAAGCTGATCTCGCGGCCGGGCTGCGAGAAAATTGTACGCTACGCCTTCGAGTACGCCCGGGCCTACGGCCGCAAAAAAGTGACCTGCTTCACGAAGGACAATATCATGAAAATGACCGACGGTCTTTTTCATAAGGTTTTCGATGAGATTGGGGCGGAGTATGCCGACATCGAAAAAGAGCATTGGATCGTGGATATCGGGGCGGCGAAGTTGGCTGACACGCCCGAGGTGTTTGATGTCATCGTGATGCCCAACCTCTACGGGGATATTCTTTCCGATGTGGCGGCGCAGATCGCGGGGTCGGTCGGCTTGGCCGGCTCGGCCAACATCGGGGACGGTTGCGCCATGTTTGAGGCGATCCACGGATCGGCACCCCGCCGGGCCGGGCAGAATCTAGCCAATCCCTCCGGGCTATTCCTCGGGGCCGTGCAGATGTTGGTGCACATCGGCCAGGCGGATGTGGCTGAAAAAGTGCACAACGCGTGGCTCAAGACCCTTGAAGACGGGGTGCATACCTACGACATCTTCCGCGAGGGTGTTTCCAAGCAGAAGGTGGGCACCAAGGAGTTCGGGCAGGCGGTGGTGGCACGGATCGGACAAAAGCCGGCGAAGCTGAAGTCGGTGGACTATTCCAAGGCGCCGACCCGGCCGTTGACCTCACGTCCTCCCTACCAGCGGGACACCGCCAAGCGGGAGCTGGTGGGGGCGGATATTTTTGTTTTTTGGCCGGCGGGCACGATGGATCAGTTGGCGGCCAAGCTGCAGCCGCTGGCGGCCGACGGGATGAAGTTGGAAATGCTTTCCAACCGTGGGATGAAAGTATGGCCCGGTGGGATGGCGGAAACATTCACCGTCGACGAGACCCGCTGTCGGTTCCAGTTGCCGGAAGACAAGCCAGGGGCCATCAGTCATGAAGCGTTGGAAAAACTGTTGAACCGAATCCAGAAAGCCGGTGTGGAGTGGGTGAAGGTGGAGAACCTTTATAATTTTGACGGTAAGCCGGGCTTTAGCCGAGGGCAGGGGCAGTAGAGGCAGGTGCTGCCGGCCGAAACGGCGCGGCGGTCGTTTACGATTCCGTGGCGGACGAGGAGGACAGGACGCCGAGTTGATCGCGGGCGCCGAGGGATCTGGCCAGGCCGTCTGGATCCTGGCGGCCGCTGAGGGTCTCCCGATATGCCCGCAGGAGGCGGACGGCCTCGTCGGGGGATTCATCTAAAAGTTCGATCCGGAATTTCCGAAGTCCGGCCGCAAGAAGATCAGGGAGATGGGAGACTCCGGACTGCGGGCGGGCATTGAAGACGGTGTTACGGCAACCGACGTCGGCCCTGATGGGATGGGCCTCGCCAACGCGGTCACGAACGGTGATCCGGTGGTGATCGCAGGGGCGGCCGCAAGTGAGGTGGTCTTTTCCTTGGGAAAGGAAGGCGGCGAAGACGCAGTGCTCCATATGAAACATCGGGATGTGCTGGTGGAGGGTGAGTTCAAACCACTCCGACGGGGCAGAGCGGAGGAGTTCGAGAATCTGGCTGATATCGAGGTCGTAGCTGGGGGTGAGGGTGTGGAGCCCTTCGGAAATAAACAGGTTGGCAGAGAGTGGGTTGGCGACGTTGAGGGAGAAGTCGCCCATCATGGGCAACCGGAGGGCGCGAAAATGATCTAGGCCCCCCAGGTTGCGGATGAGGACGCCATCAGGCTTGGCATTTTCGATCAGGCGGAAAAAGCCGGTTTCACCGGCTTTTTGAATTCTCGGGGTAGCAAGGTAGACGGGAACTTTGGACTTTTGACGGATGGCCTCAACGGTGGGGCCAAAACGACGGAGATCCTCGAAGTCGAGGACCAGGAGGTCGGGAGACTCCTTGAGGAGTGCCTCGGCTTGGGCGGGGTCACGGCAAAGAACGGATAGTTTCCATTTCCCAGCCAGAGCTGTCCGCTTGGCGGTAATTGGGGCAAGTAGCGTGGGTAGGACAGGCCCAGAGGATCGTCCTACGTTCATGGGAAGGCGGGACGATTGCGGTGTGGTCGAGAGTCGCAAGACAAGGTCGCGACGGAGACGATTGAGTTCCGAGACGGGCAGGATGACGGGATCGGGTAGAGCTAGGGTCAATTCGCCGAGATGGAAGGGGGTGCCGCCCAAGCGGCCCAACTGTTGCCGCAAGGATTCCTCCGTCAGGGGTCGGTTCTTGGCCGGCGCGAGCGGGATCGATGAGCGGATTTCTTCCTGCTGAGATCCGGTCTTGGCCTGGATGAGGAGTGGTTGGCCGACCCGTCCAGACACACCAAGATTGAGGGCCTTGGTGGTGGCGGGTGTTTCCTTGGCTCGTTCAGATTTCAGCTGCCGCTCCAACTGGGGATCGCGGGTTTTCCAGACCCGATCGCCGGGTTGGGCCGTATCGGCGGGCATGGAGCCCCGGCGAAAAAGGAGCCGGTTTTTGTCTACCCCGAAAAGAAATCCGCCGGGCTCGTTTTCGGTGTCGGTTCCCCGGTCGATCACCACCCCGTCGCCGGGGCGAAGGGCAACCAGCGGGGTTTCCAATTCCACCCAGTCGGGCCCCGTGCGGGCGATCCGGCCGGCGAGGGGGCCTCGCTTCTTGCCAAACCGGGCGTGAACCAGTTGCTGGTGATCCACTCCATGGAACCAGCCGGAGAAGAGGCCCCGGCTAAAGGTCATCTCGAGCCGGTACTTATCTTCCGCAGAAGCGGGCGCGGGTTGATTGGCCAAAGCGCGGTCGAGGGCCTGGCGATAAACAGAAGTCACGGCAGTGATGTAGTCGGGCGACTTCAGTCGGCCTTCGATTTTGAAAGAGCGGAGGCCGAGCCGGATGAGTTCAGGGATCTCATCGACGGCGGCCAGATCCTGGGGGGAGAGGAGATAGGAGCGATCGCCGAGGTCGCGGGTCAGGCCGTCGACTTCGAGCGAGTAGGGGAGCCGACAGGCTTGAGCGCACTCACCCCGATTGGCGCTGCGGCGACCGAGGACCTCGCTGGTGAGGCACTGACCGGAGTAGGCCACGCAGAGGGCGCCGTGGACAAAGACCTCCAAGGGAAGGCCGGCGGGGTCGGTGGCGGCGGGGAACTTGGCCAATTCGCGGAGGGAGAGTTCCCGGGCAAGGACGGCCAGGTGAAGGCCTTGCCGCCGTGCGAAGGCAACGCCTTCCGGCGAGGTCAGGGTCATCTGGGTAGAGGCGTGCAGTTCGATTTCCGGGCAGACGGCTTTGGCCAGGTGAACCAGTCCGAGATCTTGGATAATCAGGGCATCCACCCGGGCGGTGGAGGCGAGGTGGAAGAGTCGTTCGGCCTCGGGCAACTCCGAAGGGAAGATCAGAACATTCATGGTGAGGTAGCCGCGGCGGCCCCGGGCGTGAAGGTAGTCCATGACCTTGGGGAGATCCTGCTCGGTAAAGTTTTCGGCACGAAGCCGGGCATTGAAGGCGGGGAGCCCGAAATAAACGGCGTCCGCTCCTGCGGTCACGGCCGCCCGGAGGCAATCCCAGTCGCCCGCGGGGGCAAGGAGTAGGGGTTTCCCCGAAGACATCGTCCTTTTCTAGCACAGGACCCTCGCTTGGCCTTGAATCAAAATGTCGCTACCCTGCATGAATGATACGGAAGCCAGCGTGGCTGCGGGCAAAGATTCCGGGCGGGCCGGAGTACCTCAAGGTGCGCAACCTGGTTCAGGAAAACCGCCTGCACACGGTCTGCGAAAGCGCCCACTGTCCGAATCTGGGGGAATGCTGGAGCCGGGGGACGGCCACGATCATGATTCTGGGGGATACTTGCACCCGTTCCTGCCGGTTCTGCGCCATTGCCACAGGCAAGCCGGGTGAAGTGGATTGGGGGGAGCCGGCCCGGGTGGCGGACGCCGTGCGGATCATGGGCCTGAAACACGCGGTGATCACCTCGGTGGCCCGGGATGATCTGCAAGATGGTGGGGCGGAGATTTGGGCGCGGACCGTGCGGGCGGTTCGGAATGTGAACCCAGAAACGCACATTGAGGTGCTGATTCCGGATTTCAAGGGCAGGGAGGAGAGCCTGAATGCCGTGCTGGATGCTGATCCGGACATCCTGAATCACAACATGGAGACGGTGAAACGGTTGCAGAAGCCGGTGCGAGTGCAGGCGAGGTATGACCGGAGCCGGGAGGTGCTGCGCCGGGCCAAAGCACGGGGATTTGTCACCAAGACAGGCCTGATGCTGGGGATCGGGGAGCGGGATGAGGAGATTGAGGAGACCTTGCAGGATCTGGCCGAGGAGAAGGTGGATATTTTGACGCTGGGACAGTATTTGCGGCCGACGCAGAAGCATCTGCCGATCGACCGGTGGGTGACGCCGGAGGAGTTTGTCCGTTGGAAAGAAAGGGCCCTGGGTTTGGGTTTTGGGGTGTGTGAGAGCGGGCCGCTGGTGAGAAGCTCATACCATGCGGATGAGCAGTCCGCCCGCTATACAAGCGCAGATGCGACAACCGCCCGCAGAGGGGTTTGACCAGAGTTAAGATTCAGAAGGCGCGGGAGGGGGCTAGAAGTCCGGTTGAACAGAGCCCAACGAAGGGCAGTCTAAATTTGCATGAAGAGGATGCCCCAAATTCTAACCAGCCTTGGGATCCTGCTGCTCGTCGGCGGTTGGTGGGTGGGGTATCGTGGGGATATGGCCATGGCAAAAAAAATCGAGCGAAAAAGCGTGGAGGTGCGGTTGCTTGACGAAAGCGCAAATCCAAATGCGGGCAGCGCAAAAAACGCACCCGGATTTGTAGTGCCGGCGGTGGAGAGGTCGGACAAGGAGTGGGCGAACCGGCTGACAATGGAACAGCTGCGGATCGGGAGAGCCCACGGCACGGAGCGGGCGTTTTGCGGGGTCTTTCACGACACCAAGAAAAACGGGGTCTACTTCTGTGCCGGGTGCGGGCTGCCGTTGTTCAAGTCGGACCACAAGTTTGATT
>Ga0194129_10002609_pt1 | contig 26809 bp, 24 predicted proteins | sample TA2KigCa35mmetaG_FD_150862 | JGI IMG/M metagenome (GOLD analysis project Ga0194129, IMG submission 150862) | Freshwater microbial communities from Lake Tanganyika, Tanzania - TA2015038 Kigoma Deep Cast 35m | ecosystem: Environmental > Aquatic > Freshwater > Lake | place: Tanzania: Lake...
CCGAGGGTTAGGCAGAATATACCCAAGTTGGCGCCCCGAGTCGGCGAAACGCGAGGTTCGGTGTGCAGATCGAGTTCTTCGGTGCGGCGGGCGAGGTTACCGGGTCTTGTCATATTGTGCGGGTCGGTGGCCGGACCTTGTTGCTTGACTGCGGCATGGTGCAGGGTGGACGTGATGCACCGCGTCGCAACCTGCAGCCGTTTCCTTTTGACCCGGCGCGTATCGATGCGGTCGTCCTGAGCCATGCGCACATCGATCACTGTGGGCGATTGCCGTTATTGGTGAAGCGCGGCTTTCGCGGGCCGATCTACACCAACGCTGCTTGCCGCGATCTGCTGCCACTGCTGTTGCATGACACCGCCGATCTTGCCGAGCGTGAGGTGCAGCGTCGCGCGCGTCATGGCGGAATGCCACCGGAAGAACCCCTGTTCACCGCCGATGATGTCGAGCGCACGCTCAAGCTGCTGCGCACCGTGCGTTATGACACGCACTATGCGCCGCTACCCGGTATTTCTTTGCGCGTACGCGATGCCGGGCATATTCTGGGCTCGAGCAGCGTTGAGCTGGAGTGCAGCGAAGCCGGCATCAGCCGACGACTGGTGTTCAGTGGTGATCTCGGCCAATACGACTCACCGATCCTGCTCGATGCCCATCGTTTCGAAGCGGCGGATCTCGTGCTGATGGAGAGCACCTACGGCGATCGTCTGCATCGCAGTCGAGCCGACACGCTTGCCGAAATCGGTGAGGTGATTCGTGCGACAGACCAAGATGGTGGCAATATTCTCGTGCCGGCCTTCGCCGTCGGTCGCAGTCAGGAAATTCTTTATCTGCTCGGTCAACACTTCGAGGAGTGGGGTCTGCGGGACTGGCAGATTTTTCTGGATAGTCCTATGGCCATCGAGGCGAGCAAGATTTACTGGGCACACAGCGATCGCTACGACGAAGAGGCGCGACACTTGCGCGCGAGCTTCGAGTCGATGCCGATGCTGCCAAATCTCACTTTGAGTCGCACGGCGCTGCAATCGCGCGCGATCAACAGCGTGCGCTCGCACGCCCTAATCATTGCCGGCAGCGGCATGTGCAACGGCGGTCGCATCCTGCATCACTTCCTGCACAACCTCGAGCGTCCGGAATGTCATGTGATGATCACCGGATTTCAGGCCCCTGGCACCCTCGGTCGCGCGCTCGTCGATGGCGAACCACATGTGCACATCCACGGCCAACCCATCCGCCCCGTGGCCAAAGTGCACACCGTCGGCGGCCTGTCGGCCCATGGTGATCAAGCCGACTTGCTGCGATGGTACGGTTCGTTTGCCGACCGCCCGCCTGTCTGCCTGGTGCACGGCGAGTGGCAGGCCGCGCACACCCTCAAGCAAAAAATTAAGGCCTTGGGCGCCAAAGTTCATTTGCCGCGACCGGGTGCGCGGCTCGATCTCGCCAGCATGACGCTGTCGAACTGAAAGATGTGAATATTGATCATGAATGTCGGAACAGGAGCCATCGCAATGAGTCGAGAAAAGCAGATGAGTGATCGACGCCAATTTCTTTGTTTGCTGCCGATGGTTGCTGCGGTCGTGCTGCTGGTGAGCACCGCAGTGCCGTCGTTCGCTGCCGAAAAGAAATCCGCCCCCCTCGTATTGGTAGTCGGAGCGACAGGTGGCACCGGCCGCGAGGTCGTGAAGCAAGCGCTCGCGCGTGGTCTGCGGGTGCGCGCGTTGGTACGCGATGAAGCCAAGGCGCGTGTACAGCTTGGCGATGCCGTGCAGTACGTGGTCGGCGATGTACGCACCGGTGCGGGTTTCGAGTCGGCAGTGAAGGGGGCCAACTATGTGGTCTCGGCGCTCGGTTCGAATGTTCGCAACGACCCGGAGAACACACCCGAGCGCGTCGATTACGGGGGTGTGAAAGCACTCGCCGAGGCTTCGGCGTCATCAAAGGTCAAACATTTCGTGCTGGTGTCGTCGATGGGTGCAACGCACACCGATCACCCCCTCAATCGCATGTTTGGCAACATTCTGGTTTGGAAGAAAAAAGGCGAGGACGCGCTGCGATCCTCGGGCGTGCCGTACACCATCGTCCGTCCCGGCGGGCTGCTGGATGCACCCGGTGGTGCTGCGGGCGTCAAAGTTTTTCAGGGTGACGATTTGCGTAATCAAGGTCGTATCCCGCGCGCCGACGTGGCGACGGTTTGTCTCGAGGCGCTCGGCGACCCGGCTGCACGCAGCAAGACGTTCGAGCTGATTAGTGACAGCACGGGAACTCGTACCGATTTCGCCGTGATGTTTGCAGGACTTGCGGCCGATGCGCGCTGAGACGACTGCGCTGCAGCGCTTGCTGGTGCGTTTCTCACGAGTCGAGCCGCGCGAGACGGCAGCCGTGGTCGCGGCGTTTTGTCTATTTTTCTTTGTACTTGGCAGCTACTTTGCCGTACGCCCAGTGCGCGAGACGGTGGCGACGCTGCTGGGACGCGATCGGGTCGCCGATCTTTGGCTTTACACTGCGCTGTTTTCGATCGCGATCGTGCCCCTTTGGGGCTGGCTCGTGGCCCGACTGCGACGCAGCTTGTTGCTGCCCATGCTCTATGGAGTGGTCGCCGTGATCCTTGCCTTCATCGGTTCGTCGATACAGGTTGACGAATCGAACCTGCAGGTTGGCACGTTTTTCTATGTCTGGATCAGCGTCATCAATCTGATGCTGGTGTCGGTGTTCTGGAGCTTTCTGCTCGAGATGTTCTCCGCCGAGCAGTCGAAAAGACTGTTCGGTTTCATCGCGGCAGGCGGTACCTTCGGTGCACTGGTCGGCCCACTCACCGCTCGTCTCTTGGTCGATTCGATCGGCAACTCCGGTGTGCTTTATTTGGGTACCGCAGGCTTTCTCGGCGCGATCGTTTGTCAGCGCGTGCTGATCGGCATCTGGAATCGCAAGCGCGAGGCGGACGCCGCCGCAGCCGTTGATGCAGGCAAAGAAATCAAAAGCGACGATTCGGGTCTCGGCGGCAATCCGGTTGCCGGTATTTTCATCGTGCTGCGTTCGCCTTATTTGCTCGGCATCGCCTCGTTCGTGGTGCTCTTGTCGGCCGTCAACACTTTTCTTTATTTTGAGCAGCTGCGCATCGTCAGTGAAACTTTCGAGGACACGACTCGTCGTACTGAGGTATTCGCGAATATCGATTTCATCGTGCAGTCGCTGACCATTTTTTCGCAGATTTTTCTGACCGGTCGCATTGCATCGCGGCTCGGCGTGCGAACGCTGCTGACTTTCGTGCCGGTGATCATGTTTTTCGGTTTTCTGCTCCTCTCCATGGTCAACGTCTTTGGCATGATCGCTGCGCTGCTTATCTTGCGTCGCTGGGGTGAGTACGCCTTCATCAGGCCGGGTCGCGAAATGCTTTGGGGCTCGCTCGATACCGAATCCAAATACAAAGCCAAAAGTTTCGTCGACGTGCCGGTGTATCGCGCCGCCGATTATGTGGGGGCGCAAGCCAAGAGCGCACTCGATGCAGTAGGCGCCTCGCCGGCCGGAGCCGCGCTGGTCGGTGCGGCGCTCGCTGCCGCTTGGGCTGTCAATGGTTGGAGTCTGGGTCGCAAACACGATGGTACGAGCGAGCGAGAGGCTCGCCAATGAAGCGAGCATCTTCCAAATCATTGTTCTTTTCACCAGCGGGCTGGGTGTCAGCAGTATGCGTGCTTGTCGCCAGCGCATTTCTTTCGTCTGCTGTGCCGGCCGCGGAAAGTGTCACCGCAGGCCAAGAGCGAGCGGCCGCCGAGTATCTCGCTGCGGTGGCGGCGGGTGATGCGCAGGCGGTTGCTTTTGCCATCCATCCGACCGAGCTCGATCGGCTACGCATCATGACCGTGCAAAAACTGCGCGAAGAAGCGGCACGCGGCGAATCGGCAATGCGCATGCGTCTGTTTGGCGATGCGATGCCGCTGGGGGAAATCGAGCGATTGACCAGCGTCAATCTTTTCCGCAGTCTCGCGCGACGACTGAATGTGCGTAGTCGCGTCTATGAAAAGCTCGAGGGACTGACGGCGGTGCGTGACGGCAACCAGTTGCACGTGATCGTCAAAGGCAGGCAACCGCGCGAGCGCGGGCGGGTCGAGGTCGTCGAGCTCGTCACGCTGCTTCCCTACGGCAAAGAATGGAAGGCTGCCATCGCACCGGAGCTCGAAGCGCAGATTGACGATCTCATGAGCGGGCGTATGCGCGGCACGAACACCCCAAGCAGTGGTTCGGCAGTGAGCGGGAGCGGGACGCCGGACAGTTCGGCAGGTGGCGGCAGTTCCGTTGGCGGCGGTGGTTCGGCAGGCGGCGGCGCGGGAACGACCAGCGCAGCGGCTCCGTCGGCAACTTCACGTAATACACCCGAAATTTTCGCTTTGCTCGAACAGGCCGAAAAAGCCCTCGTCGATGGCAAGTGCGATCGCTATTACCGCGACTATCTCAGTCCGGAGCTGCGACGCAGCTTGTCATCACGTACCCTCGATTCTTTGGTGAGCGGCTGCAACCGCAGTATCGCGAGCCGCGAGCTGCTGATCGCAGCGCTGCGTATCGTGCGTCGTACAGCGCCCGCTTTCGAGTCGGGCGGGAACCGGGCCGTGTACGATGTCGAAGGTCAGGGCCTGCCCTTTGATCGTTACGCTCTCGAGCGCATCGACGGGCGTTGGTATATCGCAGAGTGACTCTGTCTTGATCTGATTTCCTTGAGTCTCTGCTCGAGCACTTTATTTTTGAATGACAATTTTCTGGGAACTTTAAATGCGCAGATATAATGTTATTACTTCCTCCGAAATCGGAACATTCATCATTAACAAAAAAGATGTGGGAGTCGGTTGGCAACTCTCCGAGTACGGCTATTACGACCCTTGAGAGCTGAACGCAGTTCGGTCCATGATGCAGATTTTGCGTTCGTACCGAAAGAGAGACTTGATTGCCTTGGATATCGGCGCGAATGTCGGCGTGCACTCCGTATTGCTGGCTGATCTGGTGGGAGCGAATGGCAAGGTCTTGGCCTTCGAGCCACAGCGCATCATTTATTACATGTTAGCCGGGAACGTTGCGATCAACTCGAAAAGCAATGTTTATTGCTACCACAATGCGGTGGCTGAAGCTCGGCAGTCCCTGCAGATTCCCAGTTTCGATTGCGGCAAGAGCATGAGTTTCGGTAGTGTGGAATTTGGCGGCGTACAGACGGAATGGATTGGCCAGCATCCTGCCGCAACTTCCACTGACGCAGTAGAGGCGATTGCCATCGACTATTTGGGACTGGAAATCGCGGATTTCATCAAGATAGATGTCGAAGGGATGGAGCTGCGCGCTCTGGCCGGTGCGCAAGATACGATTGACCGCTGTAGGCCGATAGTTCTGGTGGAATACTTAAAGAGTGATTCAGCTCAAATAATCGCTTGGTTTAAAGCCAGAGACTTCAGGATTTATTCTGGAGTGGGCGACAACTATATTTGCTTGCCTGCCGAAATGGGTATAACGATTGATGATCTTTCGGAAGTGAATTGATGCAGGAAAAGTCGGCGGCTAGGAAGTTCTGTACCGAACACTGAAGAGTCTCCGCCGCGGTGTACGATCGAATGCTCGGCGACATCGTCAGGACACAGAGTTCAGGAGGCATCGATATGACTCAAGGAAATTGCGTGGCAACGCGCGGCACGGCGATCAAACTCTTGCGAGCGGTTTTTGCGGCATCGCTGCTCGGCCTGCTGGCTGCCTGCGGGGTTTCGCCGCAGAAAGTCACGGTACCTGTGGTGTCTAGCGTCGATCTGCCGCGGTTCATGGGTCCGTGGTATGTCATCGGCGTCATTCCGACCTTCATCGAAAAAGACATCTACAACGCGATCGAGTCCTATGAGCTCGCGCCCGACGGCACGATCAAAACGACCTTCACCTTCAACAAGGGTGCCTTCGACGGGCCGGCCAAGCGCATGGAACCGAAGGGTTTCGTGATTCCCGACACCAACAACGCCATCTGGGGCATGCAGTTCATCTGGCCGGTGAAGGCCGAGTACGTCATTTCGCACGTCGATGCCAACTACACCGAGACCATCATCGCGCGCAGCGCTCGCGATTACGTGTGGATCATGGCGCGCACGCCGATCATCGACGACGCGCGCTACGCGGAACTCGTCAAAAAAGTGACCGACATGGGGTACGACATCCGCAAGCTGGTGAAGGTGCCGCAGCGCGCGAGCGCGCCGACCGCACCCCCTGCGGCATCGGCAGCGGCTGCAGCCTCACCGCCCATGCCTTCGCCCGAGCGCGTCGCCGAAATCCTCGCCTCGGTACCGGCGGTGAAGCCCGCCGAGCTCAAGGCGAGGCTTGGTCAGGCGGGCGCAAGGCCCGTGGTGCTCGATGTGCGACGCGCCGAGGAGTTCGCCGCGGGCCATGTCGACGGGGCGATCAACGTCGCCCACACCGCCGTGCTCGCAAGCCCCGCAACCGCCGTTGGCGCTGCCAAGGACGCCGAGATCATCGTCTATTGCGCGAGCGGCCGACGGGCTTCCATGGCGATCGAGGCCCTGCGTAACGCCGGCTACTCCAACCTCAAGCATCTGGACGGCGACTACACGGCCTGGGCCGCTACGCCCTGACCTGCGCGCGGCCGGCCCCGGCGGCAGACTCGCCGGGGGGGTCCATGGTCGGTACACTGCCAAGGTTCTCCTAGGCCCGCCCGTTGGGGGCGGACGGGACGGACTTGGACAGGGACGCCATGGACCGTGATGACCTGCTGAACTCCGCCAAACTCGAGGTTTGGGCGAAGGCCGCCGCCAAGGCGGCACCGGCCGGCGACGCCGCCAAACTGACTTGGAAGACGCCCGAGGGTCTCGAGGTCAAGCCGCTCTATACCGCGGCAGATCTGCAGGGTCTGCAGTACGCCGACACGCTGCCCGGCCTCGCGCCCTTTCTGCGCGGTCCGCAAGCCACCATGTATGCGGTTCGGCCTTGGACCATTCGCCAGTACGCGGGATTCTCGACGGCCGAGGCCTCGAACGCGTTCTACCGCAAGTCACTGGCTGCAGGCGGTCAGGGCGTGTCGGTGGCTTTTGATCTGGCGACCCATCGCGGCTACGACAGCGATCACCCGCGAGTGCGTGGCGATGTCGGCAAAGCCGGCGTGGCGATTGATTCCGTCGAGGACATGAAAATCTTGTTCGACGGTATTCCGCTCGACAAAGTTTCGGTCTCGATGACCATGAACGGTGCGGTGTTGCCTGTGCTCGCGGCCTTTGTCGTTGCCGGCGAGGAGCAGGGCGTTGCTCAGGCGGCTCTCTCCGGCACCATCCAGAACGACATTCTCAAAGAATTCATGGTGCGCAACACCTACATCTATCCACCCGAGCCGTCGATGCGCATCGTCGGCGACATCATCGAGTACACGGCACGCAACATGCCGAAGTTCAACTCGATTTCGATTTCGGGCTATCACATGCAGGAGGCGGGGGCGAATCAGGCACTCGAGCTCGCCTTCACGCTGGCCGATGGCAAAGAGTACGTGAAGACAGCGCTCGCCAAGGGGCTCGATGTCGACGAGTTTGCCGGCCGACTGAGTTTCTTCTGGGCCATCGGCATGAACTTTTATCTCGAGATCGCCAAGATGCGCGCAGCGCGATTGCTGTGGTGGAAGATCATGGCCGGCTTCGGGGCAAAGAATCCGAAGAGCCTGATGTTGCGCACCCACTGTCAGACCTCGGGCTGGAGCCTCACCGAACAAGATCCGTACAACAACATCGTTCGTACCACGATCGAGGCCATGGCGGCCGTTTTTGGCGGCACGCAAAGTTTGCATACCAATTCTTTTGACGAGGCGATCGCGCTGCCGACTGAGTTCAGCGCGCGTATCGCCCGCAATACCCAGCTCATCCTGCAGGAAGAAACGCATATCACTCAGGTTGTCGACCCCTGGGCCGGCAGCTACATGATGGAGAAGCTCACGCAGGAAATGGCCGACAAGGCCTGGGCCATCATCGAAGAAGTCGATGCCATGGGTGGCATGACCCGCGCCGTCGAGAGTGGCTGGGCCAAGCTGCGCATCGAGGCGAGCGCTGCCGAGAAGCAGGCACGCATCGATTCGGGTCGCGATGTCATCATCGGCGTCAATAAATTCAAGCTCGACAAAGAAGAGCCAGTCGAAATTCTGGAAATCGACAACGTGGCGGTACGCGACAACCAGCTCGCGAGGCTGCAGCGCGTGCGCGCGACGCGCGATGCCGCGAGGGTCGGCACGGCCTTGGCCGCGCTGACGGCCGCCGCCAAATCGGGCGAAGGCAATTTGCTCGCACTCGCCGTCGAGGCCATGCGACTGCGGGCGACAGTCGGCGAGGTCAGCGATGCGCTTGAGCAGGTTTGGGGCCGACATCGTGCCAATTCGCAGGAGGTAAGCGGCGTGTACGCGGGAGCCTACGAATCCCAGGAAGACTGGACCAAGCTGCAGGGCGACATCGCAGCGTTCGCCGCGAGCCATGGTCGTCGGCCGCGCGTGATGATCGCCAAGCTTGGCCAAGACGGCCATGACCGCGGTGCCAAAGTGGTAGCCAGTGCTTTCGCTGATCTCGGTTTTGATGTCGACGTCGGGCCGCTGTTCCAGACCCCCGAAGAGTGTGCGCGTCAGGCGATCGAGAACGATGTGCACGCGGTCGGCGTCAGCACGCTCGCCGCCGGCCACAAAACTTTGGTCCCGGAGATCATCCGTTCGCTGCGCGAGCAGGGCTCGGGCGAGATCATCGTCTTCGTGGGTGGCGTGATCCCGCAGCAGGACTACCAGTTCCTGTACGACGCAGGCGTCAAAGGCATCTACGGGCCGGGCACGCCGATTCCCGACAGCGCACGCGACGTACTCAACAATATCAAGCGTGCTTGTGATCTTGCCTGAGCAGGACGACGCGCGATTGATCGATGGCGTGCGCGCTTGCGATCGGCGCGCGCTCGCCAAGGCGATCACCCTGCTCGAGTCGACGCGCAGCGATCACCGCAAGCGCGCCGATGTTTTGCTCGACGCCTTGCTGCCCTTTGCTGGCAAAGCTTTACGCCTCGGTATTTCGGGTGTACCCGGCGTCGGCAAGTCGACGTTCATCGAAGCGCTCGGCATGTTTCTGTTGGCGCGTGGTCACAAGGTCGCCGTTCTCGCTGTCGATCCTTCATCGGGTGTCTCGGGCGGTTCAATCCTCGGGGACAAGACGCGCATGGAGCGTCTTTCAGTTCAGGAGAACGCCTACATTCGACCTAGCCCTTCATCGGGCACGCTCGGTGGCGTCACCGAAAAAACTCGCGAGGCGATGCTGGTTTGTGAAGCTGCGGGATACGACGTGGTGATCGTCGAAACGGTGGGCGTCGGTCAATCCGAGACCACGGTCGCTGGCATGACCGACATGTTCGTATTGCTGCAGTTGCCGAACGCCGGTGACGATTTGCAAGCCATGAAGAAAGGCATCATGGAGCTCGCCGATCTCATCGTCATCAACAAAGCCGATCTCGATCCCGATGCCGCGACGCGAGCCGAGGCGCAAATCACCTCCGCGTTGCGCGTGCTGCGCTTCACCGGGGCGCCGGGTAGCCATGACGAAGACCGCTGGCAAACCCGCGTGATGCGCGGCAGCGCGCTCAAAGCCGATGGACTCGAGGCCTTCTGGTCGCACGTCACCGAGTTCAAGCGTCTGCGCGAACACAGCGGTGAATTCTCTGAACGTCGACGCCAGCAGGCGCTCACCTGGATGTGGGATCAGGTACACGCGCGACTGGTTGCCGATTTTCGCGACAGTGCGGCCGTGCGTGCCGCGCTACCCAAGGCACTCGATGATGTCAGCCAAGGCCGTATAGCGCCTTCATCTGCCGCGCGCCGATTGCTCGATCTCTTCGAAGCCCACTGACCGATTTGCACTCACAGGAAAGCTTGCCATGCACGACATCATTCATCAGCTCGAACAGAAGCGCGCACAAGCGCGACAGGGCGGCGGCGAGAAGCGCGTCGCCGCGCAACACGCCAAAGGCAAGCTGACCGCGCGCGAGCGGGTCGAACTGTTGCTCGATGAGGGTAGCTTCGAAGAATGGGACATGTTCGTCGAGCATCGCTGCAGCGACTTCGGCATGCAGGATCAAAAAATTCCGGGCGACGGTGTGGTGACCGGCTGCGGCTTCATCAACGGCCGTCTCGTATTCGTGTTCAGTCAGGACTTCACGGTATTCGGCGGCTCGCTGTCCGAAGCGCATGCGCAAAAAATCTGCAAGGTCATGGACACCGCCATGAAGGTCGGTGCGCCGGTGATCGGCATCAACGATTCCGGTGGTGCGCGCATTCAGGAGGGCGTGGCGTCGCTCGGTGGCTATGCCGAGGTTTTCCAGCGCAACGTGACGGCTTCGGGTGTCGTGCCGCAGATCAGTCTGATCATGGGTCCTTCGGCAGGTGGTGCGGTTTACAGCCCGGCGCTCACCGATTTCATTTTCATGGTGAAGGACAGCTCCTACATGTTCGTCACCGGACCAGAGGTGGTGAAGACCGTGACTCACGAAGAGGTCACGGCCGAGGATCTCGGCGGTGCAATTACGCACACCACGCGCAGCGGCGTTGCTGATCTCGCGTTCGACAATGACGTCGAGGCGCTCTTGATGCTGCGCCGCTTCTTCAACTATTTGCCGGCAAACAATCGGCAGAAGCCGCCGATGCGCGAGGCTTTCGATCCGCCTGATCGCGACGATTACTCGCTCGATACGCTGGTGCCCGACAACCCGAACAAGCCGTACGACATGAAAGAGCTGATCGGCAAGATCGTCGACGACGGCGAATTCTTTGAACTGCAGCCCGACTACGCAAAGAACATCATCATCGGCTTTGCGCGGCTGGATGGTCAGGTGGTAGGCATTGTTGCCAACCAGCCGCTGGTGCTGGCTGGCTGCCTCGACATCAAGAGCAGCATCAAGGCGGCGCGCTTCGTGCGTTTTTGCGATGCGTTCAGCATTGCAGTCGTGACCTTCGTCGACGTGCCGGGCTTCATGCCGGGCACCTCGCAGGAATATGGCGGCATCATCAAGCATGGCGCCAAGTTGCTCTATGCCTACGCCGAGTGCACGGTACCGAAGATCACGGTCATTACCCGCAAGGCGTATGGCGGTGCCTACGACGTCATGGCCTCGAAGCATCTGCGCGGCGACATCAACTTCGCCTGGCCGAATGCCGAAATCGCCGTCATGGGTGCAAAGGGTGCGGTCGAAATCATTTTCCGTGAAGAGAAGTCTGATCCCGCCAAACTTGCAGCGAGAGAAGCCGAGTACCGGCAGAAGTTCGCCAACCCCTTCATTGCCGGGGCCCGCGGCTACATCGACGACGTCATCATGCCGCACGGTACCCGCCGAAGAGTTTGTCGGGCGCTGACGGTGTTGCGCGACAAGAAAATCGAGGAACCGTGGCGCAAGCACGGCAACATCCCCCTTTGAGCGCGCGTCACGGAGTCTGAAGAATCATGTTCAAAAAAATACTCATCGCCAATCGTGGCGAAATCGCCTGCCGCGTCATCAAGACCGCGCAACGCATGGGCATCAAGACGGTAGCCGTCCATTCGGAAGCCGACAAAGACGCACGCCATGTCGAGCTTGCGGACGAGGCAGTGCTGATCGGGCCTGCGCCGTCGCGCGAGTCTTACCTCGTCGCGGATCGAATCATCGAGGCCTGCAAAAAGACGGGTGCCGAGGCCGTGCATCCGGGCTATGGCTTTCTTTCGGAAAACGCGGAGTTTTCGCGGCGTGTGGAAGAGGCGGGCATCATTTTCATCGGGCCGAAGCACAAGTCGATCGCAGCCATGGGCGACAAGATCGCCTCCAAAGAGCTGGCCGCCAAGGCGAAGGTGAACACCATCCCGGGCTGGAACAAGCCGATCGAGTCGCCGGAGCGTGCCGTCGAGATCGCGCGTGACATTGGCTATCCCGTGATGATCAAGGCGAGCGCCGGTGGCGGCGGCAAGGGCTTGCGCGTCGCCTGGAACGACAAGGACGCGCACGAGGGCTTCGCTTCCTGTCGCAACGAGGCGCGCAACAGCTTCGGTGACGATCGCGTGTTCATCGAGAAGTTCGTCGAAGAGCCGCGTCACATCGAGATTCAGGTGCTCGGCGACGGGCATGGCAACTGCGTATATCTTTGGGAGCGCGAGTGCTCGATTCAACGCCGTCACCAGAAAGTGATCGAAGAGGCGCCGAGCCCCTTCCTCGATGACAAGACGCGCGAGGCCATGGGCGAGCAGGCAGTCGCTCTCGCCAAAGCCGTCGACTATCAAAGTGCGGGCACGGTCGAGTTCGTGGTTGGCAAAGATCGCAGCTTCTATTTCCTCGAGATGAATACTCGTTTGCAGGTGGAGCACCCGGTCACCGAGTGCATCACCGGGCTTGACCTGGTCGAACAGATGATTCGTGTCGCTGCGGGTGAGCGCCTCGCCTTCGGTCAGAGCGATATTCGGCGCAAAGGTTGGGCGATCGAGTGCCGCATCAATGCCGAAGATCCGTTCCGGAACTTCCTGCCCTCGACCGGACGGCTGGTCAAATATCGGCCACCGACGCCGACCATGGAAGCCTCGCAACCGGTTCCCGCCGAAGGCGGTGTTCGGGTCGATACCGGCGTCTACGAGGGCGGCGAAATCCCGATGTTTTACGACTCGATGATCGCCAAGCTCATCACATATGGTGCCGATCGTGAGCAGGCGATCGCCCGTATGCGCGAGGCCTTGAACGGCTTCGTGATACGCGGCATCTCCAGCAACATTCCGTTTCAGGCGGCTTTGCTCGCCCATCCGCGGTTTGTCGCTGGCGACTTCAATACCGGCTTCATCGCCGAGCAATACCCGAAGGGTTTTTCGGCTTCAGCCGTACCGCACGAGGAACCGGGATTTTTGCTTTCTTTGGCAGCGGTCTCGCACCGTCGCTCCCGCGAGCGCGCGGCTCGTCTCACCGGACAATTGCGGCATCGTGAAGTGCGCATTCGCGAGGACTTCGTGATCGTGCTGCGCGATGACACTGGCCGTCGTGACGAGATTCCGGTCACCGTACGACCGGTTGGCTCGATGTTCCATGTGGGCATCGGCGGCCGTACGTACGAAGTCTCGTTCGAAGACAACTTGCGCGACATCGCCGTGCATGGTCACTTCGATGGCAAGGCGTTTTGCGCGCAAATCGAACGCATCGGCCTCGGCTATCGAATTTCACATAACGGCTCGAGTCTGTTTGCCAAAGTATTCTCGCCACTTCAGGCGCAGCTTGAGTCACTGATGCCGTTCAAGGCACCGCCTGATCTGTCGAAAGTACTGCTCTCGCCGATGCCCGGGCTTCTGGTCGATATCTCGGTACAACCCGGGCAGACGGTCCGTGCCGGCGAGCGGCTCGCCGCGATCGAAGCCATGAAGATGGAAAACATTCTCTTTGCCACTCAGGACTGCGTGGTCTCCGAGGTATTGGCCGCCAAGGGCGACAGTCTCGCGGTCGATCAGGTGATCATCAAATTCCAATGAGCGAATCTTCGACAAAAAGACCGTTCCGGGTGCTGGGCATTCAACAAGTGGCCATCGGCGGCCCTGACAAGCAGCGCCTGCGCAAACTTTGGGTCGATATGCTCGGTCTCGACGTCACCGGCAACTTCGTCAGCGAGCGCGAAAATGTCGATGAGGATATTTGCGCCATGGGTCAGGGTGCGATGCGTGTCGAAGTCGATCTCATGCAACCACTAGACCCCGAGAAAAAACCCGCTGTGCACGCCACGCCACTCAATCACATCGGGCTGTGGATCGACGATCTGCCAAAAGCCGTCGAGTGGTTGACCTCGCACGGCGTACGTTTTGCGCCGGGTGGTGTGCGCAAGGGTGCAGCAGGTTACGACATCTGTTTCCTGCATCCCAAGGCGAACGAAGAATTTCCGATCGCTGGCGAAGGCGTACTGGTCGAGCTGGTGCAGGCGCCGCCCGAGGTCATCGCCGCGCTCGGCTAGGTTTTCGGCTTGCGGTGTATGGCGACGATCAGCGTCCCCGGTCCGCCATGTACACCGATGGCTGGGCCCATGTCGGTGAGCGCACAAAATTCCACGCTAGCCGCCGGAAATCTTTGTTCGAGCTCTTGCGCCAACAGCCGACCTTCTTCCAGTTGTCCGCCGTGACCGACGAAGATCCGCAGCGCTTCGCGCTCCCTATCGAAACGACTACGTCGCATTACGAAACCTGCGAATCGGCTGCGCAGGCGATGTGAGCCGATCAGCCCGCCACCCGCGCGAATTCGGCCATCCGGATAGGTGCGCAGAATGACGTTGAGTGAGAGCAGCCGCGCCACTTTGCCGACGATCGCCGGCACACGACCACCGCGCACGGCAAAATCGATATTGCCGAGCAGCGCGAACGTTTGGGTGCGCTCGGCTGCTGTATGGATGGCGGCTGTGACGCCCTGCGGGTTGGCACCTGCGATCGCTGCCTCGGCGGCGGCGACTGCAATGAGCCCCTGCCCGACCGAGGCGTTGCGACTGTCGATCGCAGCGACTGGCTTGCCTTCCGCGCCCACTCTTTGTGCCGCTTTGTTCGCGGCATCCCACGTACCGCTATGCCGCGAGGTTAGATTCACGGACACCACAGCATCGTAATGTGAAGCCAAAAATTCGAACATGCGCCGAAAATCACCCGGCGGCGGTTGCGAGGTTTTGGGGTGCGCCGGATTGCTCACGAGCTCACGGTAGAACTCGCTGGGCGTCATGCTCACCTTGTCGAGATAAGAATGGTTGGCGAAGTGGATACGCACGGGGACCACGTGTATCCCGAGTCGCTCGATGAATTCCTCGGGAATATCCGCGCCCGAGTCCGTGACCACCGCGGTACGTTGCGTCTTGCGGTAGTGCGCTGCGCTTTGCTGCATGCGCATGTCGTCCGCTTTTTGACCACTCACGGTGCCAAAGTTTTCGGCGATCCGGAAGACCGACTCCGGATCGTCGACATGTATGTGAATCTTCGCCTTGCGCTTGCTGCCGCTGACCACCAGGCTCGCACCCATCGTCGAAAGGGTCTCGCGCAGATTTCGCAGGTCGATTTCCTGATCGGCGGAGGCCTTGATCAGACACTCGGTGCAAAAACGATAATCCTGATCGGCCGCCGGTGGGGCGGTACCGGCCATCGACTCGTCGCCGGAATGCACGGGGGTCACGACTTTGCCAAGTTCGCCCGTATCGAGAAATCGGCGCATGCCTTCCAGAACTTCGACGAACCCGAGCGCCCCGGCGTCAACGACGTTTGCTGCGCGCAGTTCCTCGAGTTGTCCGCGTGTGGCCTCAAGCGCCTCGCGCACGCGACTCAATGAATTAGTGAACAAGCTGCGAAAGTCGCTCGAGTGCGGTACCTGTGCTTCGGCAACCAAGGAAAACTCGCGCAGTACGGTGAGGATGGTGCCCTCGCGCGGCTGTGCAAGGGCGTCACGGGCGTAGGTCGCGCCCTTGCGCAGGGCGCTCGCGAACTCGCCGGTCGAGATCCGCGCCAGATGACCTGCCCCATCGCCGAGACCCAACAAAAATTGCGCGAGGATCGCTCCTGAGTTGCCGCGGGCACCGTCGAGTGCAGCATCTGCGGCGCGCACCAGCATGCTGCCTGCGTGCTGCTCCGGCGCACGGTCAAGCGATGCAAGCACGGCAGACAGCGTCAGCGACATATTCGTTCCGGTATCGCCATCGGGGACCGGAAATACATTTATTTTGTTGAGATGATCAGTTTGCTCGAATAGCCTGTAGATGCCGGCACGCAGCACATCGGCCAACTGCAGACCATCGAGCTCGTTAAGTTCGCTCATTGCAGGTTGACCGCGAACGACGAGCTACCGAAGCGCAGGATCACGCCCTCGGCCGTGATGCGCTCGACGGCCAAGCCTTCGCGCGAGCTTTCGCCTTCACGCAATCTTTGACCATTGAGCAGTACGAAACGCGCCTGCGGGTTCGGATCGTAGACGTGCATGTTGAGTTCGGCGAGCGGGATCGTCGTACCGCGAGCAAGCAGATCGTCGCGGCTCGGCGCGCGGGGCAAGGCAGGCACGGCGGGAGGCGCGGCACGCGCGGTCACTGCACGCACAGTCGTCGGTGCAACAGCTGCCGGCGCGATGGTCGCTGGGGCGATGGCCGCTGGGGCGTCGGCGGGTGGCGCAACTGCGGGGGCGTCGGTGCTCGCCGGTGCTGGCGCCGGTGCGGCTGCCGGAACATCTGCCGCTGCAGGCTGCTCCACTCGGGCCACATCGTTACTGGGGCTTTCGCTCCGCAGCAGCGCCCATGCGATCACCAGCAAATTGATGGCCAGCAGCGCCACCAACACCAAGGCCCATATCGGCAGGCGGGTTCGTGCCGGCGCAGTACGTGCCGCGAAGATCACTGGATGATCTTGTCGCAGCCGTGAACTTTCGGATTTTCTCAGCGCATCGAGAATGATCGACATGTCGCGGGTGTTGCCTTGGCAGGCGAAGTTTCCCTGTAGCGTTCAAGTATTGCACGGGCGGGACCCGCCCGGGCATAGTCCCCCGCATCGTGTCACCCATCTGGTCGCCGCTCGCCTTTCATGCACTCCGGCATCGCGAGCCCCCGCGTGACATCGAATTGTATTTCGCCGACCTCGCTGCATTTTCCTCGCTCTTGTCCAGTCCAGCTGACATCGAGTTGCTCTCGAAAGCCGAGCGTGAGCGGGCCGACTCGATGACTGCAGCGGGGGTACGCCGCGATTACGTAGTCTCGAGAATCTTGATGCGCAGCGTGTTGGGCGCTCGACTCGGCGTCCACGGCGGATCGCTGACGTTTGCAGTCAGCGAGCATGGCAAGCCGATGATTTCTTCGGCGGCAGGGCCGCCACCCCTGCATTTCAACCAAAGTCACAGTCACGGTGCGTGGCTGTTGGGGGTCAGTCGCGAGCTCCCGATCGGCGTGGATGTCGAGACGAGGCGAACGGTACCCAATGCGCAACGCTTGGCGGGGCGGGTGTTCACCGATACCGAACGCGCCGAGTTTGCTGCAGCGCAGCTCGCGGCGGCAGATACCGATTCCCCGGATGTGGTTTTCCTGCGTGGCTGGACGCGCAAAGAAGCGGTGCTCAAAGCCGTAGGCAGTGGCTTTGCCGGGAACCCGCGCGAGCTGCAAGTGGGTACTGATCGCGATTTCAAAAGGGTTTCTTTGATAAAACTTCCCGGTCAAGTGGCCAGCGTATGTTCGATGGATCTGCCGATCGAGGGGCAGGCTGCGCTTGCGACCCTGTCGAGCGAGACGGACTTCGCAAGCTGCAAATTCTTTGCCCTTGAATCATGAGTGCTCTTGAACCATGAGCGATCGGCTCATCGATTCTTTGCAATGGTCGAGAGAAGCTATCGCCGCGGGCGAGTGGTGGCGTTTGCTGACTGGACATCTCGTCCATCTCGATCTTGTACACGCCTGTCTAAACGTCGCGGCCCTTCTGTTGTTGTGGCGACTGTTCGGTCGGGTATTTGCGCTGCGCCATCTGCTCGTGATCTTGCTTGTTGCTGTCGCGACAATCAATGCCGGCCTTTGGTCGCTGAGTGATATCGATTGGTATGTAGGTTTATCGGGGCTGCTGCACGCCTGGGCTGCTGCAGCGGTGGTCAGGCTGATCATTGATCGTGATCGCCAATACGGTATTGCATGGTTCGTGGCGGCCTTCGGGCTTGCCAAAATCGTGCAGGAAAACATCTTTGGTCCGCTGCCGTTTTCGACCAATGCTGCGGCAGTCGTCACTGATGCCCATCTTTTCGGTGTGCTTGCCGGCATGGCGATGGGGCTGATGTTGCCCGCTGCACGATTTAGCGCCCGCGTTTGAGCAGGCTCGCACGACCCAAGGCCGCGCCACCGAATTTCTCGCGAATGGCATCGAGTGTGGCATCCAGTTTTTCGTTCTGGACGCGCTCGACATCGACAAAAAGATCTTGCTGCGCGTCATCGACAAAATCTGCAGTGGATACGCCCAGCAGCCGAACTCGCGGCTTGCGCGCCGCTGCCAACCAAACCTCGAACAGCGAGAGGGCGCAGTCCGCAATCACGCGACTCTCACATGTTGGTTTGCTCAAGGTCATCTGCCGGGTGAGCGTGCGAAAGTCATGCAGTCTGATCTTGATGCCGATGCAGTTGGCCTGCAGTTGCTTGGTTCGTAATCGCGCGGCGACCTTGTCAGCAAGGGCTGACAGCTCCGCGCGCATGACGGAACTGTCACTCAAATCTTCGCCGAAGGTGCGCTCGTTGCTGACTGACTTTTCGTCGTGCTCGGCAATGACTTCGCGATCGTCGATACCCGCGGCACGGTCGCGCCACTCCTGCCAGTGTTTGCCGAACAACGGCCGCAGGTGTTCCTCTTCGGCGAGACGCAGCTCGCCGAGAGTACGCAGCCCGGCGGTGACTACCTGCTCGCCTTTCTTGCGACCGAGCCCAGGCAGGCGTTTGATCGGCAGCGGGTCGAGTATTTCGTTGACGCGTTCGGGTGGCACCACGGTCAGCCCATCGGGTTTTTGCAGATCCGAAGCGATTTTCGCGACGAGCTTGTTGGCCGCGACACCGACCGATGCACCAAGGGCGGTGCGCGCGCGGATTTGGCTTTTGATCTCGCTGGCGATCGTGACCGCGTCGCCTTTGAGCGCACGACTTGCCGTGACGTCGAGATAAGCCTCATCGAGCGACAGGCCTTCAACGAGCGGCGTATATTCGCGGAAAATCTCGAATACTTGTGCCGACACTTCGGCATAGCGCGCCATTCGCGGTCTGACGCAGATGGCATCGGGGCAGAGCGCGAGCGCACGACGGATCGGGATGGCCGAACGCACTCCGTATTTGCGCACTTCGTAGCTTGCAGCGGCCACCACGCCTCGTCCGCTCGTGCCGCCGACGATCAGCGGTTTGCCACGCAACTCCGGATTATCACGCTGCTCGACGGAGGCATAGAACGCATCCATGTCGACATGGAGAATGGCGCGGTCTTCGAACATTGCAGCCAGTGACCTGTGTCAGATCGCAAGTACTGCGGCGAGCCCCGTCAGCGTCAGCATCAGAACTGCGCAGAACATGTAGAGGAGTGCCAGTGCACTGAACTTGAACAGGGCAAGCCCGCGCGAGTCGCCATAAAAATTGCGCATCCCGCGCCAGGTGTACCAAAGCAGATAGGTGCAGATGACGAAGCTGATCCATCCGCCGATCGAATCCGGAATGAAGCTGCTGGCGAGAAGATCGACAGTCAGCAGGGCGAAGACCGCGCTATGGTTATGAATCAGGAACAGCACATGCTCGGCGTAAAACCTGCGCGGTCGCCACCAGAACGCCAGCATCAAGAACGCAAATAACGGCAACATCACCCACATGGCTTTGGGCAGGTTGGCGAGAAACGTCTTTGCCAGTTGACCGCTGTCACCTCGCTGCACCTGCAGACAGGCATCGCGCAACTTGTTCTGCACGATATGGCTGAGTGGACCGTGGTACTGCAGCGTTTTGCAGTCTGCGTTGATATTAATTTTGTCTGCACTTTCGGCAGGGCTTTCACTTTGCGGTACGAGTGCCAGCGCCAGAAAAAAGGCGACGCTGAGTACGATGTAGAGCCGAATAGGCGGCAGATAGCTGGCCCGTCGACCCGCAAAGAATTCCGTGGTCAAAAACCCGGGTCTCGAGATCAGCAGCCAGAGAGTGCGCCACAACCGCGAGTCGGCATGCGTGAGACTCTCGGCGGTTTCACCGACGAAATGCCCGAACGTCGGCTGATGCGTATCGCTCTTCTGCCCGCATTGCGCGCAGTAAGGGCCGGTGAGCGCGGCATCGCTGTTTTGGCAGTTCACGCGAGCAGTTCGTTTTGTTCCTGCGCCGGTACGTCACCCCGGAGCCGCGGTTTGCCGTTGGTGCCGAGTTCATGCGGCGCAAAGTCATCGACATGGATGAGATCCATGACCTTGCGATCATAGTTGCGCAGCCAGGCAGCCTCTTCGCTCGAGAGCAGCCCTGAACGCTCGCCCTCGTCGATTTGCCCGGGCAGATCGAGTGCCGTGACACGACCGGTTTTGACACCTTCGACTCGCAGCCGCTTCTCGAGCGTCTCGGCCTGCTCGGCCATCTCGAGAACTTCTTGCAAGAGGCCGAGCGCGTTACCCGCTTCGACTCGGCGATAGACCGGGTAGCAGAGCCGATCGCGTACCTCACCGGGCTGCAGCACGAGCTCTGCGAGCGTACGACCGAGACGATCATCGGGTGCGGAGTACTGCAGGCCGCGCGGGAAGATCAACAAACGCATCGCGCCGCCCAGAAAACGATTGGGAAAATTGCGCAGGAAACCATGCAACTGCTCCTGCGCTTTATAGAGCAGATTGCGACAGGCCCATTCGACGATGGGCAGATCTTCCGGACGACGCCCCTGATTTTCATAATGCTTGAGCACCATCGAGGCCAGATACATGCACGAGAGCACGTCGCCGAGTCGCGCCGAGAGATTTTCTTTTTTCTTGAGATAGCCGCCTAGGCTCAGCATGGCGACATCGACTGCAAACGCAAAGCTCGCCGAGAAACGCACGATATGCTGATAGTAGCGGGCGACAGGTCCATCGACCGGTGCAGCCGTGAAACGGGCGTTGGTGAGTGCCATGATCAAGGAGCGCACGGCATTGCTCAGCGTGAAACCGACATGACCGAGCAGCGCATGGTCGAAGTCGCGCACACCCTGTGCGCGGTCAGGGTTGCGTGCTGCTTCCATTTCTTTGAGAACATAAGGATGACAGCGGATGGCACCTTGACCGAAGATGATCAGGCTGCGGGTGAGGATGTTCGCGCCCTCGACCGTGATCGCCACCGGCACCACCTGATACCCGCGACCGAGATAGTTGCGGGGTCCGAGGCAAATACCCTTGCCGCCGTGAATATCCATCGCGTCATTGGCGATCTGCCGGCTCATCTCGGTGACGTGATACTTGAGCATGGCCGAGGGGACCGATGGCTTTTCGCCGCCGTCGATGGCGCCCGCGGTCACCGAGCGGGCAGCATCCATGGTGTAGGTGAGCCCGACCATGCGTGCGATCACGCTCTCGATACCCTCGAATTTGCCGATCGGCATATTGAACTGACGACGGATGCGCGCGTAGGCACCCGTGGCGAATACCGCCGCTTTGCCACCACCCGTGCCGCTCGAGGGCAAAGAAATGCAGCGACCGACCGAGAGTTGCTCGACCAGCATGCGCCAGCCCTGTCCCGCCATCGCGGGGCCACCGATGATGAAGTCGAGTGGCACGAACACGTTACGACCCTGGATAGGCCCGTTCTGGAACGGCACATTGAGCGGAAAGTGCCGACGGCCAATGGTGATACCCGGTGTTTCCCGCGGGATCAGTGCGCAGGTGATGCCGAGGTCGCTGTTGCCGCCGAGCAGGCGCTCGGGGTCGAACATGCGAAAGGCAAGCCCGATCACGGTGGCGACTGGAGCGAGCGTGATGTAGCGCTTCGAAAAGTCGAGACGCAGACCAATGATTTCGCGCCCTTGCCATTGGCCGCGACAGACGATGCCCGAGTCCGGCAGCGAGGCCGCGTCCGAACCTGCGCGCGGTCCGGTCAATGCAAAGCAGGGAATGTCCTCGCCGCGAGCAAGCCGAGGCAGATAGTGATTTTTTTGATCCTCGGTGCCGTAGTGTTGCAACAGTTCGCCAGGCCCCAGCGAGTTCGGTACCGCCACCGTCGAAGATACGGTTGCACTGCGGGTCGAGAGCTTGGCCAGCACGCAGGAGTGTGCGTAAGCAGAGAATTCGAGCCCGCCATACTTCTTCTGGATGATCATCGCGAAGAAGCCCTTGTGCTTGAGGAAGTCCCAGACCGCGGGCGGCATGTCGCCTCGGCGATGCGTGATGTCGAAATCGTCGATCATTCGACAGAGTTCTTCGCAGGGCCCATCGAGAAAGGCTTGTTCTTCGGCGGTGAGTACCGGTGTTTTGGCACCGAGCAACTTTGACCAGTCGGGCTTGCCGGTGAAGAGTTCACCGTCCCACCACACCGTGCCGGCTTCGAGCGCTTCACGCTCGGTCGATGACATCGAAGGCAGCATGCGTCGGTAGATGCGCATGAAGGGTCGGGTCAGCAGGCGCTGTCGCAAGGGCACGATGTTGAGCAGCGCGAGTACTGCGAACAGCAACCAAAGAAATCCTTTCCAGAGACCTGCGGGTTCGCCGATGGCCGAATAGGCGACCAGCAGCACTCCGAAGGTTGCCGTATAGGCAAGCAGGCTGAGCCGCTTGTACGCGAGGTACAGCAGCGCAACGACGAACAGGATTGCGAAGACGCCGCCCTTGAGCGTCAGTGCCCAGGCAGTCAATGCCAGCAGGGCGAGGGCTACGAGAAAGTGGCTCATGGGTAGAGCCTACTGTCGCCGCGCTCAAGGATAAAGAGCGGCAGGTCCGAAACCTGCCGCCCCGGGTAAATCAGCCGAGCAACTCTTTTACGCCATCGCGCTCTTCGAGCAGCTCCTGATGCGTGGCATCCATGCGCTTGCGGCTGCCTTCGTCGATGGCGAGCCCCTGCACGATTTCGTAATGGCCGCCGCGGCAGACGACCGGATAGGAATAGATCACGCCTTCCGGGATTCCGTAGCTGCCATCCGAGGGGATACCCATCGACACCCAGTCGCCCTGGGTGGAACCGCGGAACCAGTCGCGGATGTGATCGATGGCGGCGGAGCCCGCAGAGGCCGCCGACGAAGCACCGCGGGCCTTGATGATTGCGGCACCGCGCTGCTGCACGGTCGGGATAAAGGTCCTCTCGATCCATTCGGCATCGACGAGCGAGCGCGCGGGTTGACCTTTCACGAAGCAATGATTGATGTCGGGATACTGGGTCGCCGAGTGGTTGCCCCAGATGATCATCTTCTGAATGTCATTCACGTGGTTGCCGGTTTTTTCGGCAAGCTGCGACAGCGCGCGGTTGTGATCGAGACGCGTCATCGCCGTGAAGCTCTGCGGCTTCAGCGACGGGGCGTTTTTCATGGCGATGAGTGCGTTGGTATTGGCCGGGTTTCCGACCACCAGCACGCGCACGTCACGAGCGGCGACATCATTGAGTGCCTTGCCCTGCGCCGAAAAAATCTGTGCGTTGGCGAGCAACAGATCTTTGCGTTCCATGCCGGGGCCACGCGGGCGAGCGCCGACGAGCAGTGCGGCATGACAATCCTTGAACGCGACGCGCGCGTCGTCGGTGGCGACCACCTTGTTGAGGGTCGGGAAAGCGCAGTCGTTGAGTTCCATCACCACGCCTTGCAGTGTCGGCAGGGCCGGCGTGATTTCGAGCAGGTGCAGGTTGATCGGCTGATCGGCACCCAGCATGGCGCCAGAGGCCACACGGAAGGCGAGGGCATAGCCGATCTGACCGGCGGCACCGGTGATCGCGACGTTCAAGGGCTGCTTCATTCCAGTTCATCTCCGAAAAGGGGCGGCGGGGCCGAAAAATGGCGCGCGAATTCTACGTGATCAGCTCCCCCCTTGACTCCGTTTTAGTGTTGTAGTTATGTATAACACTAGAAGGTTTCAACAGGAGACAGTAACGTGAGCACATGCCCCGCCATTTCCGGTCCCCCCGCCACCGCCTCGACTTTGACCGCCGGCCTTGCCGCCGTCGCTTTGACGATGCTGTTTTTTTGGGGGCTCTGCCATTCTTCCGAACATCTGCAGCCGCCGCGTGCCGCGCCGGTGGCGACGTCGCTCGCCACTTGATGCCCGTCGGCGCCAACTGACGCGAGACCCACGCGAATGTCACAGTGGACCGAAAACGCCCCAATCTACCGCCAACTGCGTGACCGCGTGGTTGCGATGATTCTCGAAGGCGTGCTCAAAGAGGGCGACCCCTTGCCCTCGGTCCGCAATGTCGCCGCGGAATTTCGTATCAATCCACTGACCGTGCTCAAGGCCTATCAGGAGCTTGCCGACGAAAATCTCGTCGAGAAGCGCCGCGGCCGCGGCATGTTCGTCAACGTGGGTGCGCGGGTCGCGCTGCTCGCCGATGAGCGGGCCCGCTTTCTCAGCGACGAGTGGCCGCGCACCCGTGCCACCATTCAGCGACTCGGTTTCACCGCCGACGAATTGTTTGCACCCGCGGCGACCACCGAGCCGCCCGCTCCCCCAGGATCAAAGAAATGACCACCCCGATCATCCGCGCAAACAATCTGCGCAAGCGCTATGGCAAGGACAGCCTAGCCCTCGATGGCGCGAGTTTCACTATTGGCACGGGGCGCATCGTCGGCTTGATGGGTCCGAACGGCGCCGGAAAAACGACCGCTCTCAAGGCGCTGCTCGGTCTCACGCCGTTCGAGGGCGAGCTCTCCGTGCTCGGCCGTGATCCCCGCCGCGAGCGCGACGCGTTGATGCAGGATGTCTGCTTCATTGCCGACGTCGCCGTATTGCCGAAGTGGCTGCGTGTGTCGCAAGCACTCGATTACGTCGCCGGAGTTCATCCGCGCTTTGATCGAGGTCGTGCCGAGACCGTGCTTGGCAAGACCGAAATTCGCCAGCGCAGCAAGGTGGGCGAACTCTCGAAGGGCATGATCACGCAGCTGCATCTCGCGCTGATTATGGCCATCGACGCCAAACTGCTGGTGCTTGACGAGCCGACCATCGGTCTCGACTTGCTGTATCGACGTTCGTTCTATGAAATGCTGCTGAATGACTACTTCGATCACGAACGCACGATTTTGGTGACCACACATCAGGTCGAGGAGGTCGAGAACCTGCTCACCGATGTGCTGCTCATCAATCACGGGCGCATCGTGCTCGACTCCTCGATCGAGGCGATCGCAACCCGTTACCTGCAACTGATCACGAGCGGCGAGCATCTCTCTGCCGCCCGTGCGCTGCGGCCCATCCACGAGCGCGAGGTTTTCGGTCGCACCGTGTTCATCTATGAGGACAAAGCCGCGGGCGAACTCGAAGGCCTCGGCGAGTTGCGCACCCCGTCGGTTTCGGATCTCTTCGTCGCCAAGATGAGCGGGGGTGTGCAATGAACGCCAGGTCTTTCATGACGCTGCTGCGCCGCGAGACCTGGGAACACCGCAGTCTCGTTTGGGTACCGCTTCTAGTGGCCGTACTGATCGTGGTTTCTGCCATGCTCAGCGCCAATGTCACCAACAGCATCGAAATTCGTTTCGACGGCGAAGAGTCCGAATTCTTTACCCGCTTGGCTCTCGACACCGCGAAACAGTCGCAATTGTTCGCCGTCTGGATGAGCTCGCTGATCCTGCCTTTGATCGTCGTCGGTCTTACGGTGCTCTTCTTCTATTTGCTCGACGCGCTCTATGCCGAGCGCAAGGACCGCAGCATTCTCTTCTGGAAGTCGATGCCGGTTTCCGATACCGCGACCGTGTTGTCCAAGGCGTTCACCGCTCTGGTAATCGCTCCTGTCTGGATCTGGCTGTTGTCGCTCGCGATGGGATTGATGGTATTCATCGTGGTGGCGCTCAAAGTCGGCGGAACGCCGCTCGCCCCCCTCGGCAACTTTCATGTGGGCACTTGGTTCGCCTTGCAGCTGACGCTGCTGCTCAATGTACTGATTGCGTCACTCTGGTACGCGCCTGTCGCAGCGTGGTTGTTGCTGGTGTCGGCTTGGGCAAAGCGCGCACCATTTCTTTGGGCGGTGTTGCCGCCAGCCTTGCTCGTGCTCTTCGAGGACATCATCTTCGCCACCAGCCACGCGGCGCAGCTCTTTACCTACCGACTGACGGGGTTTTTCAGCTCGGGGTTCGGGGTCGGCGAGGTCGAGGGTCGCGGATCAGCGGAACACATCCGCGAATCCATCCGACATGCCTCCGAGCACTTGAGTGCACTGCCGCTCCTCGGCGAGCTACACCTTTACACGGGGCTCGTGGCCGCTGCCGTGCTGCTTTATGGGGCGATCCGCCTTCGGCGCTGGCGCGATGACGCCTGACGGCAACGCGCGCTAGACTCTCGACGAGCACGCCCCGATCAAACCCACGCCGAGGCACTGCAGCAATGAGCGCACCCGTAATCGCGAGCAAAACACCCCTTCCCGTAGACGTCGAGGCGGGCAAGACCTATTGGTGGTGCACCTGCGGCAAGTCGGCAAAGCAGCCGTTTTGTGATGGCTCGCACAAGGGCTCGGAATTCGCGCCCATGAAGTACGACGCGGATAAAACCGGCAAAGTCTGGTTCTGCGGTTGCAAGCACACGGCCAAGGCGCCGATGTGCGACGGATCTCACAAGAACCTCGCCTGATGTCCTTCCGAGAGGTAAGGCGCGACTCGGCGCTCTGCCTTTCGCTGGAAGGTGCGTGGACCGCGCGCCGAGTCGGTGAGCTCGAGCCCGCGCTGCTCGCCCTCGATTTCTCTGGCCTCCATCAAATAGACATCGATTGCCGTGACGCCACCCTCGATCTTTCGGGGGCGTGGCTGCTTTACGACCTCGAACAACGCGCAACGGCCGCGGGGCTTCTGGTGAGCTATCTCGGCGATCGTCCGCCCACCGTTCGGCTGGTGGCACAAACTTTGAGCCATGACGGCGAGTCGGTGATTGCGCGCCTCGAGCGACCGCTGCAACCCGTCACTGCGCTCGGTCGCAGCGTCATCGATCGTTGGCAGGCTGCGCTGAGTGGTCTCGCTTTCCTCGGCGAGACGGCGCTGCGATTCGGTCGCGGATTTCTCGATCCGCGGGTTTGGCGACCGATCTCGATCGCCCGCCACGTCTATGAAACCGGCCTCCACGCGATTCCCATCGTGGCCCTGATTGCTTTTTTGATCAGCGTGATCATTGCCTACATGGGTGCGCAGCAACTGCAGAAATTCGGCGCGGATATTTTTGTTGTTGATCTTGTCAC